>ENA-OPWD01002554-OPWD01002554.1-human-gut-metagenome-genome-assembly--contig:-NODE-2554-length-10539-cov-1.589851_pt1 | contig 10539 bp, 9 predicted proteins | sample MGYA00241502_ERZ501996 | MGnify/ENA primary metagenome ERZ501996 (study PRJEB25962, sample SAMEA2042011) | human gut metagenome | biome: human gut; feature: human-associated habitat; material: faeces... | reverse complement strand
GAGCGTTCAGAGCGTCGCACGCAATGGGTACGGCTACATGAGAACCATGCAGAGGTGCAATCCCTGTGGGCTTTGACACAAGCCGTCTGACCGCTTCAAAACTACGAGGAAAGGAGGTGTCATATCTATGCACGATTTAAGTATGCCGTTATGGGAAAGATACCTCATGACGATAGAGGAAGCGTCCAGTTATTTCCGTATCGGGGAGAACAAGCTCCGCCAGCTTGCCAACGAATACAAAGAGGAATGTGTTGTGATGAACGGAAACCGTATGCTCATCAAGAAAAAGAAATTTGAAAAAGTCATAGACCGATTGGAACAAATCTAGTGAAAAAGAGCCTTGTGTGTGATAAGATGTGTATAAGTCGTTACAGCAAGGCTCTTTCTTACTTTGAAAGGAGTTAAGAAAGAATGTCATCAGCAAAAAGACGGGATAACAGAAACCGTATCTTATACAGAGGAGAGAGCCAAAGACAAGACGGCAGGTACACCTATAAATATGTGGACGCACTGGGAAAAACAAAGTATGTCTACGCATGGAAGCTGTTGCCTACGGACAAGACACCAGCAGGAAAGCGTGAGGACTTGTCGCTAAGGGAAAAAGAGCGTATCATACAGCGTGATTTATATGACGGTATCGACACAAAGGGAAGCAAGATGACCTTGTGCCAGCTATACGCCAAAAAGAACGCCCAACGACCGAACGTGAAGAAAAGCACCCAACAGGGGCGTAAATACCTCATGGAAGCGTTGGAACAGGACAAACTGGGAGCAAGGAGCATAGACAGCATAAAGCCGTCAGACGCTAAGGAATGGGCGGTCAGAATGAAAGAGAACGGTTTTTCCTACAAGACAATCAATAACTACAAGCGTTCCCTGAAAGCGTCATTCCACATGGCAATAGAGGACGATTATGTAAGGAAGAACCCTTTTAATTTCCAGCTAAGCGAGGTCATAGAGGACGACAGCAAGCCGAAAGTCGCATTGAGCGAGGAACAGGAAGCAAGATTGTTAGACTTCATGGAGCAGGACAGAACCTATCAGAAGTATCATGATGATGTGCTTATCCTGCTGAAAACAGGCTTGCGTATCTCGGAGCTGTGCGGACTGACAAGGAGCGATATTGATTTCAAGAACCATGCAATCCGTATCAATCATCAGTTACTTAGGGACAAGGACGGTTTCTACATAGCAGAGCCAAAGACAAAGAGCGGTTTCCGCAACGTGCCTATGAGCGAGGAAACAGAGAAAGCCTTTAAGAGGGTGCTGAAAAGGAAGCAGAAGCCGACACTCAAGGAGATAGACGGCTACCACAATTTTCTGTTCATCAGCCCTAGTGGAAAGCCTATGCAGGAGAGCAATTATAAATCGGTACTGAATGGCGTTGTAAAGAAGTATAACAAGAGTCATGAGAAAACGCCGTTGCCGAGGATAACGCCCCACAGCCTAAGACATACGTTCTGCACACAGCTTGCACAGAAGAACATGAACCCGAAGAATTTACAGTATATCATGGGACATGCAAGCATAACGATAACGCTGGACTTATACGCTCATGCGTCAGAGGCAGGAGCAAACAGAGAAATGCGAAGCCTTGTAGCATGATTTACAACGATTTATACAACGTTTTCGAGTGAAAATATAAGGGATTACGACCAGTTCCACGGTAGACCTGCGAGAAGAAAAAAACCGTCAAACCCTTATAAACAGGGATATATTGACGGTTCGTGATAGTTATAAAAAGATACTGAAAAATCTATGCTGTTTTTATACCTAAAAATAGTTGGTTTTAGGAAAGAATTATATGGATATAAATAAAAACTAAGGAAAATGTTACATAGATAATTTAAAAGGAAAAGTGATAAAAAAGAATGAAATTGTTAAAAACATACAAAAAATACAGTGTTAAATTGCTAAATATGACAAAAATAAATAATGGTATTTACATTTTAAAAACCAGGTTGTATATTATAGGAAAAGGAACTGGTCATGACGACATGACATCATAACAAAGGAGGAAGAAAAATGAAAAAAAGAGTAGTACAGGCATTGGGATGTATACTTGCAATGACGATGGTAGTAGGAAGTCTGACAGCATGCGGAGGAAAATCTGAGAAAAAAGCAGAAAAAAAAGCAGGAAGCGATGTAAAGGTCGCAATTATATGTTCAGCTGCTGGACAGAATGATAATGGATATAATCAATCCGCAGTAGAAGGCGCAAAAAAAGCTGCTGACGAATTTGGTATTGAATATAAGGTTGTTGAGCCGACAACAGGTGTACCACAGGCACTGGAATCATTAGCTGATGATGGATACAATGTAATTTTCAATCTGGAATATGACTTTGAAGCTTTGATCCAGGGAACCGGTGGAGCGCAACCAATTGCAGAAATGTATCCAGATACAACATTTGTATGTGTAAATGATAATCCGAATCAGGATGAAGACGGAAATACAATTCATGATAATGTAATCAGTGTTCTGTTTGACGTACATCAGGCATCTTTCGTAGCAGGTGCACTTACTACATTGGTAAATGAAAATGCAGAAACTTTATTTGGTACAGATGGTTATAATTTCACACCTGCAGATAATGGCGGACGATCCGTAGGATTTATCGGAGGAACTAATTCAAATGGTATCACGGTATTCTCTTATGGATATATCGAAGGTATCAACTATGAAGCTGAAAAGCTGGGTGTAAATTATGATTACTATGCAAAATATGATGCAGGATTTGCTGATTGCAACAGGAAGTACAGTAGCAGGAACATATTATAATCAGGGAGCAAATATTGTATTCTCAGTAGCTGGTTCTGTAGGTGATGGTGTTGCATCAAAGGCAAAAGAAGAAGGAAAGCTTGCAATTCAGGTAGATGCTAACAAAGATGATCAGCAGCCAGGATATGTTCTGACAAGTGTTATTAAAAATACAGAAGTACCTGTATATGACATTGTAAAAGAAGCAGTAAATGGAAAGATTGATAAGATGGATCGTGCACAGACATATTCATTAGCATCAGGCGCAGCTTCTATTACAGATCTTTCAGAAATCAGCAAACATATACAGGATAGCGGAAAAGACAAATGGGAAGAAATCAAAACTGAAATCAAAGATGTAGAAGACAAGATTTCAGATGGAACAATTGTAGTAACGGATGCGCAGAGTGGAGAAGAATTCGATTCTTCTAAATGCCCGAATGTTACAGTAAAATAGTTGTTTTGACAGAAAGGAAGCAGCAATATGAACAGCATGATACAGACGGTTGATCTGACCAAAAAGTTTAACGATTTTGTCGCAAATGATCATATTAATCTGGATGTAAAAGAACAGGAGATTAAATGTATTGTAGGTGAAAACGGTGCAGGAAAATCTACAATGATGAATATGCTCTACGGATTGCTGCAGCCAACAAGCGGAAAAATCCTGATCCGGGGGAAAGAAGTTACACTGAACAGCCCGGTTGATGCGATTGCAAACGGGATAGGGATGGTGCACCAGCATTTTAAGCTGGTGCCGTCTCTTACCGTATATGAAAATATACTGTTGGGTGCGGAAATTACACAGAAAAAAGGCGGAATGAAAACTCCGTTTATCGATCAGAAAGAGGAAATTAAAAGAGTTGAGAAACTGATTCAGGAAAATCATCTGGAATTAAATGCAACAGATAAGATTGAAGATATATCTGTCGGTGGACGTCAGAGAGTAGAAATTCTGAAGATGTTATACAGAAATGTAGACATATTGATTCTGGATGAGCCGACAGCCGTACTTACACCACAGGAAGTTGATGAATTGATTGCAACGCTCAAAAATCTAAAAGAGCAAGGAAAAACAATCATTGTTATTACACACAAATTAAGGGAAGTAATGGAACTGGCAGACAGTATTACTGTAATAAAACAGGGAAAAGTTGTTGGAAATGTATTAAAGAAGGACACAAGTGAACGAGAACTGGCACAGATGATGGTCGGAAGAGATGTTGTTCTTACTGTAAATAATGCACGAAAACAACAAGTTGAATCAGAGATTATGTACAAAGCAGAAAATCTTACGACGGTGAATGACTATGGAAAAGAAGTTGTATCAGATATGTCATTTGAAGTGCATAAAGGTGAGATCCTTGGAATAGCCGGTGTTGAAGGAAACGGACAGTCAGAGCTTGTAAAGCTTATGACTGGTTTGATGGAATCGACGAGAGGAACAGTATTTTTTGACGGTAAAGATATTACAAACTGGTGGCCGGAAAAATTAAGAAAAGCAGGAATTGGAATTATTCCTGAGGACAGATATGCACAGGGATTGTGCCGGGAAATGACGGTTTCCGATAACTGTATAGCAGGATATCACGGAGAAAAAGATGTTTGTAAACGCGGACTTTTTAATAAGAAAATAATCAATGCCAAAAGAGATAAATATATTAAAGAATTTGATATCCGTCTTGGTGATGTGAATGGCAATATAGGCAATTTGTCAGGAGGAAATGCACAGAAAGTTATCATTGCAAGAGAGCTTTCTGCAAATCCCAAACTTCTGATTGCCTGCCAGCCAACGCGAGGCGTTGATATCGGATCTATTGAATTCATACATAAACAGATTCTGAAATTCAGGAATGCAGGAAATACTGTTATCCTGATTTCAAGTGAGCTTTCAGAAATTATGAGTTTATCTGATCGGGTAATTGTTATGTATAAAGGTAAGATTTCAGGTGAAGTATCACCGAAAGAAGTGTCTATGGCTGCCATGGGACTTTTGATGGCTGGAATTGGAAAGGAGGAACAGGATCATGAAAAAGAAAGATAGTATTATAAAAGGAATCGTCAATTCTGTACTTCCGGTAATTCTTGCATTTGCATTTGGAGCAATTATTATTGCGGCGATCGGGGAAAGTCCGCTGGAAACATACGGGGTACTGATCAGAAAATCACTTTTAACAGAGAAAGGATTTATGAATACATTGCATTATGCATCACCTCTCATTCTGACAGGGCTTGCAATTGCAATTACATTCAAAGCAAATCTGTATAACATGGGTGTGGAAGGCCAGATGCTTTTAGGAGGATTCTTTGCAGGAATCACTGGAGCATATCTTAATATTTCCAATCCATTTATAAGCAAACTGATCTGCTTTTTAGTTGCAATTGTCTGTGGAATGTTATTTGCGCTGATTCCGGCAATTTTAAAAGCGAAATGTAATGTAAATGAGATGGTTGTGACTTTGATGTTAAACTATGCAGTTTCAAAGACTCTGGAATTTTTAACAACTGGTGTATTCAAAGATAAGAGTGCAGGTTATGTGGCTACACCTACGATTAAAGAGAATGTGATGTTCAAAAGATTTGGAGCATCAAGAATGACCATGTTTTTTGTGATTGCAATGATTATTCTGGTAATTATGTATTTTGTTATGAAGAAATCAAAACTGGGATATGAAATTACAGCTATTGGAAAAAATCCGGAATTTGCAGAAGCAACAGGTATGAATGTCGGAAAGAAAATCATTATTATGATGTTGATAAGTGGTGCACTTTCCGGTGTGGCTGGAGCAGGATGGATGTTAAGTGATCAGTTTAAATATACACTGACATTTTCTGCAAACCCTGGTCTTGGATGGGATGGTATGCTGATTGCTCTGCTCGGTGGACATTCGCCAATTGGAATTTTGATCGCGGCAATCTTTTATGCTGCATTAAAAACCGGTAGTGACAGCATCAATATGTATACTGCAGTTCCGAAAGAAATCGTTGCAATTATTCAGGGAATGATCATTCTGTTCCTGGCAGTTAAGTTTATTGGTGATAAAACAAGCGTATTTAGTCGTTTTAAAAAGGCGAAAAAGGAGGATGCATAATGGAATTATTAAATAGTATTTTGTATGACACAGTATACCATAGTGCTCCTATTATTCTATGCGTGATCGGTGGAATATTTGCATATAAAGCAAATGTATTGAATATCGCACTGGAAGGAATGATGCTGAATGGAGCATTTATTTCAGTGTTAGTCGAGTATCTGACAGGAAGTGTGGCTCTGGCAGTGATTGCCGCAATCGTAACGACTTTATTGTGGGGACTTGTATTTTCATTTTTAGGAATTACTTGTAATGGTAATGTTATTGTTATCGGTCTTGGAATTAACTTGATTGTTCCAGCGATTGCAAAATTTGTACTGAAAGTTATGGAGCTTGCTAATATCAGTCTTCAAGATGTAGGAGTTGCAGATTTTAAGATCAATATACCGGGCATCAAGAGTATTCCGCTGATTGGTGGAATCGTAAGTGGTCATCCGGTTATTACATATCTGGCATTTATTGGAATTGCGGCAGCAGCTATTCTGATGTACAAAACAAAATTTGGAATCTATGTCAGAGTTGTTGGTGAAAATGAAGATTCAGCGATCAGTCTTGGACTGAAAACACAGAAATACAAATATATTGCTGTTCTGATTGGAGCATTTTGCTGTGCATTAGCCGGAATCAATTTATCAATGGAGAGAATGGCAATGTTTACAAGTGATATGACAGCAGGACGAGGCTTTATTGCAATTGCAGCAATTTATTGTGGACAGGGGAAACCGGTACAGTCTTCACTCTATGCAATCTTATTCGGTGTTGCAAGATCACTTGCAGTCAATTTAAGTGTATATGCAGGACCGGCAGCAGGAATGTTCGATACAATTCCATATATCATCATGGTAGCGGTGCTTGCAGTTGTTTCATTTATGAAATTTAAGGATGTTAAGGTAAGAGGATACAAGTTCGACTAAGGGGGAGGAAAATGGCAAAGACAGCATTGATTATTGTGGACATGGTTCGCGATTTTACGGATCCGGAAGGTCTGGTATTTTATCCTGAGAATCAAAAGATTCTTCCACGGATTAAAAAGGTTCTGGATGAAAGCCGGAAACATGAACTGCTGATTGTTTTTTTACAGCACTGTAACAGAAAAGATAAAGTAGATAAAAAAGCACAGTCCATGAGACCAAATTGTATAGAAGGGACTTTTGGAATTGAAATTGATCCAATGTTGGAAGTTGATGAAAAGAAAGATTATGTCATCCGAAAGAGAAGGTACAGTGGATTCTTCGGCACAGACCTGGATCTGGTATTGCGGGAAAATGAAGTGGAAAATGTAGTCGTTGTTGGAACGAAAACAAACTGCTGCATTCGGGCAACGGTGACAGATGCATTTTATCTGAATTACAACCCATATGTTATCCGGGAATGTGTGGCAACGAATTCAGAAACAGTTAATGAAGTTCATCTGACAGATATTGATAAGTATCTGGGAAAAGTCATCGATATGAATACATTCAGCAAGATGTGGGGAATAAAAACGCCTGCAGAGGCTAAAGCTGTTATTGAAAAGCAGATTGCAGAACTTAACATTGGCGAGCCGTCAAATCTCGAGGAACAGGCACTTAAGCTTGCAGGAAGAGATGTTTATGAAAAACTTGTAAAAGGCTACACACAGAAACAGTGGGGAAGAGAATGCAAAGATCTGCCTGCATTTATCATAAAGAGACTTCCGCTTAGATTTACCTACGATAATAACTATTTCAATGACAGATACCAGGGAATACCGATAGACGGATATACAAAGATGGTTGAGAATATGCTTGAAGGCATAGAAGTCAGATTATCGACAGATTACTTTGATATAAAGGATGAGATAGATGCCGATAAGGTTGTTTATACAGGCATGATTGACAAATTCTTTGATTATAAACTAGGTGTTTTGGAATACCGCTCAGTTCGTTTTGAGACTGAGAAAGTTGACACTGACAATTATCAGGGAAATGCGGTAGTCAATTATACATCGGCTGATGTACCTTATACAAGAATTATAGAGCATAAACATTTTAATTTTGGCAAACAGCCTGTTTCCATTATAAGCAGGGAGTATTCTTCTGAGTGGAAGAAAGGTGATGAGCCTTATTATCCTGTTAACAACGAAAAAAATAATAATTTATATCAGGAATACGAAAAACTTGCAAAGGCAGAAAAGAATGTTTTGTTTGGTGGCAGGCTTGGGCAGTATAAATATTATGATATGGATAAAGTTATTTCTGCAGCACTTGATATGTGTTCCGAGGAACTTTAGAATAAGTGTTTTGTAAAATACAGACATAATTTAAGAAAAACGGTTTATTGACCGAAAATTATAAAAGTGGGATAAAATACAATGTAAAATTACTGAAGTTGAAAGAGAGGTTTCTTGATGAAGATTTTGGTTACAGGCGGTGCTGGTTTTATTGCAAGTCACACAAATGTTGAACTTTTAAATGCGGGTTATGAAGTTGTCGTTGTAGACAATCTCATAAATTCAAGCAAAAAGTCGATTGACAGAGTTGAGGAGCTTACAGGAAAAAAGATTACTTTCTATGAGGAAGATTTACTTAATGAAAAAGCATTAGATGATATTTTTGACAAAGAAAAGATTGATTCGGTTATACATTTTGCAGCATTAAAGGCAGTAGGAGAATCCTGTGAGATTCCTTTGCGGTATTTTGACAACAACCTTACAGGAACATTAAATCTTCTTAAAGTTATGGAAAAGCATAATGTCAAATCACTGGTGTTCAGTTCTTCAGCTACAGTATACGGGAAACCAAAAACTGTTCCGATAAAAGAGGATTTTCCGTTATCCGTTTCAAACCCTTATGGCAGAACGAAGCTTATTACCGAGGATATGCTCAGGGATATATACAAATCTGACAATGGGTGGAATATTGCGATTTTAAGATATTTTAATCCGATTGGTGCCCATGAGAGCGGACGCATAGGTGAAAACCCGAACGGTATTCCTAACAATCTTCTGCCTTATATTGCGAAGGTTGCGGCAGGACAGCTTGAGTGTGTAAATGTTTTTGGTGATGATTATGATACACCTGACGGTACGGGTGTGCGTGATTATATTCATATATCAGACCTTGCAGATGGTCATATAAAAGCACTTCAAAAACTGTCAGAGCATCCGGGACTTGTGACATATAATTTAGGAACTGGTGTCGGCTACAGTGTACTTGAAATTATAAAAAGTTTTGAAAAAGCATGTGGAAAGAAAATTCCATATAAAATTGCTCCGAGAAGAGCAGGAGATATAGATATGTGTTATGCTGACCCTTTGAAAGCTAAGGAAGAGCTTGGATGGGAAGCAGCGAGGGGCATAGATAAAATGTGTGAAGATGCATGGAGATGGCAGGTTCAGAACCCAAATGGATATGAGGAATAGTAATAGGAGGATTTTAACATTGGGCAAAGAGAATATTAATACAGCAGAGTACCTAAAATCTCTTGAAAATATTATTCAGTTTCAGAGTTATGTGCTGGAACATATACACGATGACTTTTCAGTATTGTTTAATATTATTTCCAAGAGTTTAGGTATTGATGCTATGCTGACGTATTCCTGCACTGAAGCCGGAATGGTAGAAAGTGTTGTATACAATAAGGATGTATCAAATCCGGCAAAGTATAATACATACCTTAATGCAGGTATTGGAAGAATGTTTAACATGAACCACAACATTTATTCATTTCCTGAGGAATTGCCTGATGATATGAGAGAAGAAATTCAAAAAGCATATGAGGATATTGCCGGCAAGGAGATAGTTGTATGTTCGGGAATAGTGGAGAGTGTTCTCTACAGCGTTGTGCTTATTTTGGGAGAACATGATACAGATCTTGGTATAGAGTTCAATGATTGTTCCGATATGTTTTTAAACAGTGTCCATCTTATGATGGAGAGCCAGATAATGACACAGAAAATGCGCTATGACAGTGAGCATGATCTGCTTACCGGCTTATATAACAGAAGATGTTATTTTTCTAAGTGCAAAGAAGAATATAATATGCTCGCATCTGTTGGAATATTTTTTATGGATGTAAATTATTTGAAAAAGACAAATGACATGTATGGTCATGATGCAGGAGATGCATTATTAAAAAAGGCGGCAGAGAGTATAAAAGCTATAGTATGTGAAAATATACATGGTTTTAGGATGGGTGGCGATGAGTTTATTATGGTTGCCTTAAATTGTGCAGAAAGTGATATTCCAAAGATAAAAGCAAGGTGGGAAAAGGAACTTGAAATTGTCAATGAAAAATATGGTATGAGCCCATGCAGCGTAGCTGTCGGAACTGCATTTGCAAGGGGAAGTTTTCAGATTGAGGAACTTTGCAAGATAGCGGATGACAGAATGTATGAGGACAAGAGAAGAAAGCACAATTGCAGATAAAATATTAAAAGAAAAACGACAGTTAAAATTATATTCTGTTGAAAATAAATCAATAAACGGAGGTTATTATGGAATTATATGACGAATTAGTGGCTCGTGGACTTATTGCACAGGTCACGGATGAGGAAGAAATAAAAGAATTGATAAATAACGGTAAAGCTACATTTTATATAGGATTTGACCCTACGGCTGACAGTCTTCATGTAGGTCATTTCATGGCACTCTGCCTTATGAAGAGACTCCAGATGGCAGGAAACAGACCGATAGCTCTTATCGGCGGAGGTACAGCTATGATTGGT
>ENA-OPWD01002537-OPWD01002537.1-human-gut-metagenome-genome-assembly--contig:-NODE-2537-length-10608-cov-2.092391_pt1 | contig 10608 bp, 9 predicted proteins | sample MGYA00241502_ERZ501996 | MGnify/ENA primary metagenome ERZ501996 (study PRJEB25962, sample SAMEA2042011) | human gut metagenome | biome: human gut; feature: human-associated habitat; material: faeces... | reverse complement strand
TCTTGATGGCGTCCGTATATCCGTATATCCATCCCCTCACTCTATCCCTACCTCCTGGAAATACCAGCCCGTATATCCGTCCTCCCCATCCTTGCCCTTCTCACCCCAATATTGTATAATCACCTCATACAACATCCCACCCCATTTTGTGACCCAAAATTGCGTTTTTGTTGCATACCCCAAGAAACCAGGAGGCCCACCCAAATGAAAAACATACACCAAGAACCCCAAACCCAGCACACCCTCTCCGTCTACTTCTGCGGCCAGGAAGACTGCGGTCCGAACCACTCCTTCGGCCCGGCCATGCGCCCACACTACCTTCTCCACGTAATCTACCACGGCAAAGGCATCTACCAGTGCGGCGGCCACACCTACCATCTAAAAGCCGGCGACGCCTTCCTCATCCGCCCCATGGACTCCATCTACTACCGCGCCGACAACACCGACCCCTGGAGTTATGCCTGGGCAGGCTTTGACGGCTCCGCCTGCAAAGAAATCCTGAAACAGACCATATTTTCCGACACCCTCATCTTTACCCCCGAAACCCCAGCCCAGCAAAACAACCTCCTCACCCGCATGACAAACCTCCTTGCCACCTTCTCCGAAAACAACGGAAACGACCTCGCCATCGCCGGAAACCTCCTCCTAATGCTATCCTCCGTGCAAAAAAAGCCCTCTGAAAGCAGAACCGACATCGCAACCCTCTACTTTCAGAAAGCTTCTGAATACATCAAAAACAATTACGCCTACCCCATCCAGATCTCAGACGTGGCACGCTACGTAGGAATCGACCGTTCCTACCTCTACCGGATCTTCATGGAACACGAAAATATCTCCCCAAAACAATATCTCCTGAAACACCGCCTCCAGATGGCAACCCAGCTCCTCTGTTCCTCAACCTGCACCATCACAGAAGCAGCCCTTTCCTGCGGGTTCCGAGACGCCCCATCCTTCTGCAACTACTTCCGCCAGGGCACCGGCTACACCCCGAAAGAATTCCGAAAAACCTACAGCGGAATCATTAACGCATAACCAGACAATACTTCACCATTTCTCAACTGCCCACCAGAAGAATCCACCCCAAAAAATCCGCATCCAAACATCCGGAACATCTCTTCCGGGAACAAAAAAAGACGGCCGCTCAACCTGCATCCGTACCCAATGCAAATGATCTCCGTCTTTCACTTTCTGGAAAAGAAATGCTTAAGAAAAACATACAAAACAATAATAAACGCAAACACATACCCAAAGGCCCCCAAAGCCGGAATCCCCCACAACTTCGGTTTCATATCCGTAGTACAGATGATACTGGAACTGATCAGAAGCGCCATCACCCACAGCCCCATCACAATGTTGCGCACCAGCCGCCGCAAAAGCCATGCCAGGTCATCTGAAGCATGAAGATCCAGATTGATCTTCGTCTGCCCTTTCATGCAGCCCTGAAGGAAATCCGCTGCCAGAGACGGAATATCAATGGCACGCCGAAGGGACCAGACAAGATTTTTGCCACCTTTTTTGATCTCATGCTTCCAGTTCCCATTACTGAAAAACTGCTCCTTGATCCTTGCTGCGGCAATCTGTGTCATATTGATATCCGGACAGATCTCAGCAAGAACCCCCTCCACATGGGTCAGTCCTCTTGCAAGCATGGTCAGTCCATGAGGCATCATGATCTTGTTTTCCTTCATGACCTCCATCAGATCCACCATGACTTCCGCCACATCAATATTTCCCATATCCGCAGTACCATATTTCTCCATCAGTCCCCGGATATCTTCATAAAGCTTACTGGAATCCGGTTTGCCCTTAAACTCACCAAGAGCCAGAACCGCATCCTGGATCTTGCCGATGTTGTTCATGGCAACCCCTTCAATGGCTTCTCCAATCAGCTGACGGTCATGCTCTGTGAGCCGTCCCATCATTCCCATATCGATCCAGACAATCTTTCCTTCCTGGATCCGCACATTTCCCGGATGGGGATCCGCATGGAAAAATCCATCCTCCATGACCTGTTTGATGAAATTATCCACATATTTCGTTCCAATCTCATTAAGGTCATAGCCATTGGCTAGAAGATTGGCTTTGTCATTGATGGCAAAACCGTCAATATATTCCATCACCAGAATATGAGGAGAAATATACTCTCGGTAAAGAATTGGCACTTTAACAAAAGCCACATCTTTATTCTTCTTGGCAAATTCCGCCATGTTGGCAGCTTCTGTCAGGAAATTCATCTCCTCCTGGGTCACTGTCCACAGCTCGCTTAAAACCATGTTCAAGTCCACCATACCCTTGATGCTTACCGGCGGCATCAGACGCACAGCCTTATGCATCAGGCCGATATCCCTTGCCATGGTTTCATAGATTCCCTTACGCTGAACCTTGATCACAACTTCTTCTCCGGTTTTCAGCGTAGCGCGGTGAACCTGGGCAATTGAAGCAGCACCCAGCGGTTTCTGCTCAATATGCTGAAATTCTTCCTGCCACGGACACCCCATGGATTCCTCCAGAACCTCGATGACCTGGGAAAATGGCATGGGTGGTACATCCGAGCAGAGTTTCATCAGCTCATCACAGTATCTCTTGGGAAGAATATCGGAACGCAGGGACATAATCTGACCCAACTTAATATAAGTTGGGCCCAGATCTTCCAGTATGAGCCGGAGCTTCTCAGGCGAAACACCCCGGGTAATGGCATGCTTTTTCAGAACAGCTGTGATCTCTCTCAGCCGTTCTCCATATCCGCTGTTCTCTTTCTTCTCCTGTTCTTCTCCGCCCATAAACTTCTCCATTTACTGCTTTCTTTATGATATTTCTTATTACTCTGCTGCCGGCTCTTCGCTCCCGGCTTCTTCTGTTACCGTTTCTGCCTCCACAGGAGCTTCCGGTGCAGCCTCCTCAACCGGTTCTTCTGCTGCCTCAGAAGCCTCTTCTTTCTCTTTTGCTGCCTCAGCCTGCATGCTCTCGATCTGTGCTTTCACAGCTGCCAGCTGCTCCGGTGTCAGTTTGGAGATCGTTGCTTTCAGCTCTTCCTGATCGTTCTTTCTGGCTGCAGATTCTTTTACAGAATCAGCGGCTGTCTTAACTGTTGATTTGATGTTGTGTTTCAGTTCCTGATTAAGAACCTTACCCTGCTCAACAGTAAGCTCGCCTTTTTTAACCAGCTCGTCCAGGATCTCCTTGGATTTCTCTGCTGTTACTGCTGCTGTACCAATTCCTACTAATAAGATTTTCTTCAGTCCTTCACCTAATTCCATAATAATTCTCCTTTCCTAAAAACGGCCACTGCCGTTCCATGTACCTGATCGATTTCTACCATATTCCCAGAAAAACAAGCCCTTTCGGAACAAAAATGATCAGCCCGACAATCGCTGCCATGATCGCTGCGATCAGTACTGCTCCGGCTGCTGTGTCCTTGGCGATCTTTGCCAGAGGGTGACGTTCTTCTGTCACAAGATCTACCACAGCTTCCACTGCCGTATTTACCAGTTCCAGCGCCATCACCATTCCGAACAGTCCCAGGCAGATACACCACTCCGTCACGGAAATTCCAAGGATCAGCCCTGCGATCACCACAAGAACTGCCACCGTACAGTGGATCTTCATATTTCTTTCCTGGCGGATACAGGTAAAAATTCCCTGAAACGCATAACCGAAACTTTTATATAACGGGTCCTTTTTTCTGCCTGCCATGTTCCTCACCTGATTTCCTGTGTGAATGATCCCCTCCATTGGGAATTATGGAATTATTATAACAAGTTTGCAGGAATATTTCCAGTATTTCAGAAAATTTATGAATATTTAAGGAGTATATGCGGTTATTCACAGACAACTTTCAACCACATATACTCCCGATCTTATCCTATATTATTCCACATTTTTCAGTGCTTCATCCATAGGCACATGACGGATTCTCCGAAATTCCAGCACTGCTACCACTGCATAAGTCTCGATTCCGATTGCCATCATTTTTACATAGATCATCGGATCCACCCACATAGTAATCCAGCCTGAGATGCTGGAAAGCATCATCTCGCGGAACAGAACTTCCATGATCTGCCGCTCAATAGGAAGGCTTAACAGCAGGCAGATCACCACCACAAGAGAAGTGGAAAGTATATACAGCCGGCTGATTTCGCCATCGGTATAGCCGAGAATCTTTGTCATAGATATCGCCTGGGCATTTTTTTCAATAATGACTTTGGAAAGCAGATAGATCACCACCAGGAAAATGATCACGGAAAATCCATACATCATTCCCATCATATCTCCCATGGAAACATCCAGCTGTCTGGATATTTTTGTAAGAGATTCCAGGTCGATGACAGAACCGATATATTTTGAATCGATATCCTTGATCTCCGTATTGGAAAAATATCCGCCAAAATAATCATCTCCCAGGTCAAACACCTCATTCAGTTTATCCCGCTCCATAAATACGCAGAGACTTGCGGTGTAATCATAAATCCCGTCTACTTTAAAGGAATATTCATCCTTCTCGTATTTTTCCTTCAAAATTATAGTATCGCCCTCTTTGATCCGGAATTTATCTGCATAGGCACTGGAAATATATACCCCGTCCCCGGAAAGATCTGCATGGATATACTGGCTTTCCGGCTCCACACCATAGAGAACGATCTCCTCGCTTTTATATTTGCCTGGCATGGTATTCAGGGAATAGGCGGAAAATTTTTCCGCATCTTTATTGTCCGTTCTGGTATCCATATAATATTCCAGAAGGGAAATCATGCCATCCAGCTTGTTTCCTGAGGAAACACTTGCCGGAACGCTCAGCATATACTGATATTTCGCCAGCATGTTCTCCTGGATCTCCAGCTGATAATGATCCAGCGCAGACGGCAGGAGCATTCCGAAAAACAGCAGCAGATTGGCAAAAATAACGCCCACAAACAACACCAGATAATTGCTGACATTCTGAAAGATCACACGAAGGCGGAATCTGGAAAAGATTCCGATCTTCGGGCTTAAATACATGGCGCGTTTCTGTTTTTTTCCGGAAAAATCCCTTCGCAGGAATTTAAGGGGTGAAAGCTGCAGACGGTACCGGAGCACTGCATAGTTGATCAGGATCATAATGATAACCGGCACTACCGTTGTCAGAAGAAACGCCTCCGCATTCCATATGGTCACATAAGTTGGCAGGCTATAACTTCCGTAATACATTCCCGCACATACACCCTTAAACACAGTATAGCCAAGGATGTTTCCAATCAGGGCCCCTATCAGGGTTACCAGCACCGGGAGGGTCATATAGTGAAGGATCAGTTCCCGCCTGGTATAACCGGATGCCCGTAAAGTACCGATAACACCGGCTTCTTTTCGGATGGTATTGCTGATGGTGATTCCAAACACAAAAGCCATAATCACGATCACAATATAGAGAAGCATAACGACCATCGCCTTGTCTCCGCCCATATCGTCACCCGTAAAAATAATCGCCTGGTTAAGATAACGCGGGACAAAAGTCTCCAGGTTTACTACTTTTCCAATGTCTTCCATGAGATCCTCAGAAACTTCTTTCTCTTCTTTTTCGTCTACCGGCTGCTGGTCATAGATCCATGCATAATTGTACTGTAGCTTTTCCTGATCCAGAGTTTCAAATTCTTCCGGAGTTACGATTCCCACGCCGAATTTTACAGAATCAAACATGGAATCGTTATTATTCTGAAACAGGGCACTGTAATCCGAAAGTGCCACCAGACCTGTGATCTTCCAGAACTTTTTGCCCCTGGTGAGGGTATCCCCTACCTGAAGGCTGTTGTTATCCGCATACATACGGTCAATGGCGATCTCCCCCTGACCGGATGGCATTTCCCCCTTCATGAGGCAGACCTTGTTCACCTGCTCCCGGTTCTTAAAGAAACGCATGGTACTTCCGTTATCCAACGCTTCTTCTATATAATAGTTCTCGTAAAGTTTGACACCGGCTGCCTCAATGTCTTTCCACTGAGATCTGTAAACTTTTTCCGCAGTACGGAAATTTCCGTTTTCGATGTTATATTTGTCAAAACTTTCGTCATAGGCTTTCAGCATGCTTCCGTCCGCAACCAGGAAGCCGGACACAAACCCGATGGTCAATACCATCAGCAGAAAAACCACCAGATATTTTCCAAATTCCCCTTTCAGTTCCCTGGGGATACGTTTACGTAAAGGACTCTTCATAATGACCCCCTTACCATTCCAGATCTGCTGCCGGAATTTTCTGCTCATTCTGGTAGTTTCTTCGGATCATACCATCGCGAAGTTTCACCACACGGTCTGCCATATCCTTGATGGCATCGTTGTGGGTAACCATGACTATGGTATTTCCGTATTTATGGTTGACGGTTTCGATCAGCTTGAGGATTTCCTTGGATGTATTGTAATCCAGAGCACCGGTAGGCTCGTCGCAGAGCAGGATGTCCGGATTTTTTACAATGGCACGGCCAATGGCAGTTCTCTGCTGCTGGCCTCCGGAAAGCTGATTGGGAAGTTTCCGCTGATGTTCATAAAGTCCCAGGGTTCCAAGCAGTTCATCCACATCCAGCGGCCTGTCACTTAAATAGGCGCCAACTTCAATGTTTTCCCGCACAGTCAGATTGGGGATCAGATTATACATCTGAAAAATATATCCCAGGTGTTTTCTGCGGTACAGCGAAAGTTTTTTTTCTTTCATATCTTCCAGACGTTCTCCCTGGATGGTGATGCTGCCCGCATCTGCTCCGTCAATACCGCCGATGATATTTAACAGTGTGGATTTTCCGGAACCGGATGGTCCCAGAAGCACACAGAATTCTCCTTTTTCAATCTCCAGATCGATCCCCTTCAGGACATCCACACGGCTTTCTCCTGCCCCGAAGGATTTTTTGATTCCTTTTATCTCCAGAAACATATCGTTCTCCTTCCATTTCAACCTATTTTTCCGGCATCATATTTCCGCAGCCACCGGAAAATACTGATAAATACATGTTAGTTTAGACTCACTATTTTGTCAAGAAGCTGTCGTATTTTCGTACATTTTTTGGAGGATTTCTGTCTCCTTACACCACTTGCCAAAAGCCCGAAAAACGTATATAATGTGGGAGTATCTGTATATTTTTAACCAAATAAATCTTATTTTTTTAAAGGAGTGAATATTGAAAGTGGATCCCAGCGACACTTACCAGATAATCATATTACTTATTCTGCTGGCATTGTCAGCCTTTTTCTCATCTAACGAAACCGCGCTGATGTCGGTAAACCGGATCCGTCTCCGCTCTCTTGCAGACGAGGGCAACAAACGTGCATCCATGGCTCTTGACATTCTGGAAGATCAGATGCCAAAACTTCTCAGTGCGATTCTCATCGGAAACAACATTGTGAACATTTCGGCTTCTTCCCTTGCAACAACACTTGCATACAGTTTTGGCGGATATATGGTCAGCATCGTGACATTGATCCTTACTGTCCTGATCCTGATCTTCGGCGAGATCACCCCAAAGAACTACGCAACCATAAACGCGGAAAAGATCACTCTCCGTTATATCCCGATTTTTAAATTTCTCATGACTATTATGACGCCGGTGATTTTTATCATCAATCTCTTTTCCAGAGGTGTGATGCGCCTTATGCGTGTGGACCCGGATGCTGCCAGCAAGGCCATGACTGAGGAAGAGCTCCGTACCATCGTGGATGTGAGCCATGAGGACGGTGTCATTGAATCCGATGAGAAAGAAATGATCTACAATGTGTTTGATCTTGGAGATGCCACAGCCAAGGATATCATGGTGCCGAGAGTCCATGTTACTTTTGCAGACGTGGAATCCACCTATGATGAGCTGATCGAGATTTTCCGTGAAGACAAATTCACCCGTCTCCCGGTTTACAAAGACAGCCAGAATAATATCGTGGGAATTATCAATATGAAGGATCTTCTCCTCTATGACAAAAATGAAGAATTTGCCATTGACCGTTTCTTGCGGAAACCGCATTTCACTTATGAGACAAAAAGCATTTCCGATCTTCTTGTAGAAATGAAGGATTCCACCTTCAACATTGCTATTGTCCTGGATGAGTACGGTGATATGGCCGGACTTATTACACTGGAGGATATCCTGGAGGAAATCGTCGGCGAGATCCATGACGAGTACGACGAGAAAGAGGACGAACTTGTCCAGAAAATTTCCGACCGTGAATATATCATCGAGGGTTCCATGCACCTGGACGATGTGAACGATCACCTGAATACAGAACTGGATTCTGAGGATTACGATTCCCTTGGCGGATTTATCATCGAACACCTGGACCGCCTGCCTGTTGCCGGTGATGAAGTGATCACAGAGGAAGGCATCCGTCTGATCGTGGAAAAACTGGATAAGAACCGCATTGAGAAAGTGCATGTTTATCTTCCGGAAACGCTTCATGTAAGCGATCATGAATCCGAATAGAACCATTATCGGAACTGTCTATTTCTGATTGACAGTTCCGATATTTTATATTATAATAATCTAAAATTTTTATTCATATTTACTAAATGCAATGACAGGGAGTAGTACATAGTTTCCGGATGCACAGAGAGAAGATGGCCGGTGAGAATCTTCGTGACAGTACTATGGAAGTAGCCCTCGAGCAGTGGACTGAACCATGGATCTTCATGCAGTAGGCTTCATCGTCATTCCCACGTTACAGGGAGGCAGTATAATTTTGTACTGGCAGAGAGCAGAGTTTTACCTCTGAAAACAGGTGGTACCGCGGAATTATCCGTCCTGAGCATATTTTATCCAATATGCCGGGACTTTTTTATTGGAAAAATTTCTCGCGGCAGCCCTTATCTGCTTAACTTTTCACATCATCAAAGGAGGGAACCCATTCATGAAACAGATTTCCGGAAACAAATTGTTTGTAAAAGCCTTAAAAGAAGAAGGCGTTGATGTTCTGTTCGGTTATCCTGGTGCCTGCACCATCGATATCAGCGACGAATTATATAAACAGAGCGGCATTGACATCATCCTGCCACGTCATGAGCAGGCCCTTGTACACGAGGCAGATGCCTATGCCAGAACTACCGGAAAGGTTGGCGTATGTCTCGTTACCAGCGGCCCTGGCGCCACCAACCTTGTAACAGGTCTTGCAACTGCCAACTATGACAGTGTTCCGCTTGTATGTTTTACAGGACAGGTTCCGCTTAATCTTATGGGAAATGATGCGTTTCAGGAAGTTGATATCGTAGGTATAACAAACAGCATATGTAAATATAGTGTAACTGTCAGAAAGAGAGAGGATCTTGGAAGAATTATCAAGGAAGCTTTTTATATTGCGCGAACCGGAAGACCGGGGCCTGTAGTTGTTGATATTCCAAAAGATATACAGGTTGCGATGGGAAGTGAAGAATATCCTGAGGATGTAAATATAAGGGGATATAAACCTAGCGAAGGTGTTCATGTAGGTCAGATTAAAAAAGCCGTGAGCATGATGAAAAAAGCAAAAAAGCCATTGTTTTTGCTCGGTGGAGGTGTAAATCTGTCGGGAGCAAATGAAAAAATGAAAGAGCTCGTTGAGATGACAGGTATACCTGCTATAACAACTATCATGGGGAAAGGTGCGATTCCTTCAAAACACAGATTATATCTTGGAAATATCGGAATACATGGCAGTTATGCGGCAAATCATGCGGTAAGTGAGTGTGATCTTCTTATTTCCATTGGTACAAGATTTAATGACAGAATAACAGGAAAGATAAGCGAGTTTGCAAAAGGTGCGAAAATTGTTCATATAGATATTGATTCAGCTTCAATTTCAAAGAATATTGTTGTAGATATTCCTATAGTTGCTGATGCAAAACTGGCGATAGAAAAGCTTATAGAATACGGCACACCGCTCAAGATAGAAAAATGGGTGGCACAGACTCTTGAATGGAAAGAAAAGTATCCTATAAATATGAACAAATATGAGGGACTTACACCTGAAAAGGTTATAAAATATATAAATGATAATTTTGAAAGACCTATTGTAAGTACAGATGTAGGACAGAACCAGCTTTGGACAACACAGTTTTTTGATATTCAGACACACAGACAGCTTCTAACGTCAGGCGGACTTGGAACAATGGGTTACGGATTTCCGGCTGCAATCGGTGCAAAGATAGGAAATCCTGAGCGATCTGTTATTGCAATATCAGGTGACGGTGGAATGCAGATGAATATTCAGGAATTTGCAACAGCTATGGTCTATGAACTTCCTGTCATCGTTGTGGTATTTAATAACGGGTATCTTGGCAATGTAAGACAGTGGCAGCAACTTTTCTTCAACAAGAGATATTCAAGTACATGTCTTACATACAGAAAAAGCTGCAATCGTGACTGCATGAATAAAGATAAATGCTGTCCGAAATATATACCTGATTTTGTAAAACTTGCTGAGAGCTATGAGGCGAGGGGAATAAGAATAACCAAAGAGGAAGAGATAAAGAAAGCATTTGACTATGCACTTGAGTTTAAAAAAGGCCCTACACTTATTGAGTGTGTTATAGAGAGAGAAGCAAATGTTTCACCTATGGTGCCTACAGGAAAGACACTTGACGATATGATAATGGATTGTTAAGATTTGTAAAATTAGATTTATGTTGTGTTG
>ENA-OPWD01002531-OPWD01002531.1-human-gut-metagenome-genome-assembly--contig:-NODE-2531-length-10616-cov-2.888079_pt1 | contig 10616 bp, 10 predicted proteins | sample MGYA00241502_ERZ501996 | MGnify/ENA primary metagenome ERZ501996 (study PRJEB25962, sample SAMEA2042011) | human gut metagenome | biome: human gut; feature: human-associated habitat; material: faeces... | reverse complement strand
TTTGTTCGCAGCGAAGATAGAGATTTCAATTATGAGCCAATTTTTGACTGCTTACTCATTACTTTTTATCCATTAAATATCGATTTAAATATTGAAATATATTCTTTAGTTATTCTGTCATTAGAAAATTTCACTGATAATTTTTTAAAACCATTTCTACCCATCGTATTTCTCAGTTCAGTGTTTTCCAAAAGTTTTTCCAAAGCTTGTTGTAAAGCCACAACATCCAAAGCAGGCACAACAATGCCATCTACACCATCCTCCACATATTCAGGAAAACATCCTACATTTGTTACTATTACAGGCTTTTCATAAAAAAACACGCTTTGTATCACTTGAGTTCCTGTCGCATCTCTATAAGGCAATACAATAATCTTACTATGTCGAATTAAACCTGCTAATTCTTCATCAGGAATATATCTATTTAGATGTTCAAAATTTGATGGCAAACAATCCATGCCAAATATTTGAGTCATATTTCCTTTTCCAGCAATTACAAACTTAACATTCTTCATCTGTTTTCCTGCTTCTACCAATATATCAAGTCCTTTATAGTATTCTATCCTTCCAAAGAATAATACATCTATATCTAAAGTAGCTTTACGTTTAGCACATACAAGATTATCCAATAGACCTAAATAATTCACTGCAATCTTTTTTTCATCTTTCATAAGACCAAGTTTTAATATTTCTCTTTTGACAAAATTGCATGACACAATTATTTTAGCACTACGATTATAATAATCTCTATATTGAGGTTTTAAAAAACAAGCATCAAAATATCCCACACCAGAATGAAACACATGATCATGAATAAATATAATTATTCTTTTACCACTCACAATTCTATATATAAACAGGTTTACTGGATGAGGACTATATATAAAACACACATCAAAGACTGTTTCCTTTATATACCTATATATTTTACAATAAGATACAGGATTTATAAAGTCAACCATCATCTTTCTATCAAATCTTACATTACAAATTCTATCTGTTCCGACATCCTCCGGTTTCACACTTTTGTTCGTCAAGACAGAAACCTCACACAATTTTGACAAGTTTCGCGCTATCATCTTAAAATTATCTCCCATCGCCCCATTGACAGAGAAAGAAATCATTAAAACCTTCATACTTTTACCCCTCTAATTCCACTATTCATTGCAAACATCACATCGCTTTCACTATCCCCAATCATCAAACATCGTTCCCTTTCTATATCAGGGAAATCATGCAATATATCCAGAAACATTCCACAACCCGGCTTCCTTCGTATATCTTTTTCTGATAGTGCTGTACAATAATAGATACCATCGATTCTTGCCCCATGATTTTCTATTTCTGCAATCATTTTCTGATGTATTTCCAACAAATCATTTTCACTCATCACACCTTTTCCTACTCCCCTTTGATTTGTCACAACAAAAATATGCTTAACGATCGGAGTCCATTTTTTCAATGCTTCAAAAACTCCTGGAAGGAATTCAAATTCCTCCCAACATTTCACATAATCATTAGGGCGAAGACGATTTATCACCCCATCACGGTCAAGTAATAAAGTATCATACCCTGTAATATCTATGTCCAATAAATTCATCTGTTATCTTCTTTAAAATATAAAGGAAACTCTTTATTTGCCTTCTGATAATCTTCCGGGATTCCAATATCGATGAAATAGCCTTCTTGCACGACTCCCTGCAATCGTCCCTTTTTACATTCTGGTTCCAGTACTGATATTTCAAATGAAAACTTCTTTGGAAGCTCTTTAAAAAGGGATGCTTGGCGATTTATTATATACACCCCACCATTTATCAGACCTTTTTCGCAATACTGTTTCTCATTAAATTGGGTTATAGTTCTGTCTTCAGTATTGAAGTTCACAGTTCCATAACGGTCAAACTGAGTCATCGGCTTCAAAGCCAACGTAATGGATTTCTTCCCTTTCTTATGGCAGCTGAGCAAATTATCGAAATCCACATCAAAAAATGTATCACCGTTCAATACTACTACATCATCATTCTTCACTTTCTCCAAAGCCAGTTTAATTCCTCCTCCTGTACCTAACGGCTCCTCTTCTATAGCATAATCAAAACTAAAAGGAAAATCATCTTTCACCTTGTCAATCCACTGAAATATCACTTCCCGAAGATAACCAACTGAAAGAATAACCTTACTCACATTATATTTAGTGAGATACTTTAATATATACCACAAAAAAGGTTTTCCTGCTATTGGTGCCATACATTTAGGAACCTCACTAACCACACTCCGCAACCTTGTGCCGAGTCCACCTGCCAATATTATTACCTCCATAATACTTTTTTCAAAATACAGCAAGCAAATATTTCCTCTAAATCAACTAAAATTCATTTTACATCCCCAAAAAATTTTTCCTCTAACATCAAGCATAAACAGTGATAAACAGGCAAATGCAATTCTTGAATCCTATATGTTTCTGTTTCAGGAACCCGAATACACACATCGGATAAAGCAGAAAGCTTACTATGCTTGGAGCCTGTTAATCCTATCACTTTCATACCTTTAGCTTTAGCTGTAACAGCTGCGAAAAGAACATTTTCACTGTTACCTGAAGTGGAAATGCCCAAAAATACATCATCTTCACATCCATACCCATTTACCTGTTGGGCAAAACACAACAAAGGCTCACAATCATTCATATAAGCAGTAGAAAGAGCTACATGACCATCTAACGCAATAGCAGGCAAAGCTCCTTGCAAATGACGCCCCAATATTCGACCTCTATCCACATCAATTGACATCAACCTATCAACTTCTTTATCCTGCAATTGACGGTCATTCTTAAAACCTTTCATCAGTTCGCCTACAATATGTTCGGCATCAGCAGCACTACCACCATTGCCACAAACTAACATCTTACCTTGCGATACATAACATCCAGTCAGCACCTCAAATGCTGCTATAATATCAGTTCTGCAACACGCAAGCATCGGATAACGTAAAAGCAACAAATCTAAATATCTCATTTTTTTATTTTGTTTACACTTTATCTGTTGAGTATATTTTCCATCCATGTGCCCCACCGTCACTAAACTGAAATGGCATTACAAAACCATCCAGCTTCTGCAAAGATTCCACCACTTCACACTTTCTTACCGGCTCTACTACAAACATGATAAATCCACCTCCTCCAGCTCCTGATACTTTACCTGCCTTTGCTCCTGCCGCAAATGCTACATCAAACGCTTTTTGAATCGTCGGATTAGTAATACCATTTGCCATTTTTTTCTTGTCTTCCCAAGCCTGCCCTATTATATGGGCAAACTCCGCCATATCCCCTTTCAGTAAAGCTAATTTCATATCTACAGCACTTTGTTTGATACGATGCATCGCTTCTATGGCCGTCTGATTCCCACTAGACGTATTTTTTTTCTGTTCATCGATAATGGCAGCACTACTACGCGATGCCCCCGTGAAATACAGAACCATAGAAGCTTCCAGTTCATCCACAATCCAACGTTTCATTTTCAACGGATTGACTATAACTATGTCATTCGGCAAAAATTCCATATAATTAAATCCACCGAAAGCAGCTGCATACTGATCCTGCTTACCACCACTCAACCCCAAATCCTTACGTTCTATTTCATAGGCAAGACGAGACGTTTCATAATCGCCTAACGGAAGGCTCAACCATTCAATGAAAGCCTTCAGAATACATACGACCATTGTAGATGATGTTCCCAATCCAGACCCTGCCGGAGCATCATTGTAAGTTGTTATTTTAAAACTTTTCGCTTCTAAATCATAGTCATGAATTATTCTGTTATACACTCCTTTAATCAGACTGGCATCACCATCTATCATCAATAATTTAGCAGAAGAATAGCTTTTATGACAATGCGAATCAAAAGCATCAATTACAATCTGACCATTGTCTGTTTCCTCAATAGTACAATATGCATACAGGTTAATTGTTGCATTAAGTATTAGTCCACCGTAAATATTACTATATGGAGAAACATCGCTTCCACCTCCTGCTAAACCCAGACGAAGAGGAGCTTTACTTCTTACTATCATTTCTTTAATCTATTTTTGAAATTAAATAATCATAAATCCTTTTACCTACTACATCTACTGAATAAACAGCTTTATAATTTTCTGCAATTTTTTCCAAATGAGTTCTATCAGGATACTTATCCAATACTTCCATCATCTTTTCCGCCAATTCTTTATCATTCATTGGATGTTCGTAATAATAAAGCAGCCCCATAGTAACCTCTTGTAAAGAATCGGAGGTGGAGCATATTACAGGACACCCCATCGCAGCGGCCTCCAATGGTGGAAAACCAAATCCCTCCCTCAAAGACGGGAACACAAACAGACTGGCAAATTTGTATAAACTATTTAAATCTTTCTCTGTTATACCTTGGTATAATATGATACGTTCTTGAATCTGTTCAGATATTATTATAGGGAGGATTTCTTTTTCCCAATACGTATTTTTAGTTCCAACAATCACTAACTTTTGCTTTACGCTACCCTTAATGCTCGCATAAGCTTTTATCAGTGTAACAATATTTTTCATTTTACATATACGGCCTACGTACAATATATAATCATCTTCTATCAATCGAGGAGAATATCCATCAACGAAAGATATACTATTTCCCAACGAAACTAATTCTCCAGTATACCAAGGATAAAACATCCGTATCTGTTCTTTAGAAAAATTAGATATGGTCACAATACTTTCACTATACTTCATTAACATATCGTCTCGTTTCTTCATAATCATCAACCTTAATCCTCTACCATCTAACTGCATTTGCAAATCGTGAATAGTAGTAATCTTCTTTGATTTTGATTGCCATCTATTCACATAATCACCATGAGGGCAAAAGATTAAATCGAATTTTTGAGTTTCAAAAACGTTCTTTACCTCCCTAGCTATATATAATGATTGAAATTTGGGGATATTCAGAAGTTTTTTATTACAAACTATAATATGCCGAAATTCTTGTGGGAACATCTCTTTTACATTTTCCGCTACTCCCCCGTTTAGTAATAATATGAAATGTTTTTCTAAATGATGCTTCACTATATATTCCAAAAAACGATAAGCATACTTGGCAATACCTGTATATAAATTACCCTTTCTTATCCATGACAGGTCTATTAAAATATTCATTTCCATTCAATATTTTTTTTGATTTTTTTCTTCAAAAAACGTAAAAACGACAACGACTTAACAAAAAAAGAATTATTTATTATAGGTAAAAGCATTTTTAGAAGCGGAGTATCATATAAATAAAGTAATTGATAATCTTTGAATATTCGAGCAGGTACTACAGATTTCAAAATGCGACAACGTTCTTCATCCGCTTTTTCCATATTACTACTTATGCCATTTGTATCATAAAAACAAACGATTTCATTTATGCGTGTATAACTAGTACCATTTCTAAAAACAGAAACCATTATAAAAAATAATAAATCTGCCGATATCTTTAAATCCTCATCATAAGGATATTCTTCCATCAATTGACGCTTGATAAATGTTGCTTGATGACAAAATCCTTTTTTAAAGAAATAGAAAAGACTTATATTTTTTTCTTCTGGTGGATACCAAAATCCTTGAGGAATCTGTGCGATACCAGATATAAGATCCTCGTTTCGATTACTTGTAAATATATTCTCTAGAACCTTTTCATTTATAAAAAAATCTCCTGCATTCATAAAATTACAATACAGACCAGTGGCATACTTTACACCTTTATTCATAGCGTTATATATTCCACTATCTGGTTCACTAATCCAGTATGCTATATAATTCTCATATTTTTTCACTATATCCAATGTTCCATCAGTACTTCCTCCATCTATTATAATATATTCGACATCATTATAAGTTTGGGATATCACAGAAAGGATGGTCTTTTCTATTACACCTACAGCATTAAAGCATACAGTAATTATTGAAATTTTCATCTCCTTATTTTGTTAATATTATTCATTTTTATTAGTATTCAGATTTTAAAAATACATTCCATATCTTCGTCTGTCAAATGGCGAATACTACGAGTCTGACAAATGGCGACAGAAGTCCAAAGCATGAAAGACGGCAGATTCATTCCTGTATGCCCTCCTGGATATAAAAATAAAATATTAATAAAAATATAATAAGCTATAAGTCGAATATATTTATTCTTTGTCTGAAAAAAGCCCTTATATACCGAATTAATTAGGATAATCAGATAGGGAATCAATAATAAAATTCCTCCCTTCAATATCAGATGTAAATATCCTGTTTCAATAAGAGATCTATTTGCTACGTCATCTGCTGCTGCACTAGGACTTTTATAGGTCCCAGACATTCCTCTTCCTAACAACCAATCATTCCAATCCATATCTTTATAAAAATCCCACTCTGTATCGGATCTTGTATCAGCATCATATCGCTCATATAATACTTCAAAATTTTCTTGGACGAAATATTCCAAATCACATTGGGCAACCAAATATATGATTATTGACCCTAAGATTGATAAACTCAATTTCCAATGCATTCTAATCATATTATAGAAAAAAGGCAAAGCAACTAATAAAGTACAAACAAAACAGCTCCGCCTTCCCCACAACAGCAAGGCTATAGTAGCTATAATTAGAACTATAACCGCTGCTAATTTATATGCTTTATTTTTAGTCATTGGCAAAAAGAATAGGACAGGAAGTAATATCTGTGATGGTATTTGAGATCTCTGACCGATTATCATCAAGTCATAGGATCTCATTGCCATTAACTCTTGCACTGAAAACAATTCGTAAAAGTTTGTTATTATATAGAAAATACAAAATGGCAATAAGAACTTAGATATTTTGGACACGTAAACTAAATTAACTAGAGGAGTGGGTAATAATACAACCAATGGAATCAGAAACATATACAGCATGAACGGATTAAATAAATAGCTCCATAAATTCCAATTGGGCAAAGGATCGCAAATTCCCCTAATAACAGTAAAAGTACAAATAACTAAAAAAAAGATATAGGTTATCCGCATCATCCCATCAAAAGGTATGATATATTTCTTTCGCCAAAATAATAGGAAAGCAATAAATATACTAATAAGTTGAATGAATGCCCCTATCTTACTTTTATCATTTATAAATGAATAAATCCCTCCTATCTCAAAAAGAGAGATAGCTGAAATAAAAAATAGAGAAGATAAAAAATGAAAAACAAATTTCCTCTTATTACCTAAAACAATATTCTGTTCCATTTATTTATTAGTTGGAATATTAATTTTCAGCATCTTAGAACATTATTGAGAACAAGGCTAATCGTAATTTCATTTTCAAAGTATTTATTGTATGTTGCCCAACTCTCGATGAAGTGTAAGTACTTTGCCATAAGAGCAATGATTTACAATAAAATTTCTAGCATTCAAAGTCAATTGATGATAACGGGAAGCATCCTCAAATATCCATTCGATACCTTTTGTCAAGTCCGAACTTTTTTTATATTTTGCCAAATAACCAGTAATTTCATGTTTAATTAAATCTGGAATACCACCAATATCAAATCCGACACAGGGCACTCCACAAGACATGGCTTCTACTATGACATTCGGATAATTATCCGCCAATGAAGAAGATACAAACACATCGGAAGCATTATATACCAATATCATCGAATAATCATCACTCAGATAACTAGTAAAATGAACATCTATATCCAAGCCCTCAAAGGGTTTCTCATCTACATATCCAAAAACTAGGCATTCATATTTGTCCTTGTCCAATTTTCGAATACACTCCTTCAAGTATTCCCATCCTTTATAGGGACTATTCACATTCACAGCACCAAACAGAATTGTTTTTTTATTAGAATTTAATCCAAAAAGTTCTTTGGCGTTTTTTTTATCCAGAGGCTTATATTTATCTGTATCTAGCACATTGGGACATACAAAAACCTCATGCCCACGAAATAAAGTACTATTCCTAGCACAGCTTGCCAACCATTCACTAGGTGTAACGACTTTTAAATTAGAATATTTCGTCCAATGTTTCAATTTCTGCCTAAATTGCTTTTGTGCGATATCTCCCCACTTACAATGTTGCAACGTTTCACAATCAACACATTCTGTTTCGTACTTTGTACATTGAAAAGCATGATGACACCCTCCTGTCAAAGGATACATGTCATGCATATACCAAAAAATTGGTTTCCCTGTTTTTAATAATCTCTCTATTCCATGTATACTCAACGTAGAAGCATTTATCCAATGTAAATATATAGCATCTGCCTGTTGCACCAAAGGATGCTTATCAACCCTATGTCCAAACAGAGCATAACAAAAATCAGCACGTGGTTTAAATCTTCTAATTACAAAAGAATGGAGAAAATTATATAAGTTATCCAAAACTTGGAGTTGTACTCGGTTTTTACGCAATACATAAATTGTATTATCCCGCGTCATTTTCAATACAACAAGCATATTGGAATTAAGCCCTATTCTATTCATTGCTTCATTATGCCGATAGGCGGCTATACCAGCCCCTCCTGACTTATCTGAATAATTTATATGAAGAATTTTCATAAAAGTGCATTATCTTTTAAGACTGTTTTCTAATTTTTGTAGTAATAATAGCAAATGACGAAATCTATTAGGAAAAATAATTCCTTTTCGAAAGTATTTAACATAAGATACCATATACATGGCTTGGTTACTAAATTTTTTATAGAAATCCAAATTATAAGAAAAAATCATTTTGTCAATCTTATTCAATATTTCTATATTACAAAGTTCTTTTCTCTTACTTAAAAGTTCTACCCTATAGATTAATTCAATCTGTACTTGCAATACATTCTCGACATATTTTCTCCTACAAACAGAAATATCATTCTTGTAATCCGTTAACCGAATTAACATCTGCATTACAATATTCTCTATCATTCCTATATTGCGACAAAGAGTACCCCAGTCCATTGTTTGTCCCTCTCTTCCCAATGTATATCGATAAAGAGATAAATTAAAAAAAACGGCAGAATCGGCTTTCAACATGGGATAAAAAATCCATTCTTGATCTGTATAAGAAATACCTTCTGTCTGGATATAATCCATATTTTTAAGAAGGGAACGTTTATAAATAACATTATGCATGCTAAAATATTCGACAACATCGCTATCAATATTTACCACTTGGCCATCTGCATAATTTAAAAAGAAACTTTCTGTTTTTTCATTCCTTACAATAACATAATTAGTTAATATAACATCTGTATCAATATTCATTAATCGCTGAATAACATCCTGTAAAGCTCTAGCATTAAAGCAGTCATCTGCATCCAAAACTTTTATATATTTCCCGGTTGCCTCCTTTAATCCTCTATTTATACAACTTCCATAATTCCCATTTACTTTATCAATTACATAAAATGTATTAGGATATTTATCTTGATATTCGCGTGCTATTTTTGATGAACGATCTTTACTTCCATCATTAATAACAAAAACTTCCAGTTCATCCATTCCCTTATCAATAATTAATGAATCCAAACAATGACGAAGGTATGGTTCCATATTATATGTAGGGATTATTATAGATAATAATTTCGTTTGCATCATGTATATAATATTATTTACGTTTTCAAAGTATAGAACGTTTTTCAATTTATAGTTCTAATTTATAATGCCCAAATTCCAAAAGTCTATTTACTATGATTATTATCAATTTGTCATCGAACCTCATTTTATTAGTTAACGAAACATCTTTCTTTCCCCAAAGAATAGCAAATTTGATTTTAGAAATATTATAATTTGCCTTTACAATCCTATTTAGAACAAAATTGGGAAGACCGATATGTTTTTTCATACAGTTTCTAAAATGCCGATCCACCTCTGCAAACTTATCGTAAACTGTTAATGACTCATTTTCAGCCACACGATAGTTGAATGTAGGAATACAATTATAGACACTACCATAACGAAATGTATAGTGAGCCTGCATGGCATAATCTGACGCCGGATAAAATTCAGGATCATATCCACCGACAACGTATATGTCACCCTTCAATGTATCCCGTTCAATGACTCCCTGATACCACACCTCCGTTTTAAAAGGTTCATCCGCATCGGGGCGGGCAAGGGCAGTAATGGTAGTCAGCAACTTCATGGTAGAAGCCGGGCGGGAAAGTTTATCCGATTGATAGGTATATAAAGATTTCCCTGTAGTCAGATCGTATACGGATATACCAACATTGGAACCGGCAGGAAGCTGATATTTTATCAGGGTATCCAGGCGGGAAGAGAGACTCTTAGCACTCGTATTCTGCCCCCATAGTACTATGGGAATAAATAAGAGAGAAAGAGTAAGCGACAAAAGATATTTTTTCATGTGCATTTAATTACTGATAAGTACTAATATTAAATTACCTGTTGAGGGAATTAGCACCTTTTGATATACTTACGGATCATATTTCAGCCTGCTATAACCACTATGAAAAACTGCATCTGAAGTTTGATGCGATCTACAGCGGTTTTCTCTCATCTCCGAAACAGGTCGATTGCTGTCTTGAATTCCTTCACGGAAACCCCGACTCACTTAAAGTAGTGGATCCGGTAATGGGC
>ENA-OPWD01002521-OPWD01002521.1-human-gut-metagenome-genome-assembly--contig:-NODE-2521-length-10644-cov-5.127869_pt1 | contig 10644 bp, 9 predicted proteins | sample MGYA00241502_ERZ501996 | MGnify/ENA primary metagenome ERZ501996 (study PRJEB25962, sample SAMEA2042011) | human gut metagenome | biome: human gut; feature: human-associated habitat; material: faeces... | reverse complement strand
TCTACCGATAACAAGTATTTGGCCTGACTCGGATTAGAAGCCAACTGTTGAGTTGTTGTTGCTTCCTGTTGGCGAATACTGCGTATCTGAGTATTTAACGATACGATCAAATTATCAACCGATTGAAGAATCGTACGTTTCATACTCTGCATTGAGTTCCCTAAATCTTTCACCAACGGGTTTTTCTCGCTACTGTTGGCTATCAGCCGGTTGCGATCCAACACCATCTTGTTGTATTCTCCGATTTGACTTTCGATATTTACGTTGGCTATACCGGAGTTGGTTGGCAAAGGCTGGTTCATCTCTTTCCCCCCCAATTCGCGGCGAATAAATTGAGCCGTCGCAAGCTGGTTGGTGAGTGTCTGAATTTCTTTTTTATTCTCAGCAGACTGGCTCATATACAGACTGGAAGCGGCTTGTACGTCCGGCAACAGATGTTCACTCTTGTAGCTGGAGATGTTCTCATCCACATGACCCAATTCGTTTTCAATCACGCCCAAACGTTCACCGATAAACCGTGAGGTACTTACTGCTATCTGGTTCTTGTCCTGGATCCATTTCTCGTTATAAACCTCAATCAGTGTATTCAAAATATCTTCTGCCTTTTGCACAGAAGCATCATCAATGCTCAAATTGATAATGGTGGCATCTTCGTTGCCTAATTCAGCCCGCAATTTCTGTGTATAGCTGTCAGCCATCATATCAGCCGATTCTTTACTATATCGAATAGTGCTGCCTGTAAAAGAATTCTCATATTGAGAAGTTAAGCTGATGGCCAATGTTCCTGCTGATGTTTGAATGGAATCTCCTATAATCCCTTCTAACCGTTCCTCTGTTTCTTCTCCGGCAACAATAAAGTTTGAAAGATAAAACTTGTTTTGTGCACCAACTTCTATATCAAAACTTACACTTTTTTTATCATCAAAAAGATAAGTCACCAATATCGGGCTTGATTTATACAACTCTATTCTTTTTAAGCCCCTACGAACAGTATATATCTCATTTAGCCCCAAACGCTTCACCACCTCTGTCATCAGCGTAGGAGATTTCAAAGTGAGCAGTTCGTTGTTGATATTGGTGTTTGATTTAAAAATACCCATATCTGCAAACTCATTCATTGCACTTGCCGAAGAATTGTTCTTGGAGTCATCTTTAACCAAAATGGCTGCTGTCCGGGTATAGACATTAGGAGTACTCAACAAATATAATGATGCCGTTGCCAATGCAACGAATAATGAAAGGGCAAACCAATACCATTTCTGGAAAAACATACCCCATAAATCTTGTAACCGTATAAAGTCTTCGGCAGATTTGCCTACACTCGTTCTATTTTCTATCATTTTGGCTCTCTTTTATAGCTTATGAAATAATATTAACGACATTACTTGAACAGTAAAACTCCCAACGAGGAAAGGAACGAACCGATACTGATCCACAACGATACCGATTTCACGCTGTTCTCATTAATGGTGCTTTGTCCGGCACGCACCTTGTTGGGCTGTACATACACCACATCATTCTGTTTCAGATAATATACCGGTGAATTAAACAGATCTTTCGAGCGGATATCCACCCAATGGGTTACACGCTCGCCGTTTTCTTCACGGATGACAAATATCGCATCTCGCTTTCCGTAGATGCTTAGGTCACCCGCCATACTGATGGCTTCCAAAAGGGTAATCTGATCTTTTGTAATGGCATATTTACCTGGAGTTTTCACCTCGCCCAACACGGAGAAATAAAGGTTCATAAACTCAACTGTAACTACCGGATCGTTTACCAGATTCTCTTCCATCAGCCTTTTTTTTACCAGGGTGGCAATCTGGCTCTTGGTCATACCGGCAATATGCAATGTTCCGACAACAGGAAAATCAATGTTCCCCTTATCATCCAATGTGTAACCTGATATTTCTCCATTGATGTTGCCAGAACGTAAATCAGAAGATCCGGCACGGTATTGCACCCGTGTCAAATTAAACAGAGCCGCCAATTGCGGATCCTTACTGGACACCATAATGGAAATCTGGTCTTTGGGTTGCACGGTAATATCCCGTGCCCCGATAATCGCTTCGGGCTGATTAACTACGATATCTTGAAAATAGACAATTTCTTTGGAGGTATTGCAGGACACCAACAACACGCATAAGAAGCACAATTTAATTAAATGAAATTTCATACCTTATTTTTTCTGTACAGTTAATTATTCTACTTTATGTTTTCGTTTGATTTTCATAGTTATGTAGCAATGAATCACCGTCCAAACAGCCACATCCAACAGAAACAAGTTTGTTACGGAAAGGCAATGAATCAAAAAACAATTTCCCAATGCAAAAAGAGCTGCCATAATAACAATGCTTACCATCGCTTTACGTTGGGACATTCCTAAGGCTATAAATTTATGGTGGATATGATTCCGGTCTGGAAGAAATGGATTTTTACCGTTACGCAACCGGTGAATAACCACACGTATCACATCAAGCATTGGTACAATCAAAAAAGAAAAAGCTATCACAATGCTACCGGGAAAGGCACTCTCTTTCACTGGATCGGACATACTCAGACGGATGACCATCACTGCCAGCAGCATCCCGATAGTGAGCGAACCGGTATCACCCATAAAGATCTTGCGTCCCCGATATATCTTACCGTATACGTTATAATAAAAGAACGGCAATAACACACTGAAAGCAGCTAGACTGATAAAGGCATACATCCACCATTGCAAATGGATGAACATGCAGCTGAAAGCGAGGAATGAGATAATACTCAACCCAGAGGCAAGTCCGTCAATGCCGTCTATCAAATTGATGGCGTTCAGGATATAGACGATGACGAATACTGTGAACGGCACTCCTATGTAATAAGGTATGACATAAATACCGAACAACCCGTATAGGTTGTCGAAGCATAACCCGGAAATCACCAACAGTATGCCACAAAGTATTTGCACTACAAATTTGGAACGGTAACGTACACCGATAAGGTCATCCATCATACCTATAAGATAAAGTATGAACAGACAACAGAGCATGGAAAGCAGACGGTTCGTCAAGTCCATGTCGAGTATGTTATAGCCCTGCCAAAGGTTGTAACCGATAATGGCAAGCGAAACCGTAACTGTGATACAAGGGAAAAAGGCGATACCGCCTAACCTTGGTATATGGGCAGTATGCAACTTACGTTCGTCCACTGAGTCGAACAGGCGACGTCGGAAAGAGACCAACGAAATGCGAGGCAGGACCATCGCACTCAATGTCCAGCCGACTATGACTATAAAGGCAAATTCGATAAAATGAAGAATGTCCACTATATGATTCTTTTGATGATTTTCTTAATCTTGCCCTATCCGTTGTAGAAAGGCTTGTGGAATATAGGAAGTAGCCACGGCGCATACGCCTTGGACGGTGACCACCAAACGGCGATTCTTCCTAATCCGGCAGATAACCCCTTCCGCTCCCTTGAACTTTCCGTCAATGACCCGTACACGTTCTCCCTGGTGAAACTTGGAATTGTCCTCCCCGAAATATTCCATTCCCTGCTCGCCGGACGAGGTGACCAGCATGAAAATGTTCATTTCCCGATCAGGAATGGCAAGGGGAAGTCTTTTCAATCCCTTCTGTCTTGTATATAGGATTACCTTATTGGTGAATTGTCGCTGTACTTCCAAAGCACGACAAACGGTTGAACGGAAGAACATAAGCGAATTAATGACCGGACGACGGAGTTTCTTCTTTATGCCGTTACGTTCCATCAAGGTTTCCTCACAAGGAATGTAAGTCTCGATCTTGTCTTTTTTCAATATATCCTCAATCTCGAAAACTTTGTTATAAAATACTTTTAAGGCGAACCAATGTTCGTGTGTGTGTGTTTCTATGTTCAACGAAAAGTAATGTTACCGGGTTGATAAAAAGGATATAATTTCCATTCCTGCACCTTCTGCTTTTTCAAATAAGGAAGATACAGCAATCAAGGTTAATCCGGTTTTTTCCTTCATAGGACCTCCGGAATGCGGGCCGCTCCTGACTACAGTGAGCGGATACCGTAACCCCGTATTCGTACCGTTTCTATGTAAGAGAGGGTAAAAATACACTGCAAAGGTAATGATTCTCAGTAAAACTGAAAAGTAAAATAAACGTTTTTATTTCCTTATTTTACCCCCCCCCCATTTATAAATTACTGATTATTAATAGTTTATATTGACAATTTAATACGAATCAAAATAGTACCGTAATAAGAATATAAAATAAAAGGAGAACGTTGCATTTTCCATCCGAACGTATTTTCGAGTCTAAAACCGAGCAAACCGAGCAAAAATGTACTTTTATAGCAATGTATATGACTGATTATCAGCAAAAACAACATTCGTACCCTCTCTTACATAGAAATGGTATCGTTCAAACCCTTCAAAATCTTCTCGTTCGCATTATCTATCACAGCATTGTCTAAAGAATCCAAGTAAATAAGCGTAGTCCTTTCGCTGCTGTGTCCCATCCCCGCACTGATGACGGCAATCGGTACGTCGTGGTTGCGTGCGGCGGTAGCCCAGCTGTGGCGTGGCGTATATGAGGACAAAGGTAATGGTTCGCCAAGCAATTTACCCAACCGTTTCAATTTTCGGTTATGGTAGTTCAACCCGGTCCGATATTGCCGGTAAGCCTGATCTGGCTGTTCATCGGTAAGGATGGGGAAAAGATATGGACTTTCCGGACAAACCTGCCCATATCGTTCCAGTATCGCCGCCATACACGGTTCGATATGTAATGTTAAGTATTGGCCTGTCTTATGGCGACAATAGGTAATTCGCACGCTGTCCACATTCTCTTTTTTCAGATATGCCATGTCCACAAACGCCATGCCACGGGCACAATAGCTGAACACGAACATGTCCCTGGAAAGTGCCAAAGCCGGTGAATCCGAGAGGTCAATCCTTTGAAGTTTCAGGATGGTTTCCTCATCCACGGCACGCTTCGATGTGCGAGCCACTCCTGTATAAACCTCACGAAACGGGAAAGTCTGCACCGCAAGACCTTGCTTTACGGCCTTGTTATAGACGGCACGCAGAATCCGCATATAGAACGAGCTGCTGTTTCTCGCTACCTTTTGTTGCCACAACCATACCTCATACCGACATGCTAGGGCGGAATCCAACGACGAAAAAGGAATGTCGTCACCGTCCAGGAAAGCGAAAAAGCTGTTCAGTGCACGCTGGTAATTACGAGAGGTGCCGTATTGGCCGTTCTCCCAAAGCGCTTCCATCTCTTTTTTCATGTAGTATAGGAAACCGGGCTCGGAAGGCAGGGAGCGATAGCGGTTGAGTATTTCCGACAAGGTGTATGTTTCTCCGCTACAGTCCAGCTCACGGATAATCTCACGGATGTCCCGCATCTCCTTTTCCGCCCGTTTCCGGTAGGCGGTCAGGATCCTCTCATTGCCGGGGACAGCGACAAGTTCACGTTTCGTCTCATTCCACCACTCGGGAAATATCCTCATGTCGGTGGTAATCTGCCTGTTCTCCTGACGGTGGCAAAGCTGGTAACAGAGTGTGCCAGCCTTACCCTGTACCGTCGATGGACGGAATTTTAATTTAATGGTAGCCATATATAGTCTGTTTTATGATGAATAATAGGTACATAGATACAACCCGTGGGCTATATTGTTGAAGGAAGAAAATATTTAGTCCTAGATTCCGCTTCTCCGCTTGGAACACCGAATATCACCTGATGCTGATGCCAAACTCTGTAAATCTTCTTGAAAGACAGTCCGAATAGCCTCGTAAAGAATCAAAGTCCGAAAATGAAAAGCGACGGTTTTTCCGTGGAACAAGTCCAGAAATATTTATATCGTATAAACAACAAGACAGTATATGTTTTCTGGGAAATTCGTGAAAAACAGACGGATACCAGCGAGTTCCCTATAATCAAAGATAAATCAAAACCGTATTGTCACGGGCGTTCCGGCTTCGCTTTCCATGAGTATTTTCCTTGCGACAAGTCGCGGAAAATACACATGGAAACAAACGCCCGGACAATGGTTTTGATTTCGGGAAAGATTATAGGGACTCACTGCGACCGACGCGACGCATGACCGTGTCATTGATGAAAAAAGGAGGGCCTCCTTTATATCTCCATAAATCCGGCAGGAAGTACGGGATATATGGGCAGACCTGGCAATGTCTTATGAAAAAAACGCCGCCCCATGAGAAGACAGGGACTTCAGCTCCCTCTGCTCTGCATAATCCTCCCTTCGCGCCCGTGCCGGCTTCTTCGCCCTTCCTCCGCATACCATATCCTTGTTTTCACGGCATGTTTCTCTCACGGAAAACCAGTCTTTCGGACATTTGACGACATCTGATGACATCTGATGACACCTTTTTGAAAATCAGTGTTTTATTCGGATTTAGCCCATATTTTTGAAGTGTCAAAGCAATTTATTAACCCCAAAAAGAAAAGGTATGACACAAGAAAAGAGCCCGAACGGGAAGCCTAGACGGACCCGGAAACCGAAGGCTGCGAACGACGCCCCTTTGGTGGAACAGATCACCGAGCTGATGATGATTCATAACAAGAGCGATCCGAAAGCCGGTGTACAAGTGGTCAGCGAGATCGACAAGGACGGGAAGGTCAAGACGGTTCCAGCGGACGAGAAGAATGAAAACTCATTCCTGAAATTCGACAAGAACTCGAGCATACTCGAAAACTTCATCAAGAATTTCTGGAGCCAGCTCAAAGAACCTACCCATTTCCGCCTGCTCCGCATGACCTTCCACGACTACAAGGTGAACAAGCAGGCGATCAAGGACCTGGCGGAAGGGAAAAAGACGGACGTGGTGAAGGAGTTCCTCAAACGCTACGAGATCCGTCCGAGAGAGAACAAAGAGGAACAAAACATGAATAAACAAGAGACAGCCATGGCAAAAAAAGAAACGCAACCGCAGGAACCCCTGCAACAGAGTGAGGTACAACAAGCATCCCAGCAACAACAGCAACCGCAGGCACAGCAGGTGCCACAAGAGCCGCAAGGCCCGCGCTATCGTTACAATGAGAACATGATCGACTGGGAGGGATTGGACAAGATCGGTATCTCAAAGGCGACACTCGAACAGCAAGGACTTCTTGACTCCATGCTGAGAGGTTACAAGACCAACAAGCTGGTGCCGCTGACACTTAACATTCCCGGCGTGCTGACAGCCAAACTGGATGCGAGGCTCTCGCTCATACCGCAAGAGAACGGGCAGGTGGGGCTGGCCGTTCACGGTATACGCAAGGAACCGCAACTGGAACGCCCTTATTTCGGATTTAACTTTAGCGAGGAAGACAAAAGGAACCTGCGTGAGACCGGCAACATGGGACGTGCGGTGGAACTCAACCTGCGTGGCAGCGAGTACACCCCCTGCCTGATCTCCATCGACAAGAACACCAACGAGCTGGTCGCCGTCCGGCAGGAGCATGTCTACATCCCGCAGGAAGTGAGCGGGGTAAGACTTACGGACGAGGAGATCAGACTGCTGAAGGAGGGACAACCCGTCAAGGTGGAGGGGATGACCTCCAAGGCGGGGAAGGAGTTTGACGCCACGCTCCAATACAGCGCCGAGCGCAGGGGGCTGGAGTTCATCTTCCCGAAGAACCAGGTATTCAACGAGAAGTCCATCGGGGGCGTACCACTCTCGCCTACCCAGATAAAGATGCTCAGCGAGGGACATACCATCCTGGTCGAGGACATGAAGTTCAAGAACAGGGACGGAGCTTTCTCCGCGTTTGTCACGATAGACCAGACGACGGGACGGCCGAATTACACCCGTCATAATCCGGAAACCGGAGAAATCTATATTCCAAAGGAAATCTGCAACGTGCAGCTGACAGCCGAGGACAAGGAGGTCCTGCGCAAGGGGCAGGCCGTCTATCTGGAAAACATGATCAACCGTAAGGGAGAGGAATTCTCCGCATTTGTCAAGCTGGACATGAATACCGGCAGGACGATGTACTCACGCACGCCGGATGGGTTCAACGAGCAGCAGGCGCCACGTATCCCGGCGGAGGTTTACGGCCATGTGTTCACGGCGCAGGAAAAGGCGAACCTCCAGGACGGGAAGACCCTCCTGGTCGAAGGACTGAAAAACAACGGGCAAACGTTCAGTTCCTACCTGAAAGTAAACCCTTATTCCGGACAGTTGCAGTATTTCCAAGAGAACCCTGATATTCGCAGGGATACTTCCCGTCGTGCAGCACAGGCGGATACCGCCCAAGGCCAGCAGCAGGAACAAAAGAAGGGCGCAAAACAAGCGGTATAACCCCAATCAGAGAGAAACAAAATGAATTTTACAAACATCAAATCCCCAAACCGTATGAATACGAATCGGAACATCCCTTATAATTATAATGTAAAAGATATTGATTGGCCCGGTCTGAAGGCCGTGGGTATCAGCAAGGAGCAACTGGAAGCGGACGGCAACCTTGACCTGTTGTTGCAAGGCAAGGAATCAGAAATCATCCCGTTGAAACTCTGTACCCCGGTAATCAGCCTGACCATGGATGCCACATTCAAACTGGTACCCGGTGACAACAACAGGCCAATCATGGAAATCAATGGCATCCGTCAGGAGGAATCTCCAAAGAAATAACAAAAAAATAAAATAAGTTTAACCTGTCCCTGTACTGCCCAATCCGGTACGGGGCATCAAAAAGAAAAAGAATATGATCGCAATAGTGACTGACAGGCCCAACGTGGGCAGAGAGATAGCAAGAGTGTTGGGAGCCGGCAGAAAAGAGAACGGTTATATGACCGGGAACGGCTACATGGTGACATGGACATACGGCAACATGCTCTCCCTGGCAATGCCGAAGGATTCAGGGACAGCCCATGTGGAGTGGAAGGACTTTCCCCTGCTGCCGCCTTCCTTCCTGACAGTAAGGCACGTGAAGACGGATACCGGGTGGAATCCCGACATCAATGCGGTGCTCCAGTTGAAAGTGATAGCCAAAGTGCTCAACGCATGCGACACCATCATTGCGGCAACCGATGCCTCCCGAGAGGGAGAGATGCTGTTCCGCCATCTTTACGGTTTTCTGGGATGCAAACAACCCTGCCTCCGCCTCTGGATCTCGTCTCTGACGGACGAGGCCATCACGGAAGGTATGGCGAACCTCCTTCCATGTGATCGGTTCGACAACCTGTTCCTTGCGGCGGACAGCCGTAACCGGGCGGACTGGCTCCTGGGGGTCAATTCAAGCTATGCCATCTGCAAGGCGGTAGGCTTCGGGAACAATTCGCTGGGCAGGGTACAGACCCCCGTACTGGCGGAGATATGCAGACGGTACCGGGAGAGGGAGAACCACATGCCGGCTGACAGCTGGCCCGTATTCATCAGCTTGTGCAAGAATGACCGTATCTTAAAGATGCGCCACGTGGACGACCTTGTGGTCCGCCGGGAGGCACTGGCATTGTACGAGGATTGCAAGGCGGCAAAAAGTGTCCGCATCACAGCGGTAGGGAAACGGACGGAGGAAATCGGGGCACCGGCACTTTACAACCTGGCCGAACTGCAGAAAGATGCGAACCGTTACCACAGCCTGACGGCCATACAGGTGCAGGAGATTGCACAAAGCCTGTACGAGAAGAAGCTGATTTCCTATCCGCGCACCTCCAGTCGCCTGTTGCCAAAGGATGTATATGACACGTTGCCGCCTGTCATGGAGAAGATGCTCTCCCGCAAGGAGTTCCGACGATATGCCGGTATGGTTGACCTTGCCGCGCCGCAGGACAGCATTGGGGCACAAGACACCATAGAGCATCATGCCATCATCATCACAGGCATACAGCCCGGTAAATTGGGCCGGGAGGAAATGCTGGTTTACACGCTCATTGTCGGCAGGGTGCTTGAAACGTTCATGCCGCCCTGCAAGGTGGAATACACAACCGTCGATGCGGTGTGTGCCGCACGTAAATTCCGCATCCGTACATACCGCATCCTGGAAAAAGGATGGCTCGGAATCTTTGAGAGGGAACATATTGTCGCAAAAGGCTGTATGCCTTACCAGGTGATGCCGGAATTTTTTCAGGAAGAGATACTGCCGGTGGCAGGGTGCAGCCTTATACATAAGAAATCGTTACCGGTCTCCCCTTATACGGACGAGGAACTGGTGGACTACATGGACAAGGCCGGACTGGGCACCGTCTCCACCCGCACGAATATCCTCCGCACGCTGTTGGAACGTAAATACATCCGTTATTCGGGTAAATATGTCGTCCCGACCCCTAAAGGGCTTCTCCTGTATGAGACGGTACGCGGTATGAAGGTGGCCGACGCCTCCCTCACCTCGGGCTGGGAAACTGAACTGGCACGGATAGAACGGGGGGAACTCTCGCAGGAAGAGTTCCTGGACGGCGTGCTGGAAACGGTAAATGAGGTGACAGGCGAGATATTCCGGAACCATCCGGTGGAAAAGCGGCCACAGGGAACCATATAAACAAATGTCAAAGCCAACAAGACAAGGGAAGTGCAGGCGTCTGTCTGTACTTCCTTTTTTATATGTGCAAGATACGTTTTTCCGATTTTAAGCGGCAAAGGTCTTGGATTGCCTCGTTTTTGCCGCAAGGCGGCCCCCTTTGGGGGCTTGGTTGGCTAAAAGAAAATCATCCTCGCTTCGC
>ENA-OPWD01002516-OPWD01002516.1-human-gut-metagenome-genome-assembly--contig:-NODE-2516-length-10669-cov-1.812512_pt1 | contig 10669 bp, 5 predicted proteins | sample MGYA00241502_ERZ501996 | MGnify/ENA primary metagenome ERZ501996 (study PRJEB25962, sample SAMEA2042011) | human gut metagenome | biome: human gut; feature: human-associated habitat; material: faeces... | reverse complement strand
ATACAGTTTTAGAGCAAGAACTTATACTTATTTTAACAATGAAAAAATTTATGGAAAATGGTCTAAAACAGTTAGCATTAAAGGATAAGATAATAGGAAGTGCTTATGAGAAATAATAGATTATGGGAAAATATAAATAAAATAAGTATAGTGTTTGTTTTTACAGTAATGTGTGTAATTACCGGTGTTACTAATGTAAGAGCTGATGATGCAAGGTGTACTTATTATAGAGAAATAACAGAAGATGAAAATGTGTATTTTCATGGAGTTCAGATTAGGTATGAAGAAGATAGTGGTTCGCTAAATCCACCAGAGGTAAGATTAGACTTTGAATATATATTAGACGTTAAAAAGGGAAGCGTATTTAGTGTTTATCTGGATAATAAATGTTTAAAAAGAGACAGATGTATTGTTGGGCAAGGTGAGTCAGTTTCAATAGAACCGGAAAGTTTTATGGAAATGAATCGTAGGTATACACTTGCGTTATATACTGAGGATAGCAATGGAATAGTATATAACGTGCAAAAGTATTACTTGATTTTTCATAAGCCCCTAGTGAAAAAGGCTACTACTGTTTCAGCCAGTCAGGTTTATGGCGAAAAAGCAATTCGGGTTAAATGGGATAAAATAGTTGGAGCACAGAAGTATTATATCTACAGGGCAACTAGTGAGAATGGCATGTATAGAAACATAGGTGTCTGCACAGAGCCAAATATCATTGATGACCAAGTGAATATAGGAACGAAATATTATTACTATATTGAGGCAGCTTATGTTGATGATGATAGAGTTACAACTAACAAGTCCTCAGCTACTGTAGTTTCATCAAAGATAAAATTATCAGGTCCAAAGATTAAAATTAAAAGAAAACATAAGACATGGCAGGTTTATTGGGGAACTATATCAGATGAAAGTAACGGTATTGAAGTTTATATGAAAAAAGCAAATGGAAAATACAAAAAAATCAATACTACTACTAAGATAAAAAAACGAGAAAGCAAGCGTGGAATAGTTGGAATAACAAGTTCTAACAAGGCATTAAGGCCAGGGGTAGAATATAGCTTTAAGGCAAGAACTTTTAGATGGGTTAAAACTAAGAAAGTTTATAGCAAATGGTCTAACACAGCTACAATTATAAAGCGTGGTCAAAAGAATTCATCAATAAAGTTTAAGACACTAAAAAAATAGATAAAACCGGGAGAAAACAATGGATTCTATTTTAGGCAGAACAATACTTGGATACAGGGTAGTGGAAAAAATAGGTTCAGGTGGTTTTGGCAATGTATATAGAGTGGAGCGAAATAACATTGTAGGAAATACCACAAGGGCATTAAAGGTTATAACACTACCGGGCGAAAATGAATATATAGAAATATTAAACTCTATGGGCGGAGACAGGGAGAAGACGAATTCTTATTTCAAAAAGGAATTGGATCGTGTTCTTAACGAGATTAGGGTTTTTTCGTTGATTTCTGAAAAAGATAATCATAATATTGTTTCCTATTATGAAAGTGATGTGGAGCAGACAGGTGAGTTTAGATATAACATTTATATTTTAATGGAAATGCTTACACCTCTCACAAAGTGGCTGCAGGAGAACAACCTGACAGTTGGAGAAGGTCTAAAGATTGGTATTGATATATCAAGCGGATTAAGTATTTGCCATGAAAACAACATTATCCACAGAGATATAAAATTAAGCAATATTTTTGTGTCAAAAGACGGAACTTTTAAGCTGGGAGACTTTGGCGTTTCAAAGCGAATGAACGATACAACTATGGCAGGAACCCTTAAAGGTACGCCTAATTACATAGCACCTGAGATTTATATAGGACAGGAAAAATATAACAGTTCAGTTGATAATTATTCTCTTGGAATACTTTTGTATTATTTGTTTAACAAGAAGAGATTTCCATATTATCCTGATTTTCCATATGAATATTCAACAGAAGATGAGGACAGAGCTTTCTATAAAAGAATGAAATATGAAGAATTAAGTAATCCGGTCTGTGCACCTAAAACAGTTGCCCGAATTATAAAGAAGGCAATTTCCAAACCTGATGAAAGATATAGAAAGACAGAACAGTTTCTTGAAGATTTGATGGAGGCAAAAAATAATCTTACGGAAGATGAACTTAATACGCCAATTGGTTTTGAACCGGTAATAAAAGAATCTCCAATAGTAAATGAGAAAGAGGCAAAGCTAGTTGAAAATCTGTATGGGCAAACTGATGAAAGCATAAGTTTTGAGCAGTATGGCATAACAATGGAAGATACAGATTCGATTAAGGGGCAGAATGCTTTGACGGATGATGAAGCAGAAAAAAATAACCGAGCAAAAATAGATTATAATTATGTGACAGACGAAAAAAACGGTAATAAATTAAGTAGTGGTGGTTCAGAAATAAACAAGCAGGAACTTACCAATGAATCTTCTAGTGAAAAGAGCAAATATAAGTGGCTTCTCATTGGTGCAATAATAATCACCTGTAATGTAATGATTATTTTGTTGGCGGTATATGGAATAACTAACAGAATAAATAACACTCAGGGAGAAAGTAACAATATAGGAAACATAGGAGAAACTATAGCGCAAACAGCCATAGAAGAAACAACTATTGCTGAAACAACTGTGGCCCAGACAACCGTGCAGGAAACTACATCACAGCAACCGGTTACCACAACTGTACCTGCAACTACTAAAGCAAAAAAGAAAAAAGCCAAGAATACCTCTACGACGAAGGCTTCAGGCAGCAGTTCTAAAAAAAGCAATGATGATGATTTTAACTTTAAAAATGTGGTAGAATAGTTATAATTAATTACAAAGTAATAGTACGGAAGTGATTATATATAACGACAGCACATATAATCAGGACTTAAACGCATAGGAGAAGTTATGAAGATTGCCATTGTAGACGACAGCAGTTTGGATAGAGATTTTTTAAAGAACGGATTAGAAATAATCTTTGAAGAGAGAAACATAGAGAACCTTGAAATACAGGAGTTTAGCAGTGGGGAAGAGCTGCTTAATTATCTAAGAGAGAATCCTTCAGATTTTTTCCACATTATTTTTATGGATATTTATATGGAAGATTTAACAGGTGTGGAGACGGCAAAAGCAATTAGAAAGACTGATGAACAGGTGAAAATTGTATTTATTACAACAAGTAATGAGTTTGCCAGTGAAAGTTATGAGGTAAGAGCAGAGGATTATTTGATTAAGCCTTTTGACGGCCAGCGGATGAATAAGATTATTGACAGATTTTTTAGAAAAAACAAAGAAGTTAAGATTTTGGAATTCCCCAACGGCAGAAAGGTTTCTGTTAATTCTATTGTCTATACCAGTTTTTCAGGACATTACGTAACTGTTTTTATGAATGATGGCGAGAAGGTGCAGATAAGATGCACTCAGAAGAATTTTGAAAAAATAATCGGACCATATCCTCAACTTATATCAAGTTTCAAAGGTGTTATAGTTAATTTGGAACAGGTTGACGGAATCGAAGAGGACAGATTTAGAATGAAAGATGGTGAATTTGTTCCAATTAGCAGAAGAAAGTATGGTGAAGTGAAGAAGCAATATACAGATTTTCTTATGAAAAAATTAACGGAAAAGGAGGAAACGTAAATGACCTCTTTTAGAATGTTTGAAATTATATTGTATTCAATGGTTAGTCTTTTGCCATATTTAGGACTGGCGTTGTATCCTTTCGAGGACAAGTTTAGAATGTCCAAAATTAAGTTAAGCGGATGCATTGTTATTCTTACGGTAATTCAAAGTGCTCTTGGAATATATGCAACAATGTGTTCACAGGAACAGAAAGCTTTATTTTCACTGCTAAGCACAGTATGCTACGGTGGATTTTATTTTCTTGCAATAAAAGAGAATGTAGGAAAACTTGTATTTGTTTTATTAATAGTATCTAATTTTGCCAACTTTGTTGTAATGTGTGCAAAGTGTGTGGAAGGTCATATTTTTCCACAGCTTGCAGTTGAAAACAACAAATGGTCTTTTTCTTTATGCACAATGATAGTGCAGCTTATTTTTATTCCACTTTTATTTTTATATTTTAAAAAGTATATAAAAGGGGTGGCTCATATAGAAACGGGAAAAAAGATTTGGAGATTTTTGTGGACAATTCCGGCAACTTTTTATCTGTTCTGGTATCATGGGCTTTATTTTAATACAAAATCATCAATTGAGTTAGCAATGGACCCGGTTAATATGCTTTTTACGTTTTTTATTAATCTTGGAGCTGTGGTTGTTTATACGGTTATTGTTAATTCTATGGCTGAATTTCAATATAATCTTAATTTGGAAGAAGAAAAGAAACAGCTTGAAATTGAAAATCTTTGTTTTGAAAATATGAAGAAGCAAATGGAATCTACAAGGAGGGCGCGTCACGATTTGAAGCATCATATGAAGGCTGTTCACACAATGGCAGAAAACAATGAGTGTAAGAAAATTACAGAGTACATAGAAACATATTTGGAACACGTGTCATTAAAGAAGCCTTTGGTTTATTGCACCAATTTTACTTTAAATGCACTGATTGTATATTATGTTCAGCAGGCGGAAGCTCACAAAATAAAGTTAAAGTTAAATATTGAGTTGCCGGAAGAAACCAATGTTAAGGAGGCAGATTTAACAGTATTGTTTGGAAATCTTTTGGAGAATGCAATTGATGCCTGTGATGAGGTGCAGGAAAATAAAAGATATATTAATTTAAAAATCTACAAGCCTAATTCAGATTCAATAGTTTTCTATATTGAGAATGGTTTTAATGGAAGTATTAAAAAGAAAAATCAGCAATTTCTGACAACTAAGGCTAACGGAAGTGGCATTGGAATAGAGTCGGTAAAATATGTTGTTCACAAATACAACGGAGACGTTAATATAAAAACAGACGAAAACAAATTTATCGTTTCAGGAGTTTTATTACAACCACTTGATGCCACAAAATAACCGTTTGACGCCAGCTTATAGATTTCTTATATATTATTTTTTTATAATAATGTTGTAATAGACAAGGTACGATAAAAAAGGAGGATAATATATGAGGAGAAAATGGAAAAAATTACTAAGCACAACATTGGCATTGGCAATGGTTGTAACAACTATTGGTGTACGTGAAGTGCCGGTAAGTGCAGCGGAAGAAGAGAATACAAATGAGAGTGTGGTTTATATGGATAACATGGCATATGATACCACAACAGGACATTTTTATAAGTTAAGTAGTGTGGGAACATACGAGCAGGTAAATGCAGAAGCTAAGGAAAGTGGCGGCTACCTTGCCTGTATTTCTTCAGCAGAAGAGAATGAGATAGTTGCAAAGGTTTCAAGTACAGGAAAAACAACTACATCATCTTATATTGGACTTACAAGAAATGCAGAGAACCTTCAGGAATGGTTGTGGGCAGATGGAAGCGAAGTAAATTACACTAATTGGAACGAAGGTGAACCTAACAGTGAAAATGAAAAAGTAGCGGAAATTTACGATAGCACAAGAAGTCCAGGTGCAGAAAAATGGAATGACTGTACTGTGTCAAGTAGAAATACAGGTGTCATAGAATACAATGAATGCATTCATCCTGAATCACAGTATGTTGTAAAGAATAAAACTTTTGCAGACTGTGAGCAGGGAGGTTACACAGGAGATACTTATTGTGGATTTTGTAATGAAAAGATAGCAGACGGAAAAGAGACAGAGCCGGGAGGACATGCAGAGGCTGTTATTGATGAAAAAACAGTAAAAGAGGCAACATGTACAGAAGAGGGCTATACAGGCGATAAGATTTGCCCTACATGTAAGAAGGTTTTGGAACATGGGAAAACAACTCCGGTCAATGGACATACAGAGTCAGAAGAGCTTCGTAAGGTTAGGGAAGCAAGCTGTTATTTAGATGGTTATACAGGTGAAACATATTGTATAGTTTGTGGAGAAACATTAGAAGCCGGGGATGCCATTACAAAATTAGAACATAAATATGAAGATAATGTATGTAAAAACTGTGGAAGAATTAATAATGCCCAGTTAGATACAACATATACATCAAAGACAACAAATTTATATCCGTTCCAGGTAATACAGTTTAAGGCACCTGAAAATGGAACGTACAAGTTTTATTGTGAAAATATTACAAATTGGGATTCATATGGCTATTTATTTAAAGAAGAAAACTTTAATGACCAGGTTATAAAAGGCGGAATAGAAAAGTTTAATGCAAAATTAGAAAATTCGAATGTAGAGAATTCAAGATTGAATAGTTTTTGGGGTGTTAATGATGATGGGGGTAAAAATGGTGCACCTGCAATAACAGAAGAATTAGAGAAAGATAAGACATATTATTTCGTTTTAGGTACTTATTATGCTTATACATATACAGGAGAATTTAGCGTAACAATAACATGTACTCACGATAAAACACATATAGAAGGAAAAACTTTATCGGATTGTACAGTTGGAGGTTATACAGGAGATACTGTCTGTGATACATGTGGAAAAGTTGTGGAACAGGGACAGACTTTGGAACCGGGTGAACATCAGGAAGCAGTATTAGATGTTAAAGATGCAACCTGCTATGTAACGGGTTATACAGGCGATACATATTGTAGTTTTTGTAATATAAAATTAGCAGAGGGAACAGTTATTCCAAAGCTTGAACATGAATATGAAGATAATGTATGTAAAAACTGTGGAAGAATTAATAATGCCCAGTTAGATACAACATATACATCAAAGACAACAAATTTATATCCGTTCCAGGTAATACAGTTTAAGGCACCTGAAAATGGAACGTACAAGTTTTATTGTGAAAATATTACAAATTGGGATTCATATGGCTATTTATTTAAAGAAGAAAACTTTAATGACCAGGTTATAATAGACGGAATAGAAAAGTTTAACGCAAAAAAAGAGAATAATACCGGAGGCAATTCTAGATTAAAAGGTTATTGGAAGATTAACGATGATGATGGCGCAAACTCGGCACCTGAAATAACCGCAGAATTAGAGAAAGATAAGATATATTATTTTGTTGTAGGACCTTATTCAACAGCTACAGGTGAATTTAGCATAACAATAACATGTGCTCATGAGAAAACACACAGGGAAGGAAGAACACTTTCAGACTGTACAGAGGGTGGTTACACAGGTGATGTTATTTGTGATACATGTGGAAAACTTGTGGAACAGGGACAGACTTTGGAACCTGGTGAACATACAGTTGAGGTTGTGGATGCCAGAGAAGCAAATTGTTATATCGAAGGAAAAACAGGTGAAGAAAAATGTTCAGTATGTGATAAAGTATTAAAAGAAAATGAAGTAATACCAAAGCTTGAACATAAATATGAAAATGAGGTATGTGTTAATTGTGGAAGAATAGAGAATGCTAAAAAAGGCACAGAATATTCTTCATATATAACAGAAAAATTACCAATTCAGGTAGTAGAATATACTGCACCGGAAACAGAAAAAATTATTTTTGAATGTAACAATACAAGATATTGGAATAGCATCGGATACTTGTTTGACGAAACAAATTATAGCGATGAAATGCTTATGGATGAACTTGAAAAATATTATTCAGGAGATAGCGATTATATAAGCTTTAAAAACTATTTGGCAGAAAATGAGTATGGTGGAGGAACGGGTGCTCCGGCAATTAAGTATAAAGTTCAAAAAGATAAGAAATACTACTTAGTTATAGTGCCTCAAGAAAATGATTATGGAGAATTTACTGTAACAATTGATTGTCCACATGACAGAACACATGTAGAAAATAAAGCAATTAAAACATGTTCAGAAGGTGGTTATACAGGAGATGTTATATGTGATTTATGTGGAAAAGTTGTAAAACATGGTGAAAACATAGAACCTGACAGTGAACATAATTACATTAATTATAAGTCAATTGAACCTACATGTAATGAATATGGTAAACGTTATTTAAAATGTGTGAATTGTGGAAATGAGAAAGTTTTAGAAGATGAAGACTATGGATATGCAGATCATAGGTATGTCTTAGTTAATAGCGTAAAGGCAACATGTACAACTGACGGATATTTAGGTGACAGTAAATGTAAGTATTGCGGTTTGGAAAATGAAAACCAGCCGGAAAATAAGGTCATAAAGGCATATCATGATATGGATCCGGAAGAAATAGATTCATGTTTGATAAATGATTATAAAAGTGTAGAAGCAACATGTGAAAAAGAAGGCTACACAGGAGATGTATATTGCACAATATGCCATAAAGTTATTGAAGAAGGCAAAACAATTGAGAAATTAGAGCACTCATTTAAAGATGGCAAGTGTATGGAATGTGGCGCTGACGAGGAAGTAGTAAAAAGCGAGAAAGACGGTTACTATGAAATTTCTACATTTGACCAATTAATTACATATTTGAAAAATGTAGAGTCAGGAATCAGCGGAAAACTTATAAATGATATAGAGTTTCCGGAAAATTATGATGATGAAGATGACGTTATTGGAAGAAAAACACTGAAAAATAGTACTTTTGATGGCAATGGTCATAAAATATCAGGAATTAATTCAAATGGAACTCAAACAAAGTTATTTGATGATATTTACGTAAGTGAAATAAAGGATCTTGAAATCGAATGTAAAGAAAAAGAAGATGGCAGAGGTTTGGGCGTCTACCTTGCAGATTCTACTATTGATTCAAAATTTACAAACTGTAGTATTACAGGTAATAGGATTGAAATAGACGGTTATTGTTCAGCTATGATAAGGGAAGCATATGCGAGTGAATTTATACATTGTATAAATAATGCAGACATTATATACAACAATGATACGCAGATAGTGGCAGGAATAAAAGGAAATAACAATAAACATAAAGATAAATGTGAAAATAATGGAAATATTGCTACCACGAAGGCATATGTAGTTGGTGGTATTATTGCTCAAGCTAAAAATTGTATTATAAAAGACTGTATTAACAGAGGTGACATTACAACTTATGGTTATACAGCAGGAATTGTTGCAGGAGTTACTAATACAGATAATAGACCATGTACAACATCAATAACAGGATGTACAAATGAAGGCAAAGTGGAAAGTATAGCAAAGGGTAATCATACTTATACAGCAGGAATATGTATTATATATAATGGGTCTAATGGATCAACATATGCCGATGAATTAATTATAAATAATTGTGTTAATAACGGTGAAATTGAAGGAGATACAGTAGCAGGAATAATTGGTAACAGTTCTGGAAATTTGAAATTATCAGACTGCGAAAATAACGGTGCCATTAATGGACGATATAGTGCAGGCGGAATCGCACAATGTATAGACAATGAAAATAGTAATGAGGCTGAAGTAAGCAACTGTATTAATAATGGTAATGTATTTGGTGGCGCAGAAGCAGCAGGAATAATTGATTATGCGGAAGGTATAACTGTTACAAACTGTATAAATAACGGAAATATTTCATCAAATGGTTATGTAGGCGGAATATTTAGTTATACTTCTTCTGTAAAAGGAACAGGACTTGTTAACAATGGTAAAATAAGTGGTTTGGAAGATATTGGTGGAATCAGCGCATATGATGAAGGCAATTCAATATTTAGCAAGTTATATAATACAGGTGTAATTGATGAGGAAAACATAGGTGCTCAAGTAAGTAATCTTGTTAAATTGGGAGAAAGTTCAACAGGCGAAGAACTTGAAGAAGAGCATAAGCATGATTATGTTGCATTATCAACAGTAACAAAGGCAACAACTGAAAAAGACGGTTACATAGAAAACAAATGTAAATGCGGTCAGACAGAAAAACAGCCTATAAAACAGATTAAGAGTGTTGATATTTCAAATACAAAATTTGAATATACAGGAAACAGCATTACTCCAACAGTAACTGTAAATGATACAGATGACAAGGTGATTTCATCTGAATACTACACAGTAACTTACAGAAACAAAGCAACAGGCAAGGCAGTAGATGAAGTAAAGGAAGTTGGAACATACGAAGTAGTTGTAACTTTCAAGGACTTATATGAAGGTCAGGTTGTAAAACAGATTGTTGTTGAAAATACAAATAAGCCATCAAATCCAAAAACTGACAATCCTAATGCTGGAGGTAAGGTATCCGCAAAAGTAACAAAACCTGCAAAGGTTAAAGGTGTTTCTGCAAAGAACAATAAGAAGAAATCATTAACAGTAAAATGGAGAAAAGTAAATGGCGTAAAAGGCTATCAGCTTAGATATGCAACAAACAAGAAAATGAAAAAGGCCAAAATAATAACAATTACAAAAAACAAACTTGTAATCAAAAAATTGGCAAAGAAGAAATATTACATTCAGGTTTGTGCATACAAAGTAGACAGTAACGGAAAGAAAGTCAAAGGAAAATGGAGTGCAAAGAAGGCTATAAAAGTTAAAAAATAGCAAGTTAGAGAAACAGTAAAGTTAGAGAATTATTTAAGTTAGATAATCAGTAAAGCTAGAAAAATAGTAGAGTTAGATAATCATTTAAGTTTACCTAAACGGGGCGCTGTGTCGATGAAGCAATATCGATACAGTGCCTTAATAGTTGGAGAGGATGGAATTTTTTTGTTATAATAAATGAATAAATATGCAGCTAAAGTATTGCCAAATAGGGTGAAAAAAACTATAATTTTTTTGGTGAAAAATTTTAA
>ENA-OPWD01002515-OPWD01002515.1-human-gut-metagenome-genome-assembly--contig:-NODE-2515-length-10670-cov-2.378144_pt1 | contig 10670 bp, 4 predicted proteins | sample MGYA00241502_ERZ501996 | MGnify/ENA primary metagenome ERZ501996 (study PRJEB25962, sample SAMEA2042011) | human gut metagenome | biome: human gut; feature: human-associated habitat; material: faeces... | reverse complement strand
TTTGGTTAAATGCCGGTTTGTCATTTCTGGAGAAAAGTTTATCCTTCTTGAAATAGTCGAAAGTACTGATAGATGCGATGAAGCGATATGAAGTAGGTATAGCAGTAGAAAAGTCTATTTTAGCCATAAACTGGGCATTATTGTATACCTTTCCAAGTTGGCCGTCAAAAACAAATTCCTTGGCATAGTAATTTAAATCCTGATAACTGAGCCCCAGATAAATCTGATTGGAATTAGATGTGGATATATTACCTCCTAATCTTACGGCAAAATTATTTTCCAATTTGACTTTCAGATGCAAATCGTAAGTATCATCTTCCGGATTATAGATAGCGTGTGGAATAATTTCGGAAATCATATTATCCGAAAGTAGACGGAAATACCCTTGTTTCAAGTCTTCGTAGCTGAATTCTTTGTTATCTGATTTATGAAATTCTTTTTTTATGTATGCTTGCTGTTGTGTGTTGGCACCGTCAATAATGATATTCTTGAATCGTAATTCAGGATAATTACTTCGGTAGACCATTCTTCTTAGACGTATATTATCAAGATTTACGCGTCGATGTATGCGGCTTTTTATCGAATCCATCATACTGATAGTCCGATTATAACCTATATCATGTAATTCGTCAACACGTTGAAAATCCATAAGACCAACATTATCATACTTAAATGTCATCAAAATCCCCATTGAATCCGGAATAGAGTAGTCAGTTTTCTGCATTACCATATTTTCAATCTGGCTCATGAGATCATTTTCTTTAGGTTTAGTGGGATTAGCCGAAACGACACTTCCGATAATAATATCCGGATGAAAATCGTTCTTCATGACATCTGTCGGAAAATTATTATAAATTCCCCCATCATAGGCTAATACGTTATCAATTTCGATGGGCTTGAACATGAACGGAAAACTCATTGATGCTCTGACAGCATCTCCTAAATCGCCTTCTTTCATGATTAATTGCTTCTTATTGTATACATCGGAGGCAATACAGCGAAAAGGAACAAAGAGTTTGTCGAAATCACCTTTACATGCTGCAGTGGCACGTGCGTACAGATCAACGAAAACCAGATTCATTTGAATTGGATTTACGACGCTAGTGGGCAGGAATTGAGGTTTCAAACTTTTTAGAGAATCTCTAAAGGAGAAACGAATATTGAAGAACTCAGGAGTAGGAAGATTCTTTTTAAAGTGATATACATATTTCTCTTCTACTTCTCCGGAATACCATCTTTTAAAGTCTTCTGACTTTAAAAGTTCTACCATGTCATCAGGAGAATATCCCATAGCATACAGAGAACCGATTATGGCCCCCATGGAGGTACCTGCAATATAATCGATAGGGATATTATTTTCTTCCAGAGCACGAATAATACCAATGTGTGTCAATCCTTTAGCACCGCCTCCACTTAATACAAGACCTACTTTTTGGGCATAGATAGCTGGTACGATTAACCATAAAGTAATAAACACAAGAAGAATTTTTCTCATAACCCAAATCAAACAGTTGAACTTTTGTCTTTTTAAACGTTCAAATATATACAATACTTTTCAATTAATCGATATTTTATCAACCGTTTTAAATCGAAAAAGAGCATTACGACGTGTTTTAACGTCGAATGCTCTTTCCTGAAGTTATATAATGGATAAAGGGGCGATATTAAATCAGTTCGATACTACGCTTTACGAAGTTATTCAAAGCTTCACCTTTCAACATATTGTTTTGCAACAAAGCCAAATCAATAAGTTGACGAATCACTTTATTATTGCTGGCATAACCAACAAAAATAGCTTCTTTTTTACTTTTCAGATCATCCCATTTCTTATCCAAATCATTCAATTCGTCTTTTTCAGAGGTTGGGATATCTTCGTCCTTTTTGCCTTTTTGTTTATCTTTCAACTCATTACGTTGTTTATTGACAGCATCCATTTCCGACTGTATTGGGGCAACTTCTGCCTGGCAAGCACTTTCTTCTTCATTAAGCACTTCTTTTATTAACTTATGATCTGAATTCAATATTAAGTTGAACATATCAGGCATTTCTCCATAAAAACTCATTCCAGCCTGAATATTTGCCATTTCTTTCATACGGCGCATATATTCACTTTGGGTAATCATTACTGGAGCTGTGTTTTCTCCTAACGCTTGTGTCATAACGTTGAATTCAACCTTATCCATTTTAGGTAATTGACTCTTAAAGGCGATTGTAATAGCATCTTGTTTGCCTGCTTCCAACACTTCGCTTTTTCTATCTTCTTTTACAATAAGATTGTCAACAACATCACTATCCACACGGGTAAAACGAGACTTCTCGAATTTTTGTTCCAACATGCTTACCATAGCTACATCTAATTGACCATCCATCAACAAAACATCATAGCCTTTATTGGTAGCTGCCTCTATATAACTATATTGTTCATCCTTATTATTAGCATATAAATAAATCAGATTTCCGTCTTTGTCTGTCTGATTATCTTTAATCAAAGTTTGGTATTCTTCAAATGTGTAATGTTTACTATCCGTATCGGTGAAAAGGGCGAATTTCTGCGCTTTCTCGTAAAAATCCTCTTGAGTCAGCATACCATAATTGATAAATATTTTCAAATCATTCCACTTGTCTTCAAACTGTTTGCGGTCATTCTTAAAGATAGATTGCAAACGGTCGGAAACTTTCTTCGTGATATATGTTGATATCTTCTTCACATTCGAATCGCTTTGCAAATATGAACGGGAAACATTCAATGGTATATCCGGAGAATCTATGACCCCATGCAATAAAGTTAAAAAGTCCGGAACAATGCCTTCAACTGAATCTGTCACATACACCTGGTTGCAATATAATTGAATTTTATTCTTGTTCAGTTCAATATTACTTTTTACTTTAGGGAAATAGAGGATACCCGTTAAATGGAATGGATAATCCACATTCAGATGAATCCAGAAAAGTGGTTCATCAGACATCGGATACAACTTACTATAAAACGATTTGTAGTCCTCATCCGAAAGTTCACTTGGTTTGCGTGTCCACAAAGGAGTAGTATCATTAATGATATTATCTTCGGCTGTTTCTACTTGTTTGCCATCTTTCCATTCTTTTTTCTTCCCAAATGCAATAGGAACAGGAAGGAAACTGCAATATTTCTTCAAAAGTCCGGAGATGCGGGCTTCTTCAAGAAATTCCTTGCAGTCATCATCAATGTACAAGATGATATCCGAGCCTCGATCTGCTTTTTCCACTTCTTCAATTGTAAATTCAGGACTACCGTCGCAAGTCCATTTTACAGCTTGTGCGCCGTCTTTATATGACTTAGTGATTATTTCTACTTTCTTTGCAACCATAAAAGCAGAATAGAAACCTAATCCGAAATGACCAATGATGGCATTTGCGTCATTTTTGTATTTCTCGAGGAAATCATTTGCTCCAGAGAATGCAATCTGATTGATATACTTTTCGATTTCTTCTGCAGTCAGACCAATACCGCGATCGGAAATGGTAATAGTATCTTTGCCTAATTCAACATGAATGGTTAAATCACCTAACTCACCTTTAAACTCTCCGATAGAAGCTAGTGTATTCAGCTTCTGAGTAGCGTCTACTGCATTGGATACTAACTCACGAAGAAAAATCTCATGGTCACTATACAAGAACTTTTTGATAATAGGAAAAATGTTCTCTGTTGTAACTCCAATATTACCTTTCTGCATAATACGTATATTTTTTAGTTTATCTATTGATTAATTTTAATTGATACTTACTCAGGTAGAGACAAAAAAAATGCCAGACCCGAAGGTCTGACATTATGACATACTTAATATTGATTCCAAACATGGACAATATAATCTTATTCTTGAGTAATAGCTTTCATTTCTAATTCACCCTTTTCTCCATTAAGAGAGACTTGAATGATGTCTTTTTCTTTTAAAGACGAAGAAATGATGAGTTCTGATAATCCGTCTTCCAAATAGGTTTGAATAGCTCGTTTTAAAGGACGGGCACCATACTGCACATCGTATCCTTTGGTTGCTATGAACTCTTTCGCTTTATCTTCGATAATTAATTTATATCCAATAGATTCAATTCTATTATATAATCCTTTCAGCTCTATATCAATAATCTTTGTAATTGCTTCCAGAGAGAGCTGGTCGAATGTGATAATTTCATCTACTCGATTAATAAATTCAGGAGCGAATGATTTATTTAAAGCTTTTTGGATTACACTTCGCGAGAATTCTTTGTCGTCAAGGCGGCTTTGTGTTGCAAATCCGACCCCTCGTCCAAATTCTTTCAACTGACGGGTTCCGATATTGGAGGTCATGATGATAACAGTATTTTTAAAGTCTACCATCCTGCCATAACTGTCAGTCAGACGTCCTTCATCCATTACTTGAAGCAAGATATTGAATACATCCGGATGCGCTTTTTCTATTTCATCAAGCAATACAATAGAATATGGTTTGCGGCGTACTTTTTCTGTTAATTGTCCCCCTTCTTCATATCCTACGTATCCCGGAGGTGCTCCAACCAGGCGTGAAACAGTGAACTTTTCCATATATTCACTCATATCTATACGAATCAGTGCATCAGCAGAACCAAACATATATTTGGCTAACTCTTTTGCTAAGTGAGTTTTACCAACTCCTGTCGGGCCTAAGAACATAAATGTGCCAATTGGCTTATTAGGATCTTTTAGCCCTACACGGCTTCGCAAAATAGCTTTAACCAGTTTTTCTATTGCTGTATCTTGTGCGATGACTTTAGCCTGCAAATCTTCTTTCATACCTGCGAGCTTGATACCTTCAGCCTGTGCCATCCGTTGTACCGGAATGCCTGACATCATTGAGATGACATTGGCAATTTCTTCTGCATCAACAGTTTGCCTGTTTTCTTTCAGATTGGCTTCCCATTCTTTTTTCATCTCATCCAATTGGACAGAAAGCTCTTTTTCTTTATCACGGAAGCTGGCTGCAAGTTCGAAATTCTGCGATTTCACAGCTTCGTTTTTCTTGCTTTTGGCTTCTTCGATCAGTTTTTCTTGTTCTTCTATCTCTTTGGGCACATTGACATTGGTAAGATGTACACGTGAACCGGCTTCGTCTAAAGCGTCAATAGCTTTATCAGGGAAATTACGATCTGTGATATAGCGGTCTGTCAGCTTGACACATGCTTCCAATGCTTCATCTGTATAGTTCACGTTATGATGATCTTCATATTTATCCTTGATATTACGCAAAATCTGCAAAGTTTCGGCAGCGGTAGTCGGTTCTACTATTACTTTTTGGAAACGACGTTCCAAAGCGCCATCTTTCTCAATGTTCTTACGATATTCATCAAGAGTGGTAGCACCGATACATTGTATTTCTCCTCTTGCCAATGCCGGTTTTAGCATATTGGCAGCATCCATAGAACCTGCCGCAGAGCCTGCGCCTACAATCGTGTGGATTTCATCAATGAATAATATTACATTCGGATTTTTCTGTAATTCATTGAGAATGGAACGAATACGTTCTTCAAATTGTCCACGGTACTTTGTTCCTGCCACAACAGCAGTCATGTCAAGAGCAACGACTCGTTTATCAAACAGGATACGCGAAACCTTTTTCTGAATGATTCTTAATGCAAGACCTTCAACAATCGCTGATTTTCCTACACCAGGCTCACCAATCAAAATCGGATTGTTCTTTTTGCGGCGGCTTAAGATCTGCGCTAAACGTTCGATTTCTCTCTCTCTGCCGACAACGGGATCCAGGCGTCCTTCTTCTGCCGCTTTTGTCATGTCAGTACCGAAATTGTCAAGTACCGGTGTGTCATTAGATGGCTTTTTCGAAGCTGTTTGTGCCTGTTGACGCTCTTCAGTATTGCCTCTTCCGCTTGAGCGGGGGGAAGACATTTCTTCATCTTCATCGTCATCTTCAGTAAACATTCCAGCATTTATGTCTGGCTGCAATGTCACCTGTTCCAATACTTTTGCGTAATTGATGTTATTTGCTTCAAGTATGGAGGCTGCTACATTCTTTTTTTCTCTTAAAATTGCCAACAGAACATGTTCTGTGTCAGCGATGTTACTTTTCATTCCACGTGCTTCTAAAATACACATTTTTAATATTTTTGCCGCGTCATTAGACAACGACACTTCTGCGTCAGGTAATAACATATCATCAGCTTCTACCTTTAGCTGAGCTTCAATCTGCTGTTTGATGGCAGTCAGATTGGGATTGAGTTTAGACAATATCTCGATAGCTTTTCCTTCACCGTCACGGAGCATACCCAGAAGCAGGTGTTCTGGACCTATGTACCTACTTCTCAACCGATTCGCTTCTTCTTTACTATAGACGATAATGTCGGAAACTCTTTGTGAGAATTGATTATTCATACTTTTCCTTTTCTTCTAAGGGTTATTCACTGGCAAATATACGCATTAATCAAGTTTGTATTGCAATATTTGCTTTATTTCTTATATCTACAAATGGCGTGCCATAAAAATGCTACATTTGCATTATATATAATAAGGTATAACAAATGGCTGGATGCTTTTTGCCGATATTCCATAGCCTTTATAGCCTAATTTATTATTTTTCTCTTTTTGTTTTCGTATTTTAAAGCTTAGTTGGGTATCATTCTGTTCATAATAAAACTTTCTTTCCAAAAACTTTCGTATATCGGGGAAAAGTAGTACTTTAGCGTGGTTTTTCACAAACCGTAGAATGTATAATTAATAATCATTTTAAATGCTTGAACAAGACAGAATTATAAAGATTAACATCGAGGAGGAAATGAAGTCATCGTACATTGACTACTCTATGTCGGTCATCGTTTCGCGTGCCCTTCCGGATGTTAGAGATGGATTTAAGCCCGTTCACCGTAGAATTTTATACGGAATGATGGAATTGGGTAATACTTCAGATAAACCTTATAAGAAATCAGCCAGAATTGTTGGTGAAGTACTTGGTAAGTATCATCCTCATGGAGATTCTTCTGTTTATCTTGCAATGGTTCGTATGGCTCAGGAGTGGGCGATGCGTTATCCTTTGGTAGACGGACAGGGTAATTTTGGTTCGGTAGACGGTGATAGCCCTGCTGCTATGCGTTATACGGAGGCACGTCTTAATAAGCTGGGTGAAGCGATGATGGATGACTTGTATAAGGAAACCGTAGATTTTGAGCCTAACTTTGATAATACTTTGGTTGAACCTAAGGTTATGCCAACTCGAATTCCTAATCTTTTAGTGAATGGTGCATCTGGTATTGCCGTGGGTATGGCTACCAATATGCCTCCACATAATCTTTCTGAAGTTATAGATGCTTGTGATGCATATATTGATAATCCGGAAATTACAGTGGAAGAGTTGATGGAGTTTGTGAAAGCTCCGGATTTTCCTACAGGCGGATATATATATGGTGTAAGTGGTGTGCGTGAGGCTTATCTGACAGGTCGTGGACGTGTAGTTATGCGTGCGAGAGCTGAAATTGAAAGCGGGCAGGCACATGATAAAATTGTAATCACCGAGATTCCCTATAATGTAAATAAGGCAGAATTGATTAAGTATATCGCTGACCTTGTTAACGATAAGAAAATAGAAGGCATCTCGAATGCTAATGATGAGTCTGACCGTGATGGTATGCGTATCGTTATTGACGTAAAACGTGATGCAAATGCAAGTGTAGTGCTGAATAAACTTTATAAGATGACAGCTTTACAGACATCTTTTGGTGTGAATAATGTTGCTTTGATACACGGACGTCCAAAGACATTAAATCTGAGAGATTTAATAAAATATTTCATAGAACATAGACGCGAGGTCGTAATTCGTCGTACTCAGTTCGAACTTCGTAAAGCAAAAGAGCGGGCACATATTCTTGAAGGTTTAATTATTGCTTCGGATAATATTGATGAAGTAATTCGTATTATCCGTGCTGCTAAAACGCCCAATGATGCTATAGCAGGCTTGATAGAACGTTTCAACCTGACAGAAATTCAGTCGCGTGCTATTGTAGAAATGCGTTTGCGCCAGTTGACTGGTTTGATGCAGGATCAGCTTCATGCGGAATACGAGGAAATCATGAAGCAGATTGCTTATTTGGAAAGTATTCTGGCTGATGATGAAGTATGCCGTAAGGTAATGAAAGATGAACTGCTGGAAGTGAAAGCAAAATATGGGGATGAACGCCGTTCAGAGATTGTATATTCTTCAGAAGAGTTTAATCCGGAAGATTTCTACGCTGATGACCAAATGATTATCACCATTTCTCATATGGGATATATCAAGCGTACTCCTTTAACAGAATTCCGCGCACAGAATCGTGGTGGGGTAGGTTCTAAGGGAACAGAAACTCGTGATGAAGACTTTGTAGAGCATATTTATCCGGCTACCATGCACAATACCATGATGTTCTTTACACAAAAAGGTAAGTGTTATTGGTTGAAAGTGTATGAGATACCTGAAGGAACGAAGAACTCTAAGGGGCGTGCTATTCAGAATTTGTTGAATATTGATTCAGATGATAATGTAACGGCATATTTGCGTGTGAAGAGTTTAGAGGATTCAGAGTTCATCAATAGCCACTATGTATTATTCTGTACTAAGAAAGGTGTAATAAAGAAAACATTGTTAGAACAATATTCTCGTCCTCGCCAGAATGGTGTAAATGCTATTACGATTCGCGAAGATGACAGTGTTATCGAAGTTCGTATGACGAATGGAAATAATGAAATTATCATTGCCAACCGTAATGGACGTGCAATTCGTTTCCATGAAGCAGCAGTGCGTGTTATGGGACGTACAGCAACGGGGGTGCGTGGTATTACATTAGATAACGATGGTCAGGATGAAGTTGTGGGAATGATTTGCATTAAGGACTTGGAGACGGAATCTGTAATGGTTGTTTCTGAGCAAGGATATGGTAAACGTTCTGAAATTGAAGACTATCGTAAGACCAACCGTGGAGGTAAGGGTGTGAAAACAATGAATATTACTGAAAAAACGGGTAAATTGGTAACGATTAAATCTGTAACAGATGAAAATGATTTGATGATTATCAATAAATCCGGTATCACAATTCGTTTGAAGGTAGCAGATGTTCGTATCATGGGGCGTGCTACCCAAGGTGTCCGTTTGATTAATCTTGAAAAACGCAATGATCAGATTGGTTCAGTATGTAAAGTCATGACTGAAAGTCTTGAGGATGAAATACCGGAAGAAGAAGTAGAGGGTACTATTGTGAGTGATCCTAATACTGATGCTCCTGATATTGACAATGATGATACGTCAGATGTAAATGAGAACGAAAGTAATAACATTGAGGAATAGACATAATATTAATAATTAATCAAACAACAATCATGAAAAGAGTATTATTTTCGATGGTTTTATTGATGGCTGTTAGCTTCTCATTCGCACAGATGAAAAATGTGAAAGAAGCAAAGAGTATGGCTAATGACGTAAAACCTAATTTTAAGCAGGCTGAACAGCTTATTAAGGAAGCTATGAAGAATCCTGAAACAAAGGATCTTGCTGAAACATGGGATGTTGCTGGATTTATCCAGAAACGTATCAACGAAGAGCAGATGAAAAATGCTTTTTTGAGAAAACCGTATGATACATTGAAAGTGTATAATAGCATATTGAAGATGTATGAGTATTATACTAAGTGTGACGATCTGGCTCAAGTACCCAATGAAAAGGGCAAAATTAAAAACAAATATCGGAAGGCGAATGCTTCTAGTATGTTGGCCGAACGTCCGAATTTGATCAATGGTGGTATTCAATATTTTAATTTGGATAAGAATAAAGAAGCGTTGAAATTCTTCGCAACATACGTAGAGTCAGCTTCATATCCTATGTTAGCTGATAAAGAGATTGCTAAAAACGATACTCTTCTTCCGCAGATTGCTTATTATGCAACATTGGCAGCTGATAGAGTAGGTAATAAAGATGCGATTATCAAGTATGCTCCGATGGCTTTGTCAGATAAAGATGGTGGCAAGTTTGCAATGCAATTAATGGCTGATGCTTATAAAGCTAAGGGGGACACAGTAGCATGGATCAAAGCTTTGGAAGAAGGTATTCTTAAATTTCCAGGAAATGATTATTTCTTTGCCAATTTGGTTGATTATTATAATAGTTCTAATCAAGCCTCTAAGGCTATGGAGTTTGCTGACAGAATGCTGTCTAATGATCCGAATAATAAGCTGTATTTATATGTAAAGGCATATCTTTATCATAACATGAAAGAATATGATAATGCAATTGAATTCTATAAAAAGGCTATTGCTGCTGATCCGGAATATGCAGAAGCATATTCTAATGTAGGTTTAGTGTATTTGATGAAAGCGCAGGATTATGCTGATAAAGCAACGACGGATATTAATGATCCTAAGTATGCTGAAGCACAGGCTGTAGTTAAGAAATTCTACGAAGAAGCTAAACCATTCTATGAAAAAGCTAGAGCTTTAAAACCTGACCAGAAAGATTTATGGTTGCAAGGTCTTTACCGTGTTTATTATAACTTGAATATGGGACCGGAATTTGAAGAAATTGATAAGATGATGAAGTAATAATTCTTTCTCCATATGAGATTAGTAAAGAAGGTCGCTTCCTTAGTGACCTTCTTTTTTATGTTTAAATGGGGATATTCCTAAAATAATAAAATTTAAGGCAACTACTTCA
>ENA-OPWD01002509-OPWD01002509.1-human-gut-metagenome-genome-assembly--contig:-NODE-2509-length-10686-cov-1.538896_pt1 | contig 10686 bp, 10 predicted proteins | sample MGYA00241502_ERZ501996 | MGnify/ENA primary metagenome ERZ501996 (study PRJEB25962, sample SAMEA2042011) | human gut metagenome | biome: human gut; feature: human-associated habitat; material: faeces... | reverse complement strand
GTTGACGCGGATATAGGAGGCGGCATACTGTGCGGGATGGTTTGATTTTGCAAGGAGCTTTTCTGTAAAATTCTGGCAAGTAGTATCGCTTAATGACCGTTGGTGAGGCACCAATGGCTACCCGTTTTTTTCACTTTCAATCATCATGGTGCCGTTGTATGACTCATGGATGCTTGAAGCCACACCTTGGTGTGGGTGTCACCTAAAAGCTGTAGAATTAGGCATTAGCATTTTTCCGACATAAAGTAAGCGCAAATATCTGACACGATAATTTTGATGAAAATATAGAGCGGCATGAAAGTATGGAGTGGCAGATACCATCACAGCAGTTGTGCATAATCCGTTACATCTTGAATAAAGGCTCGTTCAAGTCTGGAAACGGAAGCAAATGACCGACAACAAATGCCTAGATTTCTTGAAAATTCCTGCCTGATTGGTCGAGCAACAATATTTCGAAAAGAGGCAAGATCAGATAAGAGAGGAAGTTTATGAGTGAGTGTAACGCCGAGCCCCTGATTTATCATGGCAAGAGTTGGGCTTCCGCCTCTTGTTAAGAAGCGAATGTGAAACGGAATGCCCTCGTTGTCCATAATTGTGGAGATTTTCTTATCCGATTCTTCACACGGAATAATAAAAGGATACTGGGCCAAATCGTGTAAATCAATAGCAAGGTACTCGGTGAGAGGATTATCCTGTGGAAGAACGGCTAGGATAGGATCTTTGTATAGGCACATAAATTCAAACTTTTCCGGAATGGGATCTGAGGTTAAAGCAAAGTCAAGTTTACCATCTAATAGCCATTGCGCGAGTTCTTCGTTTGTGCCAATAAAAAATTCCAACTCCACTTGAGGATGCTTCGCAAGAAAAGTCGAGACAATATGAGGGAGCCACTGCGTTGAGATGCTTAGATAACTTCCGATGCGGATTTTACCGACCTCAATGCCTTGCATTAGGAAAATATCTTGGGTAAGGGCGTCTTCTGCGGCAACGATTTGCCGAACGTGTTTTTCTAAGAAGAGAGCAGTTCCCGTAGGAAATACGCCCCGCTTGGTGCGTATAAACAGAGGTGCTCCGATTTCCTTTTCCATTGAAGATAGAATGTGACTGATACTCGGCTGAGTATACCCGAGCTGTTCCGCTGATTTTGTTAGATTTCTTGATTCCATAACTGATAGAAAAACCTGATATTTTGAATTAGCCATTTTCACAAAACCCTCCGGAAACAGTAATAGAAATTTGGCATGGATGCCATGCACTTTATCAATTTCCTTTATTTATAAAGATATTGTATACTTTTTATTGATAAAAGCAAGACGAACATTTGACCCTGACAGGAAAAGCTACTGAACGACAATTTAAAAGAATGCAGAATAAAGCGCTTTACTTTGCTGAATTGAACGGCTATCAAAATTGGAGGGAGAGATGCTATAAAAAAGTTTCTTAACATCAAAATACAGGCTGTTGTAAGATGAACGTTTCTCAACCCTGTAGTGCAGTGCAACAGAAAACAACTAGACGGAGGAATACTATGACATATTTTTTGCAACAGACAATAAATGGAATTTCTGTAGGGGCAATCTATGCGATGATCGCTGTTGGCTATAGCATGGTTTACGGCTTGCTTTACTTGATAAATTTTGCCCATGGTGACTTGTATGTGATGGGGACATTTGTTGTGTATTCTTGCCTGGTTACATTTGGGGCGTCAGGGATCATATCACCGATGCTGAGTTGTCTGGCAGGAGCGATTGTGGCAGGGACGGAGAGGTTTGCATATCGGCCGATTCGAAGTGGCAACCGAAATATTTCAATGGTTAGTGCACTTGGCGTATCTGCCATGTTGAAGACAACTTCTCAGGTAATTTGGGGTCCAGAGTCGAAAGCATTCCCGTCTTTTTTGCCCGAAGGGAAAATTATGCTGGGTGATATCATTCTATATGAACGATCTATTTGGGTGGTTGTATTCTCTGTAGTTGTTATTGTAATCATGATGCTGATAACCCAATATACGAAGTTTGGAAGGGGCACTCGCTTTATTATGCAGGATATTACGACAGCAAGCCTTGTGGGTGTAAATGTGAACTTTATAATCCCTGCGGTTTACGCGTTGGGCGGCTTTCTTGGAACACTGGGCGGGGTCCTCTACTCTTCTTATTATTCGTTGATCAGCATTGACATTGGCATCCTGGGAACGATAAAGGCGTGGGCTGTCGTTACATTGGGAGGACCGGGAAGTTTGGTGGGCTGCTTAGTTGGGGGATTGATTTTAGGATGGTCTGAGGCTATGGCCAGCTCGTATTTATTTAATGCAGCGCGCGATGCAGTAGGATACATTGTAATTATCGTTGCGCTGATGATTCGCCCGTACGGACTATTTGGAAAAAAGAAGGAGGAAAAGGTATGACAGCCATGCTCAATAAGATGAGAGCAACCGCGCAGAAGTTTAAGTGGCTGATTTTTGCGGTTGCAACTGTATTTTTTCTGATATTTCCAATAATTGCAAAATCTTCGCACATTAGGTTAATGACAACCGCATTTATCTATGCATTAACGGCTTTGGGACTAATGCTGATATTTGGCTTTACCGGCATGATGTGTACGGGCTTTGCGGCTTTTTATGGTACGGGCGCTTATGTTACAGCAATCTTTTCGACAAAGCTTGATGCAAACTTTTGGGTATGTATGCTCTTGTCGGGCATTATTACCGGTATAGTCGGCTTTATCATATGTCTGCCTTGTTTGCGTCTATCCGCTGACTTTGTCGGACTATTAAGTACGGCTTTGCTCAATATCTTCTTAGCGGTTGTACGAACTTGGCAGGGCGTAACAAACGGGGCGTCTGGCATTGTAGGCATCCCGCACCCAGTAATTCTTGGCTACGAATTTAAAAGTAAGCTGGATTATTACTATTTGATTCTTATATTTGTTCTAATCGTATATCTCCTCGTTCGGAATATCTTGAATTCTAAGGTTGGGTTGTGCATGAAGGGAATTCGAGATAATGAGATAGGAACGATCGCCGTGGGCGTAAAGTCCAGACAGATGAAGTTATTGACTTTTACAATGGGGGCATTTATCGGTGGATTAGCAGGATCTTTAAATGCCTATTACATTAGCGCGATTACACCGGACAATTTTGTTTTTGCCGTATCTACAACTTTCGTTCAAATGTGCGTTATTGGTGGCCTAGGAACTTTGGGCGGTGCGGTTATTGGAACTCTATTTGTTACATTCCTTCCAGAAATTTTCCGCGGGCTTGCGGTCTATCGACTTGGAATCGGCGGCTTTATTATGGTTGTGTTAATGGTAGTTCGCCCGCAGGGTATAGCTGGATCTAGGGCGTTTGCAGCAGACTTCTCTATTGCTGATAGAATTCGGCAAGCAAAAATAAAAAAGGAGCAGCAACGAATTAACAAAGAAGAGATGCAGCTGTAAGCAGAGAAAGGAGGAGATATTGTGAATAATTTGCTGGAAGTAAGAGATTTGAAAATGCACTTTTCCGGTGTAAAAGCGGTTGATGGTGTTTCATTTACGGTAAAAGAAGGATCGATGCTGGGCATTATCGGACCAAATGGCTCTGGAAAAACGACCGTATACAATGCGTTGACGGGCGTTTACACGCCGACGGCGGGACAGGTGGTTTTTAACGGCACAAACATCACAGGTAAACCAATGTATGATATGGTGCATTATGGAATTGCAAGAACCTTTCAGAATCTCCGCTTTTATCGAGGTATGACCGTACTTGAAAATATTATGATGGGGAATTACTCAAATGATAGATCGAACTTCTTCGATGCTGTATTCCATACCCCGAGATACAAAAGATATTGGGATGAGACAAAAGAACGGGCCTATGAGGTTTTGGCGCTGGTACATCTTCAAGACAAAGCAAATGAGTATGTTGGCAGTCTGCCTTATGGCGTGCAGAAAAGGGTGGAATTGTGCCGCGCGCTTATCACAGACCCGAAACTGTTGATGCTTGACGAACCGACGGCCGGTCTTAATCTGAACGAGGCATCGGAACTGATTGATAGTGTTCTTGAAGTTAAGGAAAAGCGCAACTTGACCGTGACGATGATAGAGCACAATATGAAAGTTATGATGTCTGCCTCTGATTATATTATTGTTCTTGACTCGGGGAAAAAAATTGCGGAGGGCATTCCTGAAGAAATACAAAAAAATGAACTGGTCATATCAGCATACCTTGGGAAGGGGGTCGGCAACGGTGCTTCTTGATATTAAGAGTCTTAGGGTTTTCTATGGTCGCGTTGAGGCTGTACATGGTGTCGACTTCCATGTGGACACGGGTGAAGTCGTTACAATCATTGGCAATAATGGCGCGGGAAAATCTTCCATTCTTCGTGCAATTTCTGGTGTTGTTAAGGGTGTTACTGGGACAATTAGGTTTAATGGTCAGCTCATCAACGAAATGAATCCGGCATCAATCGTTAAACTTGGCATTTCTCAGACACCCGAGGGACGACAGGTTTTTCCGGATTCTACGGTATACGAAAATCTAGTGGGTGGTGCTTATATCAGAAAAGATAAGCAGAAAATAAAAGAAGATATTGAAAGGTGCTATGAACTCTTTCCAATTTTGAAGAGCAGGCGCAATCAAAAAGCAGGTCTTATGAGTGGCGGCGAGCAGCAAATGTTGGCAATTGCCCGTTCGTTAATGTCAAATCCGAAGCTGCTGATGCTGGATGAACCGTCCTTGGGATTGGCGCCTGTTGTTGTAGAAGATGTATATGAAAAAATTGCAGAAATCAAAAAGACGGGGACATCGATTCTTCTGGTGGAACAGAATGCAAACACGGCCTTGAGCGTGGCAGATCGAGGCTATGTGTTGGTTACTGGTACGATGGGAACGGAAGGAACAAGCAAAGAGCTTCTCTCAAATGATGAGATTCGCAGCCTATACATGGGCGTTTAACCACTCTGTATGACAACCATTTTGGTTTTCATAAAATAAAAATGGAGGATACACACATGAAAAAAGCAACGATTCGAACTCTCTGCGCATTGATGGTTTTGGCGATGCTTCTTACGGCTTGTGGGAGCAAGTCTGGAGAACAAAAAAATTCAGATGGCAACAATACACAGCAGACTACCAAACCTTATGTCATTGGAGTATCCGTTCCTCTTACAGGCTCTGCAGCGATGGGTGGCAATTATCAGCTCTGGGCGTCTGAATTGGCAGCGTCCGAAATCAACGCTGCTGGTGGTGTTAATGGACGCCTGATTGAAATCAAGGCGTTGGATGATGCGGAAGATGTTACGCAGGCTGCGATTGTGGCGCAGGAATTCTGTGATGATGACGAAGTAATCGCGGTTATTGCACATAGCGCCAGTACACTAACAGCTATTACGCAGCCAATTTTTGAAGAAGCGGGAATGCCGAATATTTCCTCTTGCTCAAGCAACTCGGCACTAGCTACTTATGGCTATGACTATTGGTTTAGAACGGTTGTCGGTAACTCTGAGTATGTTCCCTATACAGTTGCTTTTGCAAAGAATGATCTGGGGGCTACTAAGGGTGCAATGGTTGTTTCTACGACCGATAATGGTACCACGATGGCAAATTCAGTGAACGAAACCGCGGAAAAGCTTGGCTTGGAGATTGTTGCAAACGAAACCTACAATGCTGGTACGGAGTCGGACTTTTCTAGCATTATTACAAAGATTATGAACTCGGATGCCGAAGTGCTGTTCTATCAGGGCAACTATTCTGACGGCGGTATCTTTCTGCGCCAGATGCATGATCTCGGACTGGATATTCCGGTTGTAACCTTAAGTTGGCTGACCTATAATACGACGATTGAACTTGCTGGTGTTGAGGCTTGTCAGAACCTTTACTGTTGTACCACCCCGTCTCCTTTCGGCGGAAGTGAGAAAAAGCAGAACTTCCTTAAAGAGTGGAAGAAGCAGTTTGGTAATGATACAATCCCCACTACACCCGGTCTCCTGAACTACGACTGCGTCTATATCATTGCACAAGCACTTGAAGAGGGGGCAACGAAGGAGAACCTTGCCCAGTGGGTCAAGAATTATCCAGGGCTACATGATGATCATACCTTTACAATCAAGGGATTGAATCTATGCGATGAGTATACGATTGCGGAAGATGGCAATGTTGCAACATGGATCGTTTCGGTTGTTTCGGTGAACGAAGATGGCGAATTCTATGATTATGGTGTTGTTGATGAAACTGGTTTGTAATTGATTGAAAGATGTCAATTCATAAAAAATTTGGAGGCTAAAAATGAGAAAAGTAAAAATGAGTTGGCCCGAGCTTGATGTTGCAGTTGAGTTTGAGCTGGAAGAAGCAAATAAGGAACTGTGCGATGAGTTTTGGAATGAGTTGCCGTTGGTAGCGGTCCAAGAGCATGCTAGCGTCAGCGGCGAGATGATGTATTGCTGGGTGAATATGCTTAGCTTTGCGAAAGTTCCATTCCCGCAGTTGCACTCCGAAGGTCCGGTTGGCCGTGTGTCCTATTCGCAAGGAACTGGCAATAAAGTCATTGTAAAGTATGGTGAAGTGAGCGAAGACTGCTATTGCCCTGTCCTTGGCCTGATTCCGGAGAAGGACCTCCCCGCTGTTAAAAAGGTCGGCAAGCTGATGTGGGACAACTATTACATGGATAAGCGTGTATATACAGTCAAGTTTGAGAAAGGAGAAGAAAACTGATGGGAAAGACTTGGAAAGAGCTTCAAAAGGAAATTGAAGACTATATTGTGGAAATTTGGCTTGAGGAACCCGAGGAATTGAGCAAGCTTCACCAAGGAAAGCTAGAAAACTGTGCCGGCTCCTATGGGCAGTACTTCTCTACAATCGACCATGCGTGTGGTATGGTACGTGATTTTCAAAATCATATGTATAAGATTCTTATCTCCTTTATGGATACCGCTTTTACGCTGGATGCGTGCAAGGTGCTGATCCGAAATGTACATCCTGCATATATTGATTATCTTAGATATTCAAACTATCTTCATTGGGGTAAGTATGACAGAGAATTTCTTGAAATGCTGGATACTTTCGAGACGAAGGAAGATTTAATTGAGTTCTATAAAAGCTATCTCAAGTTTGTTAACAAGATGAACGCGTGGTCTTATCATTACTTCCCCCATGAAATTGGTGCGTTTTTCCGCTATCAGAGACCATAAAACAGCAGACAGACAATCAACAGGAGGAGTAGTGAACCTGCAGAAACTACAGTAGCTACAAGAGAAGGTAAAATTGTGAAGAGAAAAGAGACGACTCTGGCGGAATCTGTTGGAATCATAGTGCTTATGCTGATAGTTTTGACAGGATGTTGTTGCATCTTAAGGATAAACGAACAGATGGCATTGCTTTTTTGCGCATTGTTTCTGGCAACTTATGCAGGAACAAAGGGGTACACGGCAGTTGAGATTGAAAAGATGGCAATAGAAGGAATCAACTCTGTTACGGTAGCTTTGTTGATTAACCTCTGCATTGGTATGCTGATCTCTGCATGGATATCTGCGGGAACCTTTGCGTACTTAATCGATGTTCTTATAAAGGTGCTTCATCCAAGACTTTTTCTGACTGAGTCGTTTCTTTTCTGCTGCATTATATCATCTCTTATAGGAAGTTGCTGGCTCTGTGTAGGAACGATAGGATTGATTCTATTTTCTATGGGACAAAACATAGGTATCAATTTGGGGCTGCTTATGGGAGCAATTCTTGGCGGAGCACGGTTTGGAGCGAGTTTCTCGCCAATCTCAGATACCGTAAACATTTCGGTGTTGCTTTCTGGTGTAAGAGATGTTTCTCTGCACATTCGAGCTATGCTTGCGGTATTGGCCCCTGCGGCGGGGGCATGCTCACTAATATATTTATGCATTGATTCTTGCTCGGTTAGAGTGATTGAAGACACAAAGTTGATAGACTTAAGCGAGTTGATAGCGGAGGAGTTTTATTTATCACCGATAAACCTGCTCCCAGCTGTTATCTTATTCGCAATGATCTCTCTGAAAAAGAGCACGCTATTGTGTATGCTTGCGAGTATTATCACTGGCGCTGTGGTATCAATTGTCCCACAGGGTAAATCCTTGTATGCAATTGCAGATATTCTCTTTTATGGGTATGGAGGATACATAAGGTCATCAGAAGACGTCATTAACATAATCTTTGCCAGAGGCGGGGTTTCGTCCGTTATGGGAATGACTATTACGCTTATTATTGGTATGTCTCTAAGTGGGATTGCGAATCACCTCGGACTGATAAAACGAGTTGTGAATAGTTTGACCAATCATGTAAAAACAAGCAGAGATGCTGTGGCGCTTTCCCTTCTGTTCTCTATTGTTGGGTATGGCGCGACAGGCGATTCACAGCCATCAAAAGTAATTGTTGGTAACGCATTTTCTGATATATATGAAAGATATAATTTGGAGCGGTCGGTATTATCTTGCTCACTTGAGATGACTTCATTTGGAGAGGTGCTTTTCCCCTGGACGGCGGGTGCAGTTTACTATTTTTCAGTATTTGAAATACCAGTGAATCGCTATTGGTATTTTGATTTTTTCTGTTTTTTCATTCATCTGATTTGTAGAATTCCTCTCCTGATAATGCTAAGGACTTTTGCCCTTGCTTAATGACTGCATGGTAACTGCTCTACGTCACACAGTTACTTTAAGTATATACATTATACCGTATCTTCTCTCTATATCTCAAGTCATAACAGGCACCCGAAAACGGGTTTTCTGTGACCTTCGCTCACCAAAAACACATCGCGGGATATTACCAGTGAACAGTAACATAAATAATGCATTTAAGACAGTTTCAGGTTTCACACTCTGATGGGCCGGATTAAGATTCATTATTTACGAGGATTGCTATAATCACATCATTTTATCACATTCATCTCATTTTTTCCATACATAACAAAAAGCAGCCGGCAAAATCACAAAAATTTCACCAACTGCTTTCCATTGCTATTATTGTTTGCTGCTTTTCACAACCTGTGCAGGGGACTTCCCTGATTCGGTTAAATCCTTAAGAAGGATACATCTTGGCAGACCTCCGTAACAGAGTGCCGTTCTCTTAACTTCATATCCATGGATTTCCATATTATGTCTGCTGAACTGATTATCCGGATGTATGGTGCACATCAGATAATAATATTGGTCTGTATCCAGCAATCTCTCCGCTTCTTCCAGCATATGCCCCTGCAGCCCGTTTCCCCTGTATGCACAACACACAACTGCCGAATCCATGACTGCAACATGGGAAAGCTGTTCCTCATCAAAATCAAGATAAGTTCCCAGATTATCTTCCCTGTTTTCAGGATATTTAATAAGGAAGAAACCCGCAACAGAACCATCTGCTGTCTGTGCCACGATCACAAAACCCTGTTCTTCTATATGTGTCCTGACATATTCCTCATCATCAGATACAAACCAGTCCGGATGCTCTTTATCATTCTTCGCTTCATGCATAACAGCCATGATCTCATCCACATCTGCCATCTCTGCTTTTCGTATCCTGAACAATACCTTTGCAGAACCATCCTTATTCTCTGAAATCTGCATGATGCTTTGATTATTCTGCATTTTCCTCGCCGCCTGCAGTCTCTGTGGAATCTGCATCCGTTGTATCATAAGTCTCTGTACTTTCTCCGTAGAGTTTCTCAAAGAATTTCATTGTTTCATTATATAAGGTCTGTCTGTCATCATCTGAAAGTTCTCCAAGCTCCGGACTTGCCTGTGCATCTGCACTTAATCCGAAGATTTCCTTCATGGACTTATCTACCATATTGAGCTCTGTGCTCATGTAAATTTCAGTTCCATCTGCCTGATAAGAAGCTGTGCCTTCTGTAAGAATTTTCAGATATGCCTTCTCCACATTCTTAGCAAGAGTTGCACCATTTTCAGCATCAAGAGTTACGGAAGCTGTTGCTGTTTCATCTTCCATAGCTGTTGTAAGAGCAGTGGTATCGCCTTCATATTCTCCCTTGCAGAAATTCTCAGCTTTATCAAACATGGTTTTCTGATCTTCTGTCAGTGCAGAAGTATCCAATTCATCTGATGTGGTATCATTTTCTGTATCATCTGTTCCTTCATCGGAGTCTGTATCACCTTCATCTGTATTTCCAAGTGTACTGTCATCCGTAGTTTCATCACCATCCGGCTCCTGCGGTTCCTCTGTTTCGCTGAGGTCTCCGTCACTCTGATCGTCCCCGTCGTCCTCAATCAGACCTGAATCCTCCTCCAGCGATGGATTCTCTGTGGAACTCTCTACGATATCTCCGCCTAAAGCACTGTTATCCACATTATTCAGGATATCATCACCATCTGCTGGATCACCTGCATTTACAGTGTCATCCTCTTCATCATCAATATCACCAAGCTCATCATTATCACCGGATGTATTCTGTTCTACCTGCTCCAGTGTTGCTTTTACATCATCATAATTGTACTCCTGCTGCGCAATCTGTTTCAGAAGCTCTACGATCTTATTAATCTGGTCAGAATCCAGATTTACATTATTCTGCTGAGCAACATTTACTACGATATTATAAATATCATCCACATTCTGGACATTATCTTTGATAACCTGTATCTTCGAGTTATTCATAACAGTAGTTGCATCATTCTTTCCAACCTCATCAGCCAGATTTCCTGTCACTACCATTTCCTCTGTAGCAAGTTCTTTCTTCGTGC
>ENA-OPWD01002504-OPWD01002504.1-human-gut-metagenome-genome-assembly--contig:-NODE-2504-length-10714-cov-1.957782_pt1 | contig 10714 bp, 9 predicted proteins | sample MGYA00241502_ERZ501996 | MGnify/ENA primary metagenome ERZ501996 (study PRJEB25962, sample SAMEA2042011) | human gut metagenome | biome: human gut; feature: human-associated habitat; material: faeces... | reverse complement strand
TCCTTGTGTCCCCGGTTCGATTCCTGGTGGTACCACTTAAAAATCAGAGAGTTGCAGAAATGTGACTCTCTTTCTTTTTGGTGTAAAACGGGCGAAAAGCAGGGTTTGTTTTACCCAGTGTTTTACCCATGAGCACAACTATCGAGGTGGTATGCTTCAAATACAAGCCTCTCAAAAACAATGAATTTCCTTTAAGAATACGCATTACAAAAGACCGCAAGACCAAGTATATCAGCCTTGGAGTGTCTGTTGCACCTCAGTATTGGGATTTTGATAGAAATCAGCCCACATTGGATTGCCCTGACAGGGAATATTTGGAGAAACTGATTGCCAATAAATTATGTGAGTGTAAAGGCAAGGTTGTGGAATTGAAATCCGAGAATAGGGAATTTACCGCAACAACCCTTAAAGAACAAATCTCCAAACCTGTGAAGGCCGTGACTGTCGGAGAACTCTTTGGACAGATCATCCGGGAGTTGCAGGATGAACGCAGGACAGGTTATGCTACCTCTGTGGAGCAAGTTTATCGGTCGTTGCTCAAATTCAATAAGCACCTGAGTGTCTATTTTTCTGACATCGACCATTTGTGGCTGAAACGCTATGAATTGTGGCTCCGCAGGCAGGGTAGAGCTGAGAATACCATAGGTGTCCGGTTCAGAACCCTGAGAATGGTCTTTAATCAGGCCATAGAGCGTGGATATGCCAAGATGGAGCAGTACCCATTCAAGAGTTACAAAGTGGGTAAATTGCACGCAGAAACTCCAAAACGTGCCATATCCAAGACAGAGGTGAAAGCCGTTATGGATTTCCCATGTGAGGGGCGGGATTTTTATACCCGGTTTGCCATTGACCTTTTCAGTTTCTCCTATTTGATGGGCGGTATTAATTTCGCAGACATGGCTAATCTCACTCGGCAGAACATTGTGGATGGCAGATTGGTTTACAGGCGGCAGAAAACCGGGAAATTGTTGAATCTGCCTATTCACAGCCGGGCTATGGAGATTATTGAAAGTTATGCTTCCGGGAACATCTACCTGTTCCCTATCTATTCAAAGGAACATAAAACGATCCAACAAAAATTAAACAGGCATCACAAGGTCATTACCAAGGTAAACCGGGCTTTGGCCGAGATAGGCAGGGAGTTGAAAATACCGATTAAACTCACAACCTATGTAGCTCGGCATAGCTATGCCACGGTGCTGAAAAGGGCTGGTGTTCCTACCTCTATTATTTCTGAATCTCTCGGGCACAGTTCTGAGCGAGTGACCCAAATTTATCTGGACAGTTTCGAAAATGAACGGATGAATGAAGCGATGCAACATCTTATATAAAGTTAAGGGGAATAGTAAGTTTTCCCCTTGGCTTTTATTATATTTACTGATGATCATTTAATTTTTTATATCAAATGGAGGATGAAATGTATACAGGGCCATGGGGGCGGGTTAGGAAAATATGGATGGAGGATGGGGAGACACGAGTTTCAGTTCCTAAATGGATTGTTCATGTTCTTTTGGACAGTTTGGATAAAGAATTCATATTGAATACCCTGCTCGATGAGAAAAAGATAGAAATTATCGCTTCTACGATGAATGAGTGCTTGGAACAAATTATTGAGCGATTGGAAGCCTTTGGGAAATATAACTCTGCATCAAAACACAAAGTGGCCTTATCTCTGCTTCGGCAATATAAATCCACTCCTATTCGATTGGATGAGATAGATACGCAATTCCTAAATGATTTTGAACTATTTCTAAGAAATAGGGGCAATCGAAATAATAGCATAGCTACTAAATTCAGTATCTTAAAAGCCACTTATAACAGGGCTGTTGAAGAGGGTAGATTCTGTCCTAAATCCAATCCATTCATCAAATTCAAGGTAGGCAAATTGTGGACCTCCACCCATAAACGGGCTATTGCCAAACAACACATTATCCTCATAGAAAACTACTCCCCACAATGCACTAACACAGAATACATCCTATTGGCCCGTGATATTTTTCTTTTCAGCTACTATACTGCCGGAATCAATTTCGGTGACATGGCACGGCTGAAACAGGAAAATATTGCAGGCGGGAGGCTCTATTACACGCGGCATAAAACCGGGAAATTACTCTCTTACAAATTGATGCCTAAAGCATTGGAGATAATACAACGATACCAGAATCCAACGTCTGAATATCTATTTCCAATCCTTAACAGCAGTCACAAAACAGAGTTGCAGAAATTCAACCGGATTCACAAAGCCCTTGCTAAAACCAACAAGGCCCTGAAACAAATCGGCGAGGAGTTGAAAATCCCAAATAAACTGACCACTTATGTAGCAAGGCACAGTTATGCGACAGTCCTCAGAAGAGCTGGGGTTGCAACCTCTATTATCAGCAGCTCTTTGGGACACAGTTCTGAAAAAGTCACCCAAATTTATCTGGATAGTTTTGAAAATAAACAGATTGACGAGGCAATGCAACATCTTGTATAAAGTTAAGGGGAACGGTAATATTCCCCTTAACTTTTGCTATATTTGCTCAGATAGATAAGTTTTGTATTAAAATGTTAAGTGAGCAGATATGATTGATTTGGAAGATCTGGATGATATCGCAGCAGAGGTTGCAGATATTATGGGAAATGGGAATTTAGACCTTTCCAATTTGAATTTTTCTGTTTTACAGGAGTTTCCTGATGAGGCCGCACCAGTAAAGGAGGAGAAGACGATTTTAGTGGCAACACCTCAACTTTCTGCACCGACAGTAACGACCAAGCAGTCTGTTCCTAATACTTATAAAGACCTGCATGATTCAGCGGATGGGTGGATATCATCCGCTGAAGACAAGGAGGCTCTTATGGATCACGAGATAAATCAGCTATCGGACCTTTCCCTGGAGATCGGCTTCCCAGGCAATGTGGATGAAATAATGAATGCCCTTGAACAGGGAACACCTGTCCCCATTCCTGTTGGAAGCAATAGTGTACAATTGAAGCTATCTTTTTATATGGATAAGATGCCTCACGGTATAGTGGATAAGCAGGTAGCAGGCATTGGAGCAACTTCATTGGAAATTGATTCAAAAAGAAATTCCATCATTGTATTTCCGACCAAGATTCTGGCCTACAACAAATGGCAGCGGAATAAGACCAAACTTCTTTATGTCGGAGGAAAAATCAATGACGAGAGAGATACGACGAGCATAAAAGAAATCCAAAGTTATCTGTCCGACGATAAAGTAGTATACAAGAAATTCCTTGTAGTGGCTGACAGTCTATACAAACTATTGCAGATCATCGGAAAAGAGCACTATAAGGATTATTTTCTGATGATTGACGAGGTGGACATGATTCAGTCGGAGAGTAATTACAGGCCCAGTTTGGAATCTCTTATAGACCATTACTTTGAATTTCCACCCAAGAACAGATGCCTTGTAACCGCAACTATGAGGGAGTTTTCCAATCCTCAGTTGCAACAGGAATGCAAGTTCAACTTATCATGGAAAGATGCACCCAAACGCAAGATACAACTCTATTACACGGATAATCTGGATGCGCTGACATCACAGCAGATACAATTTTTACCTCCGACTGAAAAGATAGTGATTGCCTACAATTCTATCCGGCATTGCAGGAATATCATCAAACTGCTGCCCGATGAACACCTAAAGGATTGTGCTATTCTGTGTAGTGATTCATCTGTAGAGGAAGCCGGGACATATTATGCGGAATTGGCCGAAGGGAACAAGCTGCCTAAAAGAATCAATTTCATCACAAGCTGCTATTTTGCAGGAGTGGACATTGAGGACTACTATCACCTTATTACGGTTTCCAACGCCCGACAGAACTATTAGATGCTTTCCCCGGATAAATTGACGCAGATACATGGAAGATGCAGATTCTCGAATGGGATATTGAGCGACACCATCATTTACAACACCCGTGAAAAGTGGCGACAGAATGCAGATGGAGATTACCAAGCCACCCTGCTCAAACAGGCTGACGCTCTTCTTCACCTACAAAAATCAGCCTCCGAGTTAGCAGAACAAGATAAAGATTTACTGGACTTATTCGAGATAGTTAAAACTGCAATCCGGGAGAAAGGAGCGATTTCTATTTCTGGAGAGAGACCTATCCAGTTAACTCGCAGAGACTATTTCAGCAAGGATGTGGTTGCATATATGAATATTGACTACCTTGTAGAACGTCAGAAGCTGAGTAATACCATCTATGATTCGATCGCTCACTTGCAACTGGCTTTGGAAGCGCAAGGGCACAAGGTAACATTCGAGAATAGATATGGAACATTCCCCCTGTCCGAGCAACAGAAAAAGATAGAACAAGTAAACAAGGAAGAATTACAAGTAACTGTTGACAGGCGACTTGCTGAAATAATTGATGAGGTACGAGAGATCACTAAATCTCGACACCTGACAGCAGGAGAAAAACAAACCTTTCAATCCCGTAAAGGGTGCTCGGCATTTGTGAACAGATTCTATTCTCTTCAAAAATATGTAGATGCAAACACCCTTATTGACCATCTATGGGAAATTCGCCATAGCGATAAGAGAGCCTATAAAAACCTCCAAAATGCCGCTGTATTCTGGGCCCTGGATGATAAGCACCCATTCAAACGGGATTTACTCAGGGTATTCAAGATCGGCAGAAAATATAAAGCCTCGGAAATACAAGAGCTGACTGCTCCAATAGTAAAATACCATCTTCACAAGACTATCAAACAGCGTGCATCAGTAAGCCTGTTGAAAGCTCTATTCTTGGTAGAGAGACCTAAAATTTACCTTATAAAGGGAAAAAATCCAATGGGATTCAAAAAGCACGGCCCGCTGAGAATCCCAAAAACCGAGGAAAATCTACTGAAATATTTCTTACTATAAATCTCTGATTTACAGAAAAATAACCGCCAAAATATTTGCAAAATACAAAAATTTTACTTATCTTTGCAGTGCAATTAAGGATAAAAAGGAGGTTAGGCCCTCCAAGAATCCAATTTAAGTATCATTTTTAAGTGTGTTCGCATTTTATGCGAATCTATATTACCTACCTTCTTTATATCTCTACTAATAGATAGTAAGTAATATAGAACAGCCTAAAATACAAACACCATTTTTGCACCCTATGAAAAATTATACGGTTATCCCCACTGAAGCAGCTGAGAAGCTGCCTCTCAATGATCTTTATGTTTTTACTGCTCTCTGCCTGACAGCACATGATGATAATACAACGGATGTCACCTATGAGCAATTAGCCGGATTTACAGGAAAATCCCTGGGTTACATAAAGGATCATTTTGCCAAAAGACTGAAAAATAGCGGTCTTTGTACCATTGAAGAATTTGTAAGAAACAGCAACAGGCGCAAAAGATATATTTTGCCGTATGTTCCTGAACAATTTAGGATTATCCACAGAGGGGTATTAGAAGATAATAGGCTCTCATCCGAAGAAAAGGGCTTCCTGCTCGCTCTCTATTGCATAGGGTTTAATAATTCATTCAATATGGGACTATCTGCAACGGAAGCCATTAAGAGATTAGGTATTTCAAGAACAGCTTACTACAAACACTTAAAATCTTTACGAGTTAAAGGCTATATAGGGCTTGCTGGTGATTATCTGCAAAATCCTCAATTTGACAATTATCCCGATTCATTAATGCTGACATGTGATTGGTTAGGGCATCAGACTTATAAAGAGTGGTTACATGGGAAAGAACCGTTTGAGTATGACACTACTAAAATGCTATTTATCCTTTATCGGAATTGCTCAGATAAGCCATTATATAATTATAAAACTAAGTGCGCATAAGGGCGGGATTATCCAACTCCTGCCCTTATCCTAAGTAAATGAATCTGTTGGTGTTGGCAAACATTATTATTAATAAGACATTATTTCCTGACCCCTAAGTTCTAACTATTTTATTTTTTTTTCAGTTTTGTCCGCACACGTTTGCCCCAATCACCACATGACCTCTCCCTGCACTCGGCGTGGGGATGGTCCCCCGCCACAACACTTTAATCTAAAATTTGTGGTATGGAAAGCAATCTGAAATTTATCGAGACGTGGGAGGTAGCCCAGTTCAAGGCCCAGCAGGGAGTTGAGAAGCTGGAGGTAAAACAGAATCCCCACACAGGCAAGGTGTTCTTTGTCTATGGCCTTGAAACAGGCCCTTGCAGTCGGAAAGTAGAGACAGGACAGCTGACAGACCCGGTAGTCTCTCAGGTGTGCAATGCCGAGACAGGGGAGATGTTTATGATGCTCCATCAGCGGGGCGAAGGAGGAGCCCCTACATTGGCTGTGTTTTAGACTGATTAGGGATTCTCAGGACAGGCAGGAGGCTTTGGGGCTTTCTGCCTGTTTTTTTATGTTCAGATAGATACACACCTTAATTTCATACATCATGTTAAACATCCGTCCTTCTACAAGAAAGCAGGCCAAAATCAAATTGGCCCTTCAGGGCTGTGCAGGTTCGGGCAAAACCTACTCAGCCCTCCTGTTAGCCTATGGCATGACCTCTGACTGGTCTAAAATTGCCGTCATAGATTCTGAAAATGGCTCTGCCGATCTCTATGCTCACCTCGGGACCTACAATGTGGTCTCCCTCGGTGGTGATTATTCCCCGGAGAATTACATCGAGGCCATCACCTTATGTGAAAATGCAGGTATGGAGGTAATCATCGTGGACAGTATCTCCCAATGCTGGGACTACCTGCTGGATTTCCATGCAGGACTGCAAGGCAATTCCTTTGCAAACTGGGCCAAGGTTACACCCCGGCAGAATGCCTTTGTGCAGAAAATCCTCCAATCTCCCGTGCATATCATCTGTACCATGCGCACCAAGCAGGATTATGTCCTCAATGAAAAGAACGGCAAGATGGTCCCGGAAAAAGTGGGCTTAAAAGCCATGCAAAGGGATGGCATGGACTATGAATTTACCGTCGTTCTGGATATAGACCTCAAACACCATGTGCAGGCTTCCAAAGACAGAACAGGCCTGTTCATGGGCCGTCCCGAGTTCACCATCACTCCCAAAGTAGGCCAAGCCATCCTGAATTGGTGCAACCTCAATCCCCAATCAAACATCATTCAACCCCAAACCCCTCAAAACTATGGAAACAGCGCTCCAACTCCATCCCGTTAGGCAAGAGATTATTCCTCTGCCGACACAACATCCTATCAATATTACACAGCCGCTCAGGACGGATAAGACCACACCCTTTATAGAGGCCAATACCAAAGAGGTTTCAATCCGCCACCTGCAAAGTGATTGTGTGGTCCCGGTTTTCTCCAAAGACAACGAGGTAACCATTTCATCTTGCCGTCGCGCTTGAAGAAGTTGCCGTCCATGAGGCGGCTCAACAGTTCTTCCGGGGAGAGGCCATCGACAGCCCCGAAATAAGGGTGAGCCATATCATCAAGGGCAGAATCCCCGAGGCTATCCATAAGCCCGTGAATCAGCTTTTGGAGACAGACAAGACCATCTACTATGAGCGGATGATGTTCTGCTTTGAAATCCCCACTATCCACGAGGACATCGACGGAAACCCCTTAAAGCTGACAGTAGGAGGGGTAAGGGCCTACAACCATGAAAACCTCTACAACAAAAAATCTGCGGAGAAATTCAAGGTCTTTGTGGGCTTTCAGAACATGGTCTGCTGCAATATGTGTGTCTCCACGGACGGCTATAAGAGCGAGATCAAGGTGATGAATACACAGGCCCTCTTTCAGGCTGTCATGGAGTTGTTTCAGCTCTATAACCCCGAGAAACACACAAGGCAGATGCAAACCCTTGTGAACTCTTCCATGACAGAACATCAGTTCGCTCAGCTCTTGGGAAAGTCACGGCTTTATCAATGCCTGCCCCAGGAGGATAAAAAGAGACTGCCCCAATTGCTGATGACAGACACCCAGATCAATCTGGTGGCAAGGGCTTATTACCAAGACGAGGCTTTCGGAGTAGATGCACAGAGCCGAGAGATTTCCATGTGGAAGGTCTACAACCTACTTACAGGGGCTAATAAGTCCTCCTACATCGACAATTTTCTGGACAGGGCACTCAATGCCTCGCAACTGGCTGAGGGTATCAACAAGGCTCTGTATGGAGAGAGCGAGTACAGGTGGTTTGTAGAGTAATTCCCGCACTTACTTTCTAAATAATTCAAAAGTATGTGCGTGGGGTTTTCCCGGAAATCCCCTCTGTTATTAACTTACCATCCCAGCTATAAATAGTTTTCTTACCGGAAGTGCTGCGGTCTGTCTATTATCCATTATGATATGAAAGTTGGAGTGTGCGCACTTAATTGCTTATAATAATGGAATCTATCTGCGCATGAGTTGTACATCTATCTCTCTTATATAATGGAAAGATAGGTGTACAGACTCTCTAAAAGAGCGCCGGGAATTATCTTTTGTCTGAAATTTGTGTATTTTTGTGCGTATGGATGACAAGTTGCAACAGATCGACACCCTTTTAGGTGAACTGAATCAATACAGGGCTAATGAGAATTACCGCATCACAGAGGCCCTGGAGATTGAATATACCTATGACAGCAACCGCATCGAGGGAAATACCCTGACCCTCCATGAAACGGATATGGTGGTCAACAAAGGTATTACCATTGCAGGCAAAGGGTTAAGGGAGCATCTGGAGGCTATCAACCATAAAGAGGCCATTGATTTTATTAAGGACGTAGCCCAGAAGAAAGAGCCGATCTCGGAACGTGTGCTTTTGGATATTCACGCCATTGTCCTGCACAGCATAGACAAGGACAATGCAGGGAAATACCGCCGTGTACCTGTCATTATCAGCGGTAGCAAGCATATTCCTCCCCAGCCTTATCTGTTACAGCCCAAAATGGACGAGTTGTTTCAATGGTACGAGGCAAACAAAGATTCCATGCACCCGGTTGTATTGGCCGCTCAGATGCACGAGAAACTGGTGTCTGTTCATCCCTTTATTGACGGGAATGGCAGGACAGCCCGTCTCGTGATGAATCTGATATTGATGCAACACGGTTATCCCATAGCCAATATCAAGGGGGACAATGAGACAAGGCGACGCTACTATGAGACTTTGGAGGAAGCATCCTCGGGAGATAACTCGGCTTTTGTGGAGTTTATCGAAGATGTAGTAATTCAAAGTCTGACGTACTATCTGAAAATCATCCGGGGATAAGCCGGAGATTTGAATACCAATGGGAGGTGTGGAGCGATCCATGCCTCTTTTTTTATTCGGGTGCATTCAGCTATCATTTGAGACGTACCGATTATGCACTATTTTAGAGTACTGAATTTATGAAAGATTTGTATTTGACACTTATCGGAGGGCTTATATTTGTCCTTGTGGCCTACATAAGAGCAGACCCCCGCAAGAAAGAGTAAACATTTTCTCAGATCAATATTGATTTTCTGAAACTTTAAACCGAAATTTGTTGTTACAATACCCCGTTGAGTCGTTGTATTTAAAAAACATTTTCTAACTTTGTGATGCTATCCGCTGGGTAGCGACATATTGATTGATGAAAGTGTTTAGCTTTTATCCTTGACAATAAAATTTGGCGATTTTAAGAGAACAAGGGTAAGCAATACAAACACTCATCACTTGCGTAGCTATATCATCCTCGATATACTGCTCAAGTGTGGGGTATTGTTTATTTGTTCTCGGGCCACGCCAAATGCCTATTGTCAGATAAACTAACAACTCCACACTTTCTTTTTTTATAATCCCCTTGATTCGGAGTTGGCTGGGGTAAATATCTAAATCCAATGATTAATTTAATCTATGAAAAAGGTGAATTTCGTTTCGAAAAAGCCTTTGAATCTGTCACACCACAAACAATGGATGTCTTTCTGACAGTTAAAGATGTGGTTCCCGACACGCAGCAACCTGATTTAACCCAACAAGCTTGCCTATTTATCAATAAAAAGTTGGGAACGGAATATTCGACTGAGGGATTAGGTGATTTTTCAAAGACCGAAGAAAAAACGATTGTTTCGATAACTGAAATTAATTTTAGACTATACCAGAAATGAAAACACTAACCATATTATTTGTTGCGGCCATAATGATGGGCGTAGGATGCAGTAAAAGCGAAGACAGCGAAAATAATCCAGACAAACCCGATAAACCGAGCCCATTACCTGATTTACCGGACCCAAATGATGTTTGTTCTTGCATGGACGATATCATTTTTATGCAATATTGTTATGATAATTTCGATGTTAATAAGGATGGGAAAGTTTCTAAAATAGAAGCCTCTGCTGTTGCTAAAATTGATCTTGCGCGTCAGGAGATTAAAACATTGACGGGTATTGGTTATTTCTCTAATCTCGAAATATTAAATTGTAAAGAGTGTCACGAACTCACTACAGTCGATCTAAGCAATAATTTAAAAGTTCGAATTGGAGATGAGATGTTTTATACCTGTTCCAAGTTGAGCAAAATTGTTCTTCCGAATAATATTCTTGAAATTGGCGAGAGTGCATTTTATGGCTGTAGTAGTTTAAAAAATATAGATATACCGGACAAGGTTACTGAAATTGGGGATAGTGCATTTAGAAGATGTATTTATAACCATAGAACAACCAAAACTAATCAGAAATATCCGAGTGTAAATCTTTAATTACCAGCATATTCTAAAATTTAACACTTTTCGGTTGCCATTTGTCGCTTCCCAAATTTCCACATATTTTTGAGACGTATTTCTGACGTGGAGAATTTGCG
>ENA-OPWD01002483-OPWD01002483.1-human-gut-metagenome-genome-assembly--contig:-NODE-2483-length-10787-cov-1.690738_pt1 | contig 10787 bp, 9 predicted proteins | sample MGYA00241502_ERZ501996 | MGnify/ENA primary metagenome ERZ501996 (study PRJEB25962, sample SAMEA2042011) | human gut metagenome | biome: human gut; feature: human-associated habitat; material: faeces... | reverse complement strand
ACACAATTCTGCATGCTTCGTGAAGCTTGTGGATAATACTCATTTTCAGGGAGGATGCCATGGCAGATAAAATACCTGATATTTCACCAAACGTAGACGAAACCATGAAGGAGCTTGAAACCCATGGTTCTTTTGAGCTGCCAGTAGAAACTTATACAGATAATTGTGAGATTTTCCGCTCCTTATACAACCACTGGCATAAAGAAATGGAGATCATCTGTATTGACAAGGGAAACGGGCTTGCAAGGCTTAACCGGGAAACACTGCGTCTGAAAGAGGGAGATCTTCTCATTGTCAACAGCGGTGTTCTGCATGGAATCAAGTCAGATTCCAGACATATTTTATATTACAGAAGCGTGGTGTTTGACCTTAGCTTTCTGGCGGGTCCTGCAGGGGATCTCTGTCAGGAAAAAGTAATCTCCCTGCTTATGGAGAACCGGGCAGAATTCACCCATCTGATCACTCCTGCCAATGAAAATTATAATAATATTTTCCATCTTTTCTGCGACAGCTCAGGTCAAGAACCAGTTTCTCTTTTCCCACAGTCTCTTTCATTTTGTTCAGATTTTCCCAGGAAATCCTTCCATCTTTAAATACATAAGATGTAACGATTACATGACTGGCACCTGCACTAAGATATTCCCCTGCATTTTCCGGGTTCACTCCTCCGCCAATCTGTAATCCTCCCGGATAAGTATGTAATGCAAGAATCGCCTGTTCTTTTGTTGATTCATAGTATGGGGAGTCATGACCATTTAACAGAATTACATGTCCTCCTTTTATCCCTGCCTTTTTATATAATTCTGCATAGAAAGATGCATCCTGCTCAGATACAAAATTCTCACTTGCCTGATCCTGTACGTCCGTAAGGCTCCCGCCTACAATCTGCTTTACTTTTCCATTATGTATATCAATACATGGGCGAAATTTCATAAAATTCGTACCTCCATATCCGTTATATGTACTCTCAGAATCTTTTTGTACTTATAGCAAGCCTCTTAAATTAATGCATTTGAGACAGTTCAGCAGAGTGCGAAAGACAAGGAAGATATCTGCAGGCGTGCTGACGCACGGCAAAGATATCTGACGCAGGATTTCACACTCTGATGGGCTGGATTAAGATGCATTATTTCAGAGGATTGCTATAAGTGCCAGGCAGATATCTGTATTCCGTTTTGCCACTGACAAATACCTGAGATCAAAACATAATCTGCCATGGAAGCCTTGTAGATTCAGATGCCTTAATGCCAAATTTCTCTTCATTCAGCTTGTCAATGGAATCACAGAGAGATTTATAAACACCCGGATAAACAGAACCAGGACCCCCCTGAGCGATACATGGAATAAAGTATTTGTTTCCACATTCTTCGCACACACGACGTACCACTGCATCACAATTCTCATCTGTCCAGCCCTCAAAATCAACTGCACGATTTTCGATACCGCCCATGAAGCTGATCTTTCCGCCATATTTCCTGATCAGTTCCGGAAGATTATTGGTTTCCATACATCCCTGCCATACATCGATCCCCATCTCAATCATAGAAGGAACCAGTGTTGCTGCGTAACTGTCAGAATGATGGATAACCAGCTCAACGCCATGACTGTGATAATATCCGTAAATTTCTTTATATGGCTCAAGTAAAAATTCATCAAACATTGCAGGACTCATAAACGTACTGTCCAGTCCACCCCAGTCATCATGATGGAATAATGCATCAGGATGAAGGTTGGAACAGATACCTTCAGCAAGTTCCAGTTCCCACTCTGTCAGATATTTGATCAGATCATGCATTTCATCCGGATTAGTAATATAATAAACCAACGCATTACTGATCTCACACAGATGATGAGTCTGCTCAAATAATCCCGGTGCAACGAAAGCTGCTTTAAATGCCTGTTCTCCGTCAACTGCATCATACTGAGCCTTCACCATATCCCACTGATCCTGGGTAAATTTCAAAGACGGTGCATGTACATAGTCTTTCCAGTCTTCAATATCCTTTACCACGATCTTGTCAGGAGTATGTACAGGAAAAGAACCCGGAACTCCTTTCGGGAAAGTATTGGTTACCCCCCATGCATTCACTACATTTTCCTGTCCGGGCTGAAGCAGCGGGTTTGTAAACATAAACGGATGAAAAAGAAGCTGTACTGCTTCATACTGATTAACAAATCTGTCAGGATTTCCGCCTTTTATAACTTCCAGCATATTCTGTTTCGGTGTTAACATATAATCTACCTCCTCATGCAATATGAAAATGCCCCCACATTCCCACATTTGTTTGTTTAATTTGTCGTTCTTTATCTCGTTTCTGATGATTTTATTGTAGCATTTATACAATCCAAAATATATAATCAGATATGCGGATTTTTCACGCCCGCATTCCTACAAATTGTATGAATGCATCTCACCAACAGTAACCGGCAGCCATATAATAAATTTTAAGATCAACTGTAAATACACTTGTAACACAACTCTAAACACTGTATAATTTTGTATATACAGATATCAGATTTTAAAAATCATTTATGCCTGCACAATAAGACTTTTAAACCTGATTTATCTAAATATAAAGAAATACGATTTATATAACAGATCAACAGATTCCGAATGTTTTACAGTAAATATTTAACAGGTGGTGAACGCAATGTTTTCAAAAAAATTATTAATACCTCTGCTATCGCTCAGCCTTCTTGTTACTCCTGCATACAGCAGTCATGCTGCTGAAAATGCAGAGGCCGCGGGAACATCCGTAGAAGGTCAGGGAATGCTTTCCCCTTCTTCATCTTCAGAGAGTTCTGAAAGCGTCTTTAACGGTTCCGGGGCAGGCACATCTTCAGAACCGGTCACAGATGAGAAACTGGAGACAATTTTAAAACAGGTTCAAAGTCAGCTTCCCGCTGAAAACGGAACCTGGGCTGTTTTCATATCCGATCTTGTAAACGGAACCGAGGGCAATCTTAATGATCAGAAAATGCAGGCTGCAAGCCTGATCAAGCTCTATATCATGGGAGCTGTCTACGAGAATTATGATCAGATAACCGGACAATACGGCAAGGATTCTGTAGACTCCAATCTGTACTCCATGATCACAGTCAGCGATAACGATGCAGCCAATACCCTGACAACTTATCTTGGCGGCGGTGATTCCGCAGCAGGTATGCAGGCTGTCAACAGTTTCTGCCAGGCACATGGCTATGACCAGACTCACATGGGACGTATGCTCCTTGCCAGCAATGAGAATGATGATAACTACACATCTGTAGGAGACTGTGGTCATCTCCTGCAGGAGATTTATAAACAGGATACATCCGGCTACACCCATGCCGCTGATATGTTTAATCTGCTCAAGGCACAGACACGCTGTAACAAAATTCCCGCACAGCTTCCGGAAGGAGTCAAAACCGCAAATAAAACCGGAGAACTTGACAACGTGGAAAATGATGCCGGAATCATCTATGATTCCAAAAATGACGTAGTAATCGTATTTATGTCCCAGAATCTCTCAAGCGCCGGTTCCGCACAGAATACGATCGCTACCTTAAGCAGAACGATTTACGATTACTATAATTAAATAATGTACTCTCAGAGTACATAATAACCAAAAGGAGGGGTTCACTATGAAAAAAAGAAAAAATATTGCAATTCCCATGATTCTTGCAGCTACGATTGCTGCTGTATCTGTACCCTGCAGCTCACAGATCGTTATGGCATCTGACACTTATCAGGTAGGTGTAAGTAAAGGGTATCTGGCTCTGCGCTCTGCCATGGCTTATGATTCCTCCAACGAGATCGGCGAGCTGTATTCCGGTGATACTGTTGAAGTTACAGAATATACCACCAGTGATTACTGGTACGTCTATTCTCCAAAACTGAACAGATCCGGATACGTAAATAACGATTACCTGTATTTTCTCTCATCACAGCCGACAAGTTCGTCCGGTTCTTATACTGTCAGTGTTGCCAAAGGTTATCTGGCTCTGCGTTCTACAAAGGCTTATGACTCTTCTAACGAGATCGGACAGTTATACTCCGGTGATACTGTAACAGTTTCTGACAGCAGTGATCCTCAGTACTGGTATGTCTATTCTCCGAAACTGAACTTATCCGGCTATGTAAATAAAGATTACTTATATTACAGTGGCGATACTGCTGCCAGTGCACAGAGTTCTTCCGGAGATTCAAGGACTGTCAGTGTTGCCAAGGGTTATCTGGCTCTGCGTTCCGCAAAAGCTTATGATTCCTCCAATGAGATCGGACAGCTGTATTCCGGCGATACAGTTCAGCTTATCGACACCAGCGATTCCCAGTACTGGTACGTTTACTCTCAGAAGTTAGGAAAAAACGGATATGTAAATAAAGATTATCTGATTGACGGAACAACCACATATGCCACCAGAACAGTCAGTGTTGCTACCGGTTATCTGGCTCTGCGCTCTGCGAAGGCTTACGACTCTTCCAACGAGATCGGACAGTTATATTCCGGCGATACAGTTCAGCTTGTGGATACAACTGATGCACAGTACTGGTATATTTACTCCCAGAAACTCTGCAAATATGGTTATGTAAATAAAGATTATTTATATTAATCTTTTTCGTAACACTATAAACAGTTACACTTCTTTACATTCACCATATACAACAAAACAGAAAGGACTCACAGTTATGAGCCCCAAACGACAGGTTAACCATAACATTCGTAAACACTTTAACACAATCATTTACAATATTTCACGTTACGCGGAAATTGCTCTTTCTATCGTAATTCTGCTGGTGATCGCACTGGCAGGCTTCCGGCTGATCATGGAGGTTGCAGATACTTCTGTTATGTCCATGGATACAGAATTTTTCAGCACTTTCCTTTCCCAGGCTTTGTCTCTGGTAGTAGGCGTGGAATTTGTAAAAATGCTCTGCCAGCATTCCGCACAGACAGTTGTTGAGGTTCTGATGTTTGCCACAGCACGTCAGATGGTAGTCGAACACCTCGGGCCAGCAGAAACTCTTCTTGGCGTACTCAGTATCGCAGTTCTGTTTGCGATCCGCAAATATCTTATGACAGACAACGATGACATGAATGCTCATAACTGTCCGAAGAATACTGAAGAAAATTAAAGAAAACAAAAAACTGCATATCAGATACGATCTGTAAATTCTACCGGTCGTATCTGATTATGCAGTTTCTTTTTATTTCCACATGCTGATAAACGGGCGTCTCAAAAAAAGTAATTTTATATGATATATTCTATGGTTATGGTTATCAGCATGATGGGCGCTTATTTAATAATTACCACTAAAGAACTTACTGTCCTTCGGCAGTTCATAGTCCTTGAAGTAAGAGCCAAAATCAACTTTCAGATAATTGCAGAGGTTGGCAAGCTCAACCATTGTGTTGTCATTTACAGGAATGCCATTCTCTCTGCGCTCTTTTTCTGCAAATACTTCCTTCTCACCATGAGTATAAATCTGCTCTGCGCCTTCTGCCTTTGGACTCTGACGAAGAGTTTCCAGATATTCGGAAAAATGTGCTCTGATATCATCTGCATTTCCGAAGATTGCGGGATCAATGGCAGCAAATCCATGACAGATACCTGTCTTGTCTTTAAATGTACAGCATTTATCAGAAGTAACACCCATGGAAAAGATGGAGCTGAAAATCTCGCAGAGCATTCCATAACCGTAACCCTTATGACTTCCGTTTACCTCTTTATTACCACCAAGTGGCATGATTCCGCCGCCTTTCTTGGCAACAATATTGGCAAGTACATCCGGGGCATCTGTGCTTTCCTGACCATTTGCTCCCAGAGCCCAGCCCTGTGGAAGTGGTTTTCCCATCTTATTATACATTTCCAGTTTTCCTCTGGTAACTACTGTTGTGGAGCAGTCAAAAAGGAATGGATAAGGTTCTGCCGGCATTGCCACTGCAATGGGATTGGAACCAAGCATTGCTTTTCGTCCAAAGGTAGGTACCATGATTGCTTCCGAGTTGGTACATGCCATACCAAGTAAGCCCTGTTTGGAAGCCATTTCCGCATAATATCCTGCAATACCGAAATGATTGGAGTTTCTTACAGATACAAATCCAACACCTGTTTTCTTCGCCTTCTCAATAGCTTTCTCCATTGCAAAATGGGAAATCAGCTGTCCCATACCGTCATGTCCGTCGATCACTGCTGATACAGGTGTCTCAAATACGACCTCAGGTTTCGCATCCGGATGGATGGTTCCCTTCTCAATTCCTTTATCATATCTTACCATTCTCTGCATTCCATGGCTTTCAATCCCGTACAGATCTGCGGTAAGCAAAACATCCTTGATGATATTCGTCTCTTCTTCATTAAAACCAAATTTACGAAATACGTCGTGGCAAAAAGTATTTAATGTGTCATAACTCCATTTTACATATCCCATAACTGTAAAATCCCTCCATTCAAGTATTACTCATTTCGTTTTTGGTATTACCAATTTGTTAAGCTGATTATACCACTCTCATTTTCAAAGTGCAATACGTTTTTTATTTTTTTCAGTATTTCTTATGTTACTGTATTACTGTTCCCTGGTAATATCCCGAGGCATGCAAGCCAAAATGTTACCGTCCACTCCGTTCACAGTAACATTCATTCCAGATTGCCTGTAGCAATTGGACATCTTCTCTTGTTTTTCTAAAACTGCCGTAATATACTATGTACAGGCAATCCTGCCTGCAGGATTGCCTGCTCATTTAATAAATAATAGATTACTGCTCACTTCCGCACCTGTAATATATTTCACAGAACAACTCTGCGGCGGCAGTAACAGAAAAGGAACATTACTATGATTCAGGATATCGCACCACACACTTACCATAACGAATACAAACCTTCTGCCCCGGATAAGAACAGTTTTATCCTTGCCTACGAAAAAGGCAGTATTCTTCTTCCACATCAGGAACGGGAAGCAGATATTTATTTTCCACGTTTTCAGGATCTGGAGGAAAAAGTTTCAGATCTCTACAGCAAGTATATTTATCTGTTTTCTATCGATGATCAGCGTTTCTATCTGATCCCGGAATTGGATACCACCCTTCTTCCAGATTACGAATTCCAGGATATACGAAATCTTCGGACAGCCCGGCCACAGCATCTGGCATTTGCAGGAGTTACAGGACATCAGCTTTTCCAGTGGTACAGCAAGCGCCGGTTCTGCGGCTGCTGTGGAAAACCAATGCTGCACAGCCAAAAAGAACGTATGATGGAATGCCCTTCCTGCGGCAATCAGGAGTACCCTGTCCTGTGTCCTGCAGTAATCGTAGGAATCACAAACGGAGATAAAATCATTCTTTCCAAATATGAGGGCCGCAGATTTAAGCGTTACGCCCTTATCGCAGGCTTTGCAGAAATCGGAGAAACCATTGAAGAAACTGTTCACAGAGAAGTAATGGAGGAAGTTGGCCTTAAGGTAAAGAATCTCCGCTATTACAAAAGCCAGCCATGGTCCTTCAGCGGTACCCTGCTTTTCGGATTCTTCTGTGATGTGGACGGCGATGATACCCTGACCGTTGACCATGAAGAGCTCTCCATGGCACAGTGGGTAGAACGAGACAAAATCCCGGATCAGGGCAATAATATCAGCCTGACCAAGGAAATGATGATGCTCTTCCGTGATGGAAAAGAACCCAGATAAACAATATTCTATATCAGAAAAAGCTCATAGAATATTTTTCCCTATTATGCTAAAAGGATACATACACGGTAATGTTACTGTGCATGTATCCTTTTCGTTTCTCTGTAAAATTGCTTCACTATATTCTCAAAAATATTTCTGATTACTCTTCACGCCGCACTCCCGCTGCCAAATCCACGGCTTCTGCGGCTTCCATTACATTCCTGCTCAAATTCTTTCAGTTTCCGTCTTGCTTCCGGTGTCAGATTTGTCGGAACTTCAATCTGTACAGTTGCATATTCATCACCGTGTACCGACGGATTATTCATTGCAACGATACCTTTGCCTCTCAGACGTATCTTCGTTCCGGACTGAGTACCTGGTTTAATGTTACAGAGAACGTCACCGTAAATAGTGTGAACCTTCGCCTCACCGCCAAATACTGCTGTTGTAAATGGGATATTTACAGTTGTGTAAACATCTCTGCCTTCCCGTTTATATCCCGGTTTATCCTGAACATTTATTTTCAGAAGCAGGTCACCGGCTTCACCTCCGCCGACTCCCGGATATCCTTTTCCTTTAAGTCTGATAGATTTACCGGATTCAATACCTGCCGGAATATTGACTTCGTAATTCTGGACGCCACCGTTGCTGCTCTGCAGGCGGATAACCTTCTTACCGCCAAAAGCAGCTTCATCAAAGCTGACAGTAACCAGTTCTCCATTTAAAAGCCTTTCCATCTGCTTTTTCATGTCAGCCGAAGCCGTCTGGATTAATTTGCTGATGTAAGAACCGCCAAAGCCGCCAGTTCCATTGCTTCCGAATCCGCCAAAACCACTTCCGTGAAATCCACTGCCACCGAAACCGCTGCTTCCAAAACCACCTGATGATTTACTCTTCTTAAATCCACCACCAAAGATGTTCTTTAAGATATCATCCATATCTTCGCCATTCTCAAAATGATATTCATGATAACCATTGCCATCACTGTACGAGCCATGGAAACCGCCGCCAAAAGGATTGCCCTGTGCTCCGCCAAAACCACTGCCAAACGGGCTTCCCTGTGCGTTTCCATAATTACCGGCACCTTCTTCAAAAGCAGCGTGGCCAAACTGATCATACAGTTTACGTTTCTTCTCATCACTCAGAACATCATAGGCTTCATTTACTTCCTTAAAATGCTCTGCTGCCGAAGCATTTCCCTCATTACTGTCCGGATGATATTTCTTTGCCAGTTTTCTGTATGCTTTCTTAATCGTTGCTGCATCTGCGTTTTTGTTCACGCCAAGAACTTCATAGTAGTCTCTTTTCAATATCATCACCTTCCCTCATAAACACATTCTAACGCAATCATTCCTGACTTCATATTTCTGCAATCCTCATTATGCAAACAACGGGAAGCCAAAAGATTTGACCTCCCGTTGCTGTAACTTAACATCTATTATCCTTCAATGGAGATGCTGTGCTTCTGTTCCACTGCTGGCTTTGCTTCTTTCTTCGGAACAAATAATGTCAGGATACCATGTTTGAATTCTGCTTTGATGTCGTCCTGATGTACTTCCTTACCTACATAGAAGCTACGACTGCAGGCACCTGCATAACGTTCTCTGCGGATATAACGTCCTGTCTCTTTTTCCTTCTCATCTTTATCCAGGCCTTTCTCTGCACTGATAGTCAGATAACCATTCTCCAGGTCAGCCTTTACTTCATCTTTGGTAAATCCCGGAAGATCTACGACCAGTTCATAGCCTTTATCGGTTTCCTTGATATCGGTTTTCATTATATGGCTGGCTCTGCGTCCGTAAAGTTTCTTCTCTGTATCTTTCATTGCTCTGTCATCATAATAAAATGGAAAATCTCCAAAAAAGTCATCAAATAAATTTTCTCCAAAAATACTAGGCATCAACATAAGTCATCTCTCCTTTTCTATACCGTTCATCTCCATGTGATGGACTCTCAGTTATGCATCTTTACCTTGTTTCTTTGGAACTTAGGTTATCAGGAATCTCATAGAACTTATTTCTTTGTTCTCTTTTTGTTCCCCTTCCTTTGTTCTAGCTGTAATATAACACTTATTATTAGCACTGTCAAGAGGTGAGTGCTAATATTTTTGTGAAAATTCTGTGAACCCTGCCAGACTCGCAGAAGAAACATCACAGTCAAAATAACGTAGAAATCCGTCAGAATAAAGGATGAAATCTTCTCACAAATACATTATAATAAATTTTAGAATAATTTATGGGGGATTTTTATGAAAAATATAGTTTCAACCGGTAAAGATGACTTTTACCGTCAAATGTTCCGGCTGACACTTCCGATTATCATCCAAAATCTGTTAAGTGCAGCCGTCAATTCCGCCGACGTAATCATGCTCAATTATGTCGGGCAGTCTGCAATTTCCGCAGTTTCTTTAGCTGCCAGTTATTCTAATATCCTGTTTATGGTATATTATGGACTTGGCACAGGTGCATCACTTTTATGTGCACAATACTTTGGACAAAATAATTTACAGGCAATTCACGCAATCGAAGGAATTGCCCTTCGTTTTTCAATCGCAATTTCCGGTGTCGTTGCCCTGATTGCATTTACGATGCCAAACCGCATGATGCTAATCTTTACCTCTGACCCGGAGTTAATATCCATCGGCTCTTCTTATTTAAGAATCATGGGAATTACTTATTTATGCTGGGGCGTGACCGAAGTTTATCTTGCAATTCTGCGAAGTATCGGACGGGTAACCATCAGTATGGCATTAAATATGCTTGCTTTTGTTTTAAATGTTATTTTAAATGCGGTCTTTATTTTTGGTTTATTTGGACTTCCAAAACTCGGAGCAGCCGGTGTTGCCATTGCAACTGCTTTTTCTCGACTAATCGAACTAATTGCCTGCATCATTGTTTCTTTTCTGAGTAAAAACGTAAAACTAAATCCGGCTTATATGTTTATCCATAGTAAAGTTTTATTAAACGACTTTATTAAATTATCACTTCCGGCACTTGGAAACGATGTCTCATGGAGTGTAGCCTTTTCCATGTATTCTGTTATTCTTGGACATTTAGGTACCGATGCTGTAGCTGCTAATTCTCTGGTTACAGTAGTCCGTAACATTGGTTCCGTGTTCTGTTTTGCGATTGCCAGTGCAGGA
>ENA-OPWD01002472-OPWD01002472.1-human-gut-metagenome-genome-assembly--contig:-NODE-2472-length-10813-cov-1.625581_pt1 | contig 10813 bp, 10 predicted proteins | sample MGYA00241502_ERZ501996 | MGnify/ENA primary metagenome ERZ501996 (study PRJEB25962, sample SAMEA2042011) | human gut metagenome | biome: human gut; feature: human-associated habitat; material: faeces... | reverse complement strand
GCGAATAATTTCCTTGTAGCCCTTAATCCTCAAGTCGTAAAGACCTATGCAGCAGGTGAATTAAATCAAATGCACAATTTGATTATCAGAGGCTGTAAAATGGCATTTTGTCTCATAGCATTCTTCGTAATTCCACTCGTTCTTGAAGCTCCAACAATGTTGAAGGTTTGGTTGGGAATTGTACCAGAATATGCAGTTGTTTTCATGCGCCTTGTACTTCTGATTTCTTTAATAAATTCGTTTAGTAGCTTACTAGCGGCCTCTAAAGGAGCAACAGGAAACATTAAAAATTACCAGATTACGCTAACACTTATTGGTGCTCTTCATCTTCCTTTTGCATGGTTAGCATTTGAACTTGGAGGTAGTCCTGAGTATTCTATGTATGTTTATCTTGTGATTGTAATTGTGTTGCAAGCCTTACGCATTTGGTTTGTATGCAGAAGCATTAATCTCAGCATCACCCGTTACAATCGAGAAGTGTTAGTTAAATGTGCTGCTGTTTTGATGGTTTCATCTGCCGTTCCTGTAACAATGCATATAATGTTAGAGCAGTCAATTCTCACCACTTTGAGTGTGGTTACAATTAGTGTGATAGGAGTAGGATTGTCAACCTTCTTCATTGGTTTGACTTCTACTGAACGTAATGCCGTATTAAAGCCTATTCTATCAAGATTCAAAAATAAGTAAATACTATGTACGTAAATGACAAAATGGTACTTCAGCTTGTTGCTTTGCTGAAGAAGTTTGGAATCAAGAAAGTTGTGGTTTCTCCAGGAAGCCGTCATAATAAGCTGATCAACTCATTAGAAACAGATGGATCGTTTAAGCTATATCTCGTAGTAGATGAACGTAGTGCTGCTTTCTTCGCATTAGGTTTAATTCAAGAATGTGGTGAACCAGTGGCTGTTACCTGTTCTTCAGGTACGGCATGCATGAACTACGGAAGTGCTATCGTAGAGGCATTCTACCAGCGGCTTCCTTTGATTGTTCTTTCAAGCGATCGCGTACCTGAGTTGCTCAACCAATGCGAGGATCAGATGTACGATCAGGCAAGTACTTTCATAGGTTGCACAAAATATCATTGTCAACTCCCTGTTATTGATACTCCACGTGACGAATGGTATTGTAACCGACTTATCAATGAGGCTCTGATAGAGCTAACTCACCATGGACGTGGACCTGTTCATATTAATATACCATTTGCTGCTCATCATGGAACAGCTTATAGCGTAGAATCGTTACCAGATGCTCGTAAGATTACAATGCATCAACTGCCGATAAATAGTTCAGAATGGAAATTCATTTCTGCTCGACTTAAAAGTAAGAAGGTAATGATCATCTGGGGTCAGTCAGTTACTCCGCTCATGGAAGTTGAAGTAGCAGAAGATGCCTTTGCTGACAGATATAATGCAGCTGTTCTTACTGATAAAATGTCTAACTGTCATACAAAGAATGCTATCATTAATACGACCATTACGATGAGCATTATGAAGGAGCAACAGGTACCAGCGTTACAACCTGACATTGTTATTTCTGTTGGTGCTAACTATATCTTCAATAATGAGATTAAGGCTTTTATCAAGAAAGGAAATGCAGAACACTGGCAAGTGGGTCTTGAAGATAAAGTTTGTGATCCATTCCATACTCTTACTGATATTTTTGAGATGCCTGAGGCATATTTCTTTAATATGCTTGTAGAAAATTGTGAAAGTAAGACCAAGGGCTCATACTTCGCAGATTGGAAGGCAATTGCTGACCTGCCAACGCTTCCTGATATGCAGTATTGTGAACTTTATGCTATTACTAAACTGATGAGTCAACTTCCTGCAAATTGTGACCTTCAGTTGGCAAATAGTCAGACTATTCGTATGGCTCACTATATTCCTATTAAGGATAGCATCCGAATTAACTGTAATCGTGGTGTAAATGGCATTGATGGTAGTATGTCAACTGCAGTGGGATTTGGAGCAAATAGCGACAAACCTCTGTTCTATATTACAGGTGAATTGTCATTCTTCTATGATATGAACAGTCTTTGCATCCGTCATCTGTCAAAGAAATCACGTTTTATGCTTATTAATAATCAGGGAGGTGCGGTAATGTATGACAGACCTAGAAATACTGCTACTACCGACCTTCCTATCTATCTTGCAGCAGGTGAAAACAAGGTTGCAAAAGGTTGGGTAGAATCATTAGGTTTCAAGTATCTGACAGCCACCAATAAAGACGAAGTGGATGCAGGAGTAAAAGTTCTTTTGGATGAGAGCATTGATACCCCTGTGTTGCTTGAGGTATTTACTAACCTTTCAGAAGACAGGTACTGCATTAATGATTATGTTGCAAGTCAGGATCAACGATCCTTTAGCGAAAAGGTTAGTGGAAAGTTAAGTAGAATGTTCAAGAAGTAATCTATGAATATATTTAAGAGAATACTGAGAAGAATCAATCTTCACGGACGTATTGGCAACTATTTACGGTCTCATTATTCGTCTTTCAGAGTTGCTCGTCCTTATATTATTAAAGTGGATGAGCATGACGAGTTGAAAGGATTAGTTGCAATTGTTACTGGCGGTTCTGGCGCTATTGGGCGTGCGTGTGCTTTCCGTTTGGCTGCAGAAGGTGCCAAGGTCTATGTCTGTGGAGCACGACCTACAAGTGCCCAACCTGTTGTTGACGAAATTAATGCTGCAGGTAAGGATGCTGTTGCTATTCAGTTGAATGTTCTTGATGCTTCATCAATTAGGAGCACCTTTGAGAAGATAGCTGAAGAAAATGAAGGACACATTGATATACTTGTGAATTCAGCAGGAGGTAGTGCAAGAGGTAAGGCAAACAATGTTGTGGATCAGGACATTGACGTGCTCGATGAAATTCTCAATATTAATCTCAGAGGATCAATGATTTGTGCCAAAGAGGCTGCCAAATTCATGATTGTCAACAAGTACGGTCGCATCATTAGTATTACCTCTGTTATTGGTCTTCAAGGTAAGGCCGGATTTAGTGATTATGCAGCCAGCAAGGGTGGAAGCATTGCTTTTATCAAGTCACTTGCGCAGGAGTTAGGCCAATATGGAATTACTGTCAATGGCGTTGCCCCTGGAATAGTACGGAGAGGCGAAGTAACAAAGGACGTAATAGAGCGCCTTGGTAAGACTAACTGGATGGGAGCATACGGAAAGCCAGAGGATATTTCTGCTGTTGTAAATTTTTTATGTAAAAAGGAAGCCTGCTTCGTCACAGGTCAGAACATTGCTGTTGATGGAGGTAGAAGTCTCGGGCTAAAAGAGAATTAGCAAAATCATGAAAATCGGAATACTTACCCAATCGCTTCATGCCAATTATGGTGGTTTGCTTCAGAACTATGCACTTCAGCAGACACTCATTCGTGCTGGACATGATGTGGAGACAATAGACTGGGGCAAGCCTAAAAGTTTGCGTTATAGACTTTATTGTATGAAGATGCAGTTTCTTGCTACTTGGTTCCCTAGAAAGAATCCAGGTGTAAGGTATCAGCCTTCCAAAAGTGAATTGGATGTCATCTGGCGGAATACTAACTATTTCATCGAAACGTATATCAGGCATACAAAGCCACTGCGTTCATATCAGGAGTTTCAATCTCAAGCAGAAAACGGACAATATAGTGCATACGTTGTAGGTAGTGACCAATGTTGGAGGCCTTGTTACAATTCATTTCTGACATCAATGTTCTTGGATTTTGTCAAGGGACAAAATGTGAAAAGACTGTCTTATGCTGCTAGTTTCGGAACTGATAAATGGGAGTTTACCCCACAGCAGACAGCAATATGTTCTCCACTTGCTCAGAAGTTTGATCTTGTAACTGTTCGAGAGGATTCAGGTGTAAAACTCTGCAAAGATCACCTTGGCGTGAATGCTGTTCATGTACTTGACCCTACAATGCTTCTCACAAAGGAAGACTACATTAGTCTGATAGAGGCAGAAAAGGAACCCCAGGCAACTGGTACTCTCTTTTACTACATCCTAGATCCAGCTTCGAAAAAGACAGCTTTTATTCAAAGAGTCTCAGAGGCAAAAGGACTAAGGGCATTTCAAGTTCTTCCTAAATGTCAAGCAGAAAATCGCACCCGTAAGGATGTGAAGATGCGCATAGAAGATTGTGTCTTCACAGGAGTTACGGCTTGGCTTCGAGCATTTGTGGATGCAGAAATGACTATAGTAGATAGCTTCCATGGAATGGTGTTCTCGATTATCTTTAATAAACCATTCTGGGTTATAGGTAATGCCCAACGAGGAATGAGTCGCTTCACATCACTCCTAAAGGTCTTTCATCTTGAGGACCGTCTTCTTGATACGGAACACCTTGATGAGGTAGATTTCTCAAAATCTATTGATTGGGTAAGAGTGAATGCCATTTTGGAAGAAAAACGAAATGAATGCAAATTATTATTGTTAAATAAACTAAAGGAATAGAATGCCCAAAGTAAGCATTATTATCCCTGTTTACGGGGTAGAAAAATATATAGAGCGTTGTGCTCGAAGTCTTTTTGAACAGACACTTGATGATATTGAGTATCTGTTTATTGATGACAGTACTCCTGATAGGAGTATTGATATCTTGAAGCGGGTGCTTGAGAATTATCCTCATCGCAAGAGTCAGGTCAACATCCATCGCATGGAGCAGAACAGTGGGCAAGCAATTGTTCGAAATTGGGGCATGCAGAATGCAACAGGAGAGTATGTGATTCATTGTGACAGTGATGACTGGGTAGATACTGATATGTATCGTGCCATGTACGAGGAAGCGAAAGATAAGAACGCAGATGTTGTAGTATGCGATTATGATATGACTGATGGAGTATCTAACAGCAAAAGAGTCAATGCTTGTCATGCATCTACCCCTAAGCAACTAATAGAGAGTTGCCTATTGCAAAGAGATCCATGGTCTCTTTGCAATAAGCTGTTCAAAGGAACAGCTTATTATAATATTGTACATCCACAAGGTGCAATGGGCGAAGATATGGCGACCACTATGCAGTTGCTATGGAATTGTAAGAAGTTGTCATATATGCCACAATCATACTATAAGTACTTCTATAACAATAAATCAATAACAAAAGTTATTTCAAAGGATAGCTGTGCTCGAAAGTATGACCAATTGGCTGCAAACACCAAAATTATCATGAATTTCGTTGATGGGAAAGATATAAATCCCGACGCTCTCATTGTTTACAAAAACTCTATCAGAGCAATTCTTTATCCGTTAGTATATGAAGATCAATACTACAAATTATGGAATAATATGTTTGAAGGATTGAATTGGCAAGTACTCAAATCCTCAAATATTCCTATGATAGAAAAAGTCCGTGTCATTCTAACAATACTACATTTGTATCCTCGCAAACAATTTAGAGCTGTCTAATATATGGAGAAGGATTCTGTCTTTTTATCAGATAAAGTAATTGTTTTTTGTGTGCTGTTTGCTGCATTTGCACGCTGGGACCCCGCAAGTTCGCCGAACTCACGGCGCTGCTCTATTTTCTCTATCTGCGAATAGTGTTGCGCTATACCTTGCGATTCCATGTGCTTTTTTATTAAGCTTTAAGAAATATGGCCTACTGCGTGTTAGCAAAACCTTTAAGATAATTACTATGTTATATTTTTGGGTTTTTGTTTCATATTTTTGGGCCATCAACAAATCTGTTGCCCTTTCTGAATTGAAAGTTTGCTTAGGAGCAATTATGCTCTGTTACATATTTTCTGTTAATGCGAAGAGAACAAAATTATTACCCTGGCTTTACCTGTCATATATTGTTCTTTACCTTAGTGCATGGTATTATGCAAGCACTCATATATTGGTTGACATGACCAGTATTGGAGCTGAAGGTGAAAGACTTAACGACCAATCTCTTAATGCCAATACTATGGCGTATTATACATTTTATGTTTCCTTTGCATTATTTGTTTTGGGTGAGATTGTGCAATCTCCATTTTTTCAGAAAGTTTTAAAGTGGTTATTCCTGTTAATGATTCCGGTTTCTTTCCTTGTTGCTCTATTTACTGCATCAAGACAAGTCCTGTTTATTCAAGCTCCGTTGATAGCTGTATTACTTTATATCCGCTATTTGCGCAATAAGCCAACGCATAGAAAAGTCATATTTATAATAATCTCTATATGTGTATGTGCCTTCTTCGTAAGTGATTTGCTTGATATATATTCTAACAGCTATTTGTACACAAGAAGCTCAGAAAATGTAAAAGATGATATACGAAGATATTTGATGGAGGATGCCTTCAATGTTGGACTTGATAACTTTTTTACTGGTGTTGGAACTGGTTGTTATTGCATAGTATCTCGATATGGAGGTTTCTCGCATACAACATACATTGAGTTATTTGCCAATACAGGTATTCTTGGTTCTTTAATATTTATTTGGGCAATTCTAGATTTCTTAATGACTCAGTTACGTAGATATAAGAGTACAAATGATTTACTATTCTTGTTGTTTTTGATTTTTGGATTGTTCTTTGCCTTTGACAATTTCTTTTATGTTTTTTACTCATCAGTGTGGTTATTGGGGATTTTTCTTCTTGTTGCTGCTCACAGTGATCAGCATTACTATTCAAACTATTCATAAATATGACCCTTTATCTATTTACATCATCATTTCCATATGGTAATGTTGAATCTTTTTTAGAAGATGAAATACTATACTTATGTGAGGAATTCGAGAAAGTAGAAATTATACCATTGACTGGTAATGTTAATATCCAAAGGGAGGTTCCCTTTAATTGTCATGTAAATGTTCCTATTTGTAATGTTCAAGGTTTTCATAAGTATTTGAGAGGTATGTTTTGCAAAAAAACATTTCTCTTGTATTGTAAGGAGCTTGTCAAGAGAAGGCTTTTTTCCAATAGAACTCGCCTAAAGACATGGATGATTTCGTATGTAAATTCAAATTTTTTATTGAAGTCAAATCAAATCAAGGAGATATTTAAGAGAGCTAATACTAATGATGTATTTTATAGTTATTGGGGAAAATGCTCAAATGTTCTTTCTGTTGTATATCATGGCAGAGCTCATTTCGTATCACGATATCATGGTGAATGGGACTTATGGGAAGAATCAAGTGGGAATTATGTACCATTGAGAGAAAGAGAAGCAGCCTGTTTAGATTATGCGGTTTTTATCTCTCATAAAGGTGAGGAATATTATAGAAGTAAATATCCACAGAGTAAGACAGTTGTTTATCCATTAGGATCAAAAGATTACGGTATTCAGAAAGAGGCTGAGGACAAGGATTCAATAAGAGTGGTAAGTTGCTCTACTGTATATCCTTTGAAACGTGTAGATTTGATTTTTGATGCTCTTAATTCTATTAAGGGGAAAAAAATTGAATGGACTCATTTGGGTGGAGGGCAAAAATTTGACGAATTGGTTGCTAAAGCTAAGTCAGAATGCAAATCACATCTTACAACTAATTTTGTAGGAATGCTTTCACATGATCAGGTTATGAACTATTATAAGGAACATCACTTTGATGTGTTTATCAACATGAGTACAAATGAAGGCGTGCCTGTTTCAATAATGGAGGCAGCATCTTTTGGAATCCCAATAATAGCAACGAACGTTGGTGGCACATCAGAAATAGTACAGCCTTCTGTAGGCATGCTTCTTTCTTCTAATCCTACTATAGATGAAATTTGCAAGACTATAGAGGAAGTTCTTAGCGGGAATTACTCTCCGCGGGAGTTTTGGAAAACTCATTATTCTGCGGAAGGGAATTACAAACGGTTTGCTCAGTTTCTAAAAAACATATAATATGATTCACTACTGTTTTTTGACAGGTGTATATCCTCGTACAGATGGCTTGATGACCACCAGGCAAGGGTGTAGTCTTGTGAAGGCGGGCTATAAAGTAACATACATTGTATGCGATGATCAGCCTGATGAGATAACCTCGGATGGAATTGAGATAAAGTCAACTCGCTTCAAACCCAAGGGACGAATAGACCGATTCTTAAATACAAAAAAAGTCGTGCTTCAATTGGCATTAGAGCAAGATGCTGATGTTTATCAGATTTCAGATCCAGAAATGATAGGAATTGTTGACGACTTCAAAAAACGAGGTAAAAAGGTTGTTTTTAATCTGAGAGAGTTCTATCCGGATTTGATTGCTTCGAAGAAATATATTCCCGCTATTGCGAGAATTCCCTTAGCAAAATACTATAATCATTTTCTGAAGAAGTATCTTCCGAGATATGATGCTGTATTTACAGTAACGGATTGGATTGTTGATGAATGTGTCAGACGATACAAACTGTTCAACATTCATTTATTGACAAACTTCCCGTTGGTCAATGAAGGATTCTCATTAAGTGAGAGCGAATATCTTGCAAGAGAGAATCGAGTTTGTTATGAAGGAACAATTTATAGCATTAGTAGACAAGAAAAGGTCTTTGAAGCTCTAAGTCAACTTCCAGATGTGAAGTATCTCCTTATAGGAAAAATTGAAGATAAATATCAATGGATAAAAGACCAACCATATTGGAGTTCTGTGGAGTTCCATGATGGTTTTTCTATTGAAGATCTTCCTTCAATATTTGGTCGCTCTACAATTAGTAATGTGTTCAGAGATTTTGAAGGTCGCGATGGATCCCTTGGGGTTATGAAAATCTTCGAAAGTATGGAGGCTGCTCTTCCTGTCCTTTTCGCAGATGTTCCTTTGTATCGAAAGATCAATGGCAAATACCATTGTGGCATTTGCGTTGATCCGAATAATGTTCAAAGTATTAAGGAAGCAGTCGAATATCTGGTTGAACACAAACAGGAGGCTTACGAAATGGGGCAACGAGGTCGTGAGGCTGTAATAAAAGAGTTCTGTTGGGAACAACAAGCAAAGAAATATATTGATGTAATAGAAAATATAAATCATTAAGTAGTATGAAAGGAATTGTACTTGCCGGTGGTAGTGGTACGCGTCTGTATCCTATCACCAAGGGTATCAGCAAACAATTGATGCCTGTTTACGACAAACCCATGATTTATTATCCAATATCAGTATTGATGTTGGCTGGTATTCGTGAGATTCTCATTATCTCTACACCTCATGACCTCCCCAACTTCAAGCATCTCTTGGGCGATGGCTCTGACTATGGGGTTCATTTTGAGTATGCCGAACAGCCTTCTCCCGATGGACTCGCTCAGGCATTCTCTATTGGTACTGACTTTATCGGTAACGATAGTATTTGTCTTGTTCTCGGTGATAACATCTTTTACGGCAGTGGTTTTACTACTAAGCTTAGGCAAGCAGTAGAGGATGCAGAGAATGGTAAAGCAACTGTCTTTGGCTATTGGGTGAGCGATCCAGAGCGATATGGTGTGGCTGAGTTTGATGCAGAAGGTAACTGCCTCTCTATTGAAGAGAAACCAAAGGAGCCGAAGTCAAGTTATGCAGTAGTTGGACTCTACTTCTACCCAAATAAGGTGGTTAAGGTGGCATCTGAAATCAAGCCTTCTGCTCGTGGAGAGTATGAGATTACTACTGTCAATCAGGCTTTTTTGAAAGCAGGAGAATTGAAAGTCGCACTCCTTGGTCGTGGATTCGCTTGGCTCGATACGGGTACGCATGATTCACTCTCGGAGGCATCTACCTACGTTGAGGTGGTTGAAAAGCGTCAAGGTCTTAAGATTGCTTGCCTTGAAGGCATTGCCTATCGCAAGGGATGGATATCTGAAGAGCGTATGCGTGAACTTGCACAACCAATGCTCAAGAGCCAGTATGGACAACACCTGCTCAAGGTAATCGACGAGAAGAAGCATGAGGTTGATTCCGATACATTTAGAAAATAACGTTATGATGATAAAAGACGTGAAATTCATAGAACTTCCTAAGTTTGCTGATCCTCGAGGCAATCTCTCCTTCGTAGAGCAGAATAATCACATTCCTTTTGAGATCAAGCGAACTTATTGGATCTACGATGTTCCTGGAGGTGAAAGTAGAGGCGGACATGCTTATCGTGAGACTGCTGAATTCATTGTTGCCATCTCTGGAGGCTTTGATGTGACCGTGGACGATGGCAAGGAGAAGAAGACCTTCACACTAAACCGTTCATACTACGGTCTTTATATTCCTAAAGGTCTTTGGCGGCAGATGGAGAATTTCTCCACTAACTCGCTTGCCCTCGAATTTGCGGACACAAAGTTCAATGCAGATGACTACATTCGCGATTATGAGCAATTTAAAATTTTGAAAGCAAATGGAAAAATATAATGTATTTGATTGTTCAATCATTGAGTTCGACAAGCATCATTCTGACCGGAAGGGCAATTTGACTGTTGTTCAGAATGGTGAGACCCTTCCATTTGACGTAAAGCGTGTCTATTACTTGTATGATGTCCCAGGAGGCGAAGAGAGAGGTGCACATGCCCATCGTGACTTGTGCCAGCTGATGATTGCTGCATCTGGCTCGTTTACTGTAACTCTTGACGACGGTAAATGCAAACGAACCTTCTTCCTCAACCGCCCATATCAGGGACTTTATGTAAAACCTGGAATGTGGCGTGATCTCGGAGATTTTTCTTCTGGTGCCGTATGTATGGTGCTGGCTTCGGATGTGTATCTGAAGGAGGATTATATCCGCGATTATGACGAATTCCTTAAATATCGCAATGAATTATGATTCATCGTTTAGCCGACTGCATGTGCGAGAACATACCAGAATCCACCAATATCTGGCAGTTCTGTGTAGTTTTTCCAAAGGCTCAGATTGGTGAGAACTGCAATATCTGTTCTCATTGCTTGATTGAGAATGAAGTAAAGATTGGTAACAATTG
>ENA-OPWD01002450-OPWD01002450.1-human-gut-metagenome-genome-assembly--contig:-NODE-2450-length-10868-cov-7.915287_pt1 | contig 10868 bp, 5 predicted proteins | sample MGYA00241502_ERZ501996 | MGnify/ENA primary metagenome ERZ501996 (study PRJEB25962, sample SAMEA2042011) | human gut metagenome | biome: human gut; feature: human-associated habitat; material: faeces... | reverse complement strand
CCCAGGTCTGAGCCGGAAGCGATTGAACTGCAGAGCAGTAACTTAGGCGCTTCGCTCGTTATGTTTTGATTGTCTGACGGGAGTACTTTTACAGATTCCGCATCGCTCTTTATTGCCATCAAAACATTACAATTTAAGTTCATAATCTTGAAATATAAGGCTCAGGCAAGCCCTTAAATTTCTTCTTTTTGGAGGGGTTCTCTTCATAAGAGAACCCCAATTTGCTGCAAATATACGTATAATTCTTCAATCTGAAAGTTTTCGCATTAGAAAAAGTGTCTTCAAATTGGCTTAAGAATGATTATTGTTTGCAAAGGTTTTAATTCTAAGGAATATTATGTGCCACATTATCAATTGATTAAGATGAATTGGGGTTCTCTTATGAAGAGAGCCCCAATTTGTTGCAAACATTTAAAACAAGAAAATTTTGATTATCAGACTATTATATCATAGACCAACTTACCGAAATTTATTCTTCACATTCAGATTCCCGTAATATCATTTAAGATTGGATTTATTGGCAACTTACAGACAAGTACCTTTCAATAAAACAATACATTAACAAAGTAAACACGATTTAGGATACACCCTTTAATTAAGACACTTCACTGTGTCCTGCACATATAAACAGCCGACCGTACTGTCATAAAAAAGAGGAAGCGTCCTCTCCCGAGATTACGCTTCCTTCATCCATACTAATTAAATCTTAACTTTGCAGTCTGAAGACTACAGGAACAGTGTATTTCACCCTCACTGCTTTTCCTCTTTGCTTGCCGGGCTTCCATTTTGGCATGGAACTGATCACGCGGATTGCTTCCTTGTCCAGATACGGATCCACGCTCTTCACCACTACCGGATTCAGAATCTCGCCATGAACACCCACAATAAACTGTACCACAACCTTACCTTGAACTCCCTGCTCGGCACTGACGGTAGGATATTTGATGTTTTCGCTCAGATACCTCATCAAATCAGCATTACCATTACGAAATACCGGCATTTCTTCCACCACCACAAATTCCACATTTTCTTCCACTACTTCTTCGGGTACTTCAACGGGAATCGGTATGATAACAGGAGCATCCGTAGGGTCCGAAGCGGCAATATCGGTTTCTGTTTCCGTCGATTGATTATCCACTATATTGAGCTCTTCCGGATTGACGGCAGCCGGCGGAGGCGGTGGTAGCAGAGGTTTATCCTGATTGTAGGTTACAGGAACTAATTCTTCAAAGAAATCCGGGTCACTGACTAGATCACTGATCGTGTAAGTTACATTACGTTCAGTCCATTCGAACGAAACAAACATAAACGACAGCGTCACAATGAGCCCCATGAACAGCCAACGGGACTTACCCTTTTCAAGGTCGGCTCTTCGTGCTTTTTTCACTTCCATAACAAGTGTTTTTTAAATTAGACAATATGTGAGTAAAAATCTCAGTGTCCGCTTTTAAACTGGAAGTAAGATAGTAAAAATATAGATAAGTTAAAAGAAAAAGGAGCGTCTTATATTATTTTTTAATATAAAACACCCCGAATTCAAATCCGTTAAACAATTAATTAAAAATCAGCTATTTATTTAGTTAATATTCAATTTTACGTTAACATATCCTGCTTACTCTACAGCAATGCAGGTTTCTGCCGAACCATCGGTTGGTTCATCTCTTCTACGAAAGAAATCCGCCAATACAGACATCTTTTATCACAGACTCACCATCTCCTGCAGAATACCTACCGCAGTCTCTACCGTTTCCACATTCTTGACTACCATACTACGCTTGCCGTTCTGCTCACGCAAATTGCAGTAACGCGGATTCTTGCTCATGTAATCAATCACCTTGCCAAAAGCCGCACTTTGATAATAAGGACTTTCCTGATTACTGATAAAGAACAAAGTCATTCGTCCGGCTTTCAAGAATACTTTTTCCACCCCCAACCGTTTAGCCAATCTGCGCAAAGGTACGATACGCAGAAGTTCCAGCCCTTCGGGAGGAACCTTTCCGAAACGGTCCTCCAACCGTGCCTTGAAAGCGAGCAGGTCCTTATCCAATTCCAATCCGTCCAGTTCACGATAAAGCAACATACGTTCGCTGCTGCTGGGGATATACTCATTGGGGAAAAGCAATTCCAAATCACTTTCCACCTGACATTCATCCACAAAGTTCTCGCCACTGATTTTCTCTTCTCCCGCTGCCTGCAACTCCTCTGCATAAAGATCGGCAAACTCATCCTCTTTCAACTCTTTCACCGCTTCGGCCAGTATCTTCTGATAAGTTTCATAACCCAAATCGGCAATGAAGCCACTCTGCTCCGCCCCCAGCATATTTCCTGCTCCACGGATATCCAAATCCTGCATGGCTATATGAATACCGCTGCCCAGATCACTGAAATTTTCAATGGCTTGAAGACGACGCTTTGCCTCAGGAGTCAGTGAAGTCAACGGAGGCGCCAACAAATAACAGAATGCTTTTTTATTGCTTCTTCCCACACGTCCACGCATCTGGTGCAAATCACTCAAGCCAAAATTCTGCGCCTGGTTGATGATAATCGTATTGGCATTCGGTATGTCAATGCCACTCTCGATAATGGTGGTTGCCAGCAGCACATCATAATCATAGTTCACAAAGTCGAAAATAATCTTTTCCAGCTTTTCGGGCTCCATCTGTCCATGACCTATGCAGACACGGCAATCGGGTATATTCCGCTTGATCATGGCTTCCAATTCTACCAGATTCTGTATGCGGTTATTGACAAAGAATACCTGTCCGTTACGGCTCATTTCAAAATTGATCGCTTCCGTTATGATATCTTCATTAAAGGTATGCACCTCTGTCTGAATGGGATAACGGTTGGGAGGCGGAGTCTGAATAACAGAAAGATCACGGGCGCCCATTAACGAGAACTGCAAAGTACGGGGGATGGGGGTAGCGGTCATAGTAAGTGTATCCACATTCACTTTCATCTGACGCAACTTCTCTTTCACACTTACTCCGAACTTCTGTTCCTCATCAATGATCAGCAATCCTAAATCTTTGAACTTAACGCTTTTACCGATGATTTTATGTGTACCGATCAAAATATTTATTTTTCCATCCGCCAGTTCTTTCACTATTCTGGAAACATCTTTCGTACTGCGGGCGCGGCTCAAATAATCCACCTTACATGGAAAATCTTTCAACCGTTCGCTAAAAGTCTGAAAGTGCTGATAAGCTAAAACCGTAGTGGGAACCAGCACAGCCACCTGTTTGTTATCTGTCACAGCTTTGAAAGCGGCACGAATCGCTACTTCGGTCTTTCCGAATCCCACATCACCACACACTAAACGGTCCATAGGGCGATCGCTCTCCATATCGGCTTTGGCATCTTGGGTCGCCTTCAACTGATCGGGGGTATCCTCATAGATAAAGCTTGCCTCTAATTCATGTTGCATAAAACTGTCGGGACTATACGAAAATCCTTTTTCCTGTTTACGTTGCGAATACAGTTTGATCAGATCACGAGCTATATCTTTGATTTTACTCTTGGTACGCTCTTTCATTTTTTCCCACGCACCGGTTCCCAATTTGTTCAGGCGGGGAGTTTCTCCCTCCTTCCCTTTATACTTGGATATTTTATGCAGGGAATGAATGGAAACAAATACCACATCCTCATTCTGATAAGTAAGTTTAATCACTTCCTGAGTGGTATTTCCATTCGGAATGCGTACCAAACCGCCAAAACGACCTACACCATGATCTATATGTACCACAAAGTCACCCGGCTCAAACTGGCTCAACTCTTTTAAGGTCAACGCCACCTTACCGCTACGCGCCTTGTCGCTACGAAGATTGTATTTATGGAAACGGTCAAAAATCTGATGGTCTGTAAAAAAGCAGCTTTTCAATACATTATCTGTAAAGCCCTCATGTAAAGTCTTGTTGACCGGAATGAACGTGATATGATCACCACGCTCCTCAAAGATATCTTTCAGACGCTTTGCCTGCTTCTCACTATCGGTACATATATATAAGGTGTAACCTCGTTTCTGATAATCAGTGAATGAAGTGCTTACCAAATCAAAATTCTTATGAAAAATAGGCTGGACCGTCGTATCGAAAGCCAACGTTGCCTGTGGAGTTCCTGTAGGTTTGTTACCAAATTCAATCCGTTTGAAATCCAAAGCCCGTACTGTAAATTCCGCCCCGTCTATCAGCTTCAGTTCCAAATTCATCAGTTCCGTCTTCTCTCCCTCGTATGCGGCAAGCGCCTGAGGAGAGAGTGCCTCCTCCCGTACTACCTGTATTCTTTCACGTACCCAAAGAAAGTCTTTCATTGCCAGAACTGTTTCCCGAGGAATGAATTCAAAGAAAGACACCCCGCTCTTGTCGGCGGCATTCGTCAGCTCGGGCACGATGGCAATGCTCTGTTTCTTCTCTTTCGAAAGCTGGTTTTCCACTTCAAAAGTACGGATGCTGTCTACCTCGTCACCAAAAAAGTCAATACGGTAAGGATACTCGGAAGCAAAAGAGAAGACGTCAATAATACTACCGCGTACAGCATATTGCCCCGGTTCATAAACATAATCTACATGCTCGAATCCGTAACCGGACAGCACTTCCGTGATAAACTCTGTGTCCACATGCTCACCCACACCAAGTTTTAACGTCTTGTCCATCAGTACCTTTTGTGATACCACTTTCTCCGCCAACGCTTCAGGATAAGTCACCACACATAGCGGATCGCCTTTCTGTAAACGGCTCAACACTTCCGTACGCAGGATCTCATTGGCTGCATCTTTCTGCCCATATTTAACAGCCCGACGATACGAGGATGGAAAGAACAAAATATGCTCATCACCGTTCACCTGTGTCAGGTCATGATAAAAGTAACCCGCTTCCTCCAAGTCACCCAGTACAAATACAAATGTCTGTTTATTCTCTCTAAGAAAGGAGGAAACAAATAAAGCTGCCGCAGAAGCATATAATCCTCCCAGGAAAATAGTCCTCACTGAGGAATCTTCCAATAACGCAGCCAGTCCCTTAGTGTTAGGATGACCGGCATAAATACGTTGCAATTCCGAAATATCCATATCTTTTTTTAAGATGGGGACAAAATTAAAGAAATATCTGATTACTTCCTCCTTTTTTTGCCAACTATTCAAGATTTTCCTATTTTTGTACGCTAATATATAACCCCATGGAAACAAAAGCAATAAACACAAAATTGAAAGGACACGCACGTGTAGATGTAGCTGATGTGCTACGCGGACTGGCAGTGATGGGAATCATCATCCTGCACTCTATCGAACATTTTAATTTCTACTCATTTCCCGATACAGCCGGACAAAGTGCGTGGCTGAACTTCTCGGACAAAGCCATTTGGAACGGGTTATTCTTCATGTTCGGCGGAAAAGCATACGCCATATTCGCTTTACTTTTCGGTTTTAGTTTTTTTATTCAAGATGACAACCAACGCCTACGGGGCAATGATTTCCGTCTACGTTTTTGTTGGCGGTTAATTCTTCTTTTCCTGATAGGTAATATCAATGCCAGTTTTTTCACAGCGGAAGTGCTGGTCCTTTATTCTTTAGTAGGTTTCATCCTGCCACTGACTTGCCGGCTGAAAGACAAATGGATATTTGCATTGGCATGTCTGCTATTAATCCAGCCATTGCCGCTTTATTATGTAATACGTGCCTGCCTCGATCCGGAATTTGTTACTCCGGCCATCCCCACCCGCAGCTTCTGGAATGCAACTTTTGCAGTGCAAAGCAATGGTAATTTTCTGGAAACCATCCGTGTCAATTTATGGGAAGGACAGTTGGCAAGCCTTGCCTGGGCCTGGGATCACGGACGGGTATTCCAAACAGCCGCCCTCTTCCTGCTCGGTATGCTGATAGGGCGCAAGGGACTTTTTTTGAAAGAGCACTTGAAGGTATGGAACAAGGTACTTGCAGGCTCACTCATCTCATTTTTCCCTTTATATGGGTTGGGCAATATGCTACCAGACTTTATCACAAATAAATCCATTCTGACCCCTCTTTCACTAATCATCACCTCGCTTTCCAATTTTGCATTTATGCTGATTCTGGTATCCGGTGTCGTCTTCGCTTTTTACAAGACAAACTTACACGACGGATTAATGAAAATAACGCCATACGGAAAGATGAGCCTTACCAATTATATCACTCAAAGTATAGTAGGTTGCATGTTATACTACAACTGGGGATTTGCATTGCACAATCAGTTTGGTATCACAGCCAGCTGCCTGGCAGGAATAGTTTTCTTCATCTTGCAATTCTCTTTCTGCCGCTGGTGGATGAATCACCACTCTCACGGTCCGATGGAATATATATGGAAACGGGCAACCTGGCTGAAATAAGCCAAGAACCGAAGTCTGCCCGCATTTGTTTATAAAAGACATACAAATAGAACTTTAAAATATGCGCGAAGAAATCATAAAACTATTAGACCAATATCGGTTAAAAGAAGCATTATCCCAAATGACAGGATATGCCACCCATACTTCCGACTGGCAATTAAAGAATGAGCTAGAAGCCCTGCAAACGTCATACGACCTGATGCTGCAATATACTTCAAAAGGGATGAAAGATCCCAATAAAGTGGAAATATACCATAAAATGTTACGCACGGCATACGAACTGGCCGACCGTATCCATATAGCCGTACAGGCAACACAAAATTACGGAGCCTATTATGACACAATGCGCACTTTTGTCCAAAGCCCTCCTCACAGCTATGCCGAATTACAAATGCAATTGGAGGCATATACAGAAGATATGGCTACAGCACCATTGATATATACCACCGAGGCCAAAAGAAATGAAGAAATGGATGCCATGAGAAAACGTCACGAAACAGCCGTAGACGAATTATTTGAAAAAATATGGGTATCCACCCGGTGGAGTGAATCGGAATATGCTGAAGCGCAAACTTTGTTCAACTCACTATTGATCCAAGTCAACGACCTTTCCATAATGGTCAGCGCCGTCACCATGAGCCTGCTGCAAATATTCGACATCCGCAAGTTCATGTTTCTATTGAACGCCTATACCCATCAGGATACCATGCTGAATCAGCGGGCTATTGCAGGGATCGCACTAACATGCTACTATTATGAAAAGCGTATCCTTCAATACCCTGAAGCCGTGTCGCGCATAAATGAACTGAATGAAAATACCGAGTTCATCAAAAACCTGCATCATATCCAGATTCAATTATTGCAATCTTCCCGTGAAACCCGAAAGATAGACAAGAAGATGCGTGAAGAAATCATTCCCGAAATGATGAAAAATCCCAAACTTAATTTGGAAGGACTGGATGAAGATGCTGAAGATCATAATCCGGAATGGGAAGAATGGATTGACCGTTCAGGCATTACCGATAAATTGCGCGAATTAGGTGAACTGCAAATGTCCGGGGCAGATGTGTATATGAGTACCTTTTCACAGCTGAAACAATTCCCGTTTTTCCGCAAAATTTCTCACTGGTTCTATCCTTTTGACCCCCAATATCAGGATATCGCCAAATTATCTCTCGGAAATGACGAACAAAAAATCTCTCTGCTCAACATTTTGATGAATTCGGATGTATTCTGCAATTCCGACAAATACTCTTTTTGTTTTACCATGTTACAAATGCCGGAAAGCCAAAGGAATCTCATGCAGCAACAATTGAACGGACAACATGAAGCTTCTGAAGAACTGAAAGAACGTTTAAAAGAGATGTCACAATCAAAAGCTCGCGCTGAATTCGTGAGCCGGCAATATATTCATGACCTCTACCGTTTCTTCAAATTATGGTCAAGAAGACATGAAATACATGACATTTTTGAGGACACTCTAGACTTATGGAATAAAGAAACATTGTCTCAAGCCTTGTTGCACAAAGATTATATCAACAAGCTGGCAGATTACCTATTCACACACGACGACCTGACAGAAGCCGGGATTCTCTATGATAAATCAATTGAATTATACAATCGTAAAAATGCCGAATTATGGCAGAAAGCAGGTTTCATTTATCAGAAAATCGGTTCCTATAAAAAAGCGATAGATTATTACCTGCAATCAGATCTGCTGATCCCTGATAACGCATGGAATAACCGCCATTTGGCACAATGTTATAGAAAAGAAGGAAACTACCAACAAGCTTTGGAATATTATAATAAGGTGGAACAAGTACAGCCTGACAATCTGAATCTGACGCTACAAATAGGACAATGCCTGATGGCACTGGAACGATACGATGAAGCACTGGCTTATTTCTTCAAAGTGGAGTATCTGGATAAAAAGCCACAGAATGCCCGACGCGCCATCGGATGGTGTTCCTTCATTACCGGCAACCATCAACAAGCCAAGAAATATTACGACTTGCTGATATCCGAGCCCAAGCCCATTATGGAAGACTGGATGAATGCAGGACATGTGTATTATATCCTGAATGAAACAGAAAAATCAATAGAATATTATCGCAAAGCCCAGGAACTATGCGACAGTCATGATGAGTTTGTCCGCCTTTACCAAATAGATAAGAAAGACTTGATAAAGCAAGGCGCCAATGAAGTAGACTTGTTTATACTTCCCGATGAATTAATTTAAAGGATTATAAGATAAATCTATTCGGGATAGAAGTTTGGTATAATTATATAAAACTTCTATCCTGACCGGATTCTCATCATCCAGACGATAATTGGCATGCACATTATAAGTGCTTAAACCATGATTCATACAATATCCGATATCATTAGGTAAGGCTGTTCTATTCCTCAACTGCCCAAGATTCAATAAAAAATAGAAGAAACTATCCACCCCATCATAATCAATCACATAAGCCTGTAAATTCAAATTCGCCTGATAGTTAATGTTATTATCATAATTATAATAAGTATGACAACTAGACACACTATCATTTGCTTCAGTAAAAACAGTCATTACTTCCTTCAACCGTCCCAATTGATCAAAAACATATTTTCCTTGCACTTTTCTCAAGAAACGATAATCGGAAGTAGCACGATAATCAGAATTGATAAAAATAGTATCTCCTTTATAATCATAGACAGTCTGTTTATCAACTTCATAAACCTCCTCTTCTACCTTCAATATACAACGGGCCCTACTTTCCCTCGCCTTGCCTTTTCCTATTTGAAACGTAACATTGCAAAGCTTATTGCCGGTATTCAAACAATCCATCTGTCCGATGGTTATCTGGTCGCCCTCATACCTTACCGGGGTATCCCCATACTTTATAATTTTACCATCACGATCATATTCCAATTTCAAAACTTGTTCTTCCTCTCCCGTTAAATCGGTGACCTTAGTCACATATGTGTCAGCTTTTTTTTCTTTACAACCATCAGCAACAAACAAGAGAACTAACAAAGAAATATATTTTACAAACAACTTTATTTTCATAAGTCAAGTATCATCTCTATGCAAATAAAATAAAAAATATTAGAACTAAGTACAATTTGGAGCTTTTTAACTCAACTTCTTTACCCCCACTCTGTTTTAAACAGCAATTATAATAAGAAAGAAATATGGAATGGATTATACATCTTTTGAGACAACATTCAGAACTGGCGATTTTTCTGACAATCGCCGCAGGCTTCTGGATTGGAAAAATGAGAATAAAACAATTCAGTTTGGGAATCGTCACCAGTGTATTGCTAGTAGGGGTATTAGTGGGACAGCTTAACATTACAATAGAAGAACCGGTGAAATCCGTGTTTTTTCTTTTATTCCTTTTTGCCATCGGATACAAAGTGGGACCACAATTCTTTCGCGGACTGAAAAAAGATGGTTTACCTCAAGTAGGATTCGCCGTACTCATGTGCGTAGGTTGTTTGGTTATCACTTGGTTATTAGCTACCTTAATGGGATATAATGCCGGTGAAACAGCCGGGTTACTGGCCGGAGCACAAACTATCTCTGCCGTCATAGGGGTAGCGGAAGATACCATAAACGGACTCAACATAGCCTCTTCCCAAAAAAGTGATATGATTAATATCATTCCCGTGGCATACGCTGTAACTTACATTTTCGGTACGGCAGGCTCTGCCTGGGTCCTCTCTTCTTTAGGTCCTAAAATGTTGGGAGGATTAGAAAAAGTGAAAGCCGCCTGCAAAGAGCTAGAAACCCGAATGGGTACCAGCGAAGCAGACGAGCCCGGATTTGAACAAGCACGCCGTCCGGTAGTTTTTCGCGCTTACCGCATAGAGAACGATTGGTTTGGCAACGGCAAGACCGTTGACCAGCTAGAATCCTATTTTATTTCACAAGGGAAAAGATTGTTTGTTGAAAGAATGCGACATGGATCTTCCATTGTCAATGATATTATTCCCGGACAATTATTACAAAAAGGAGACGAAGTGGTACTGAGCGGAAGAAGAGAATTCGCCATTGGTGAGGAAGACTGGATTGGAGAAGAAATCGTCGATCCCCAACTGCTTGATTTCCCTGTGGAAGTACTCCCTGTCATGATACACAAAAAGCCATATTTCAACCAAAAATTGGATTTCATACGCCGTCAAAGCTTTATGCATGGAGTCAGTATACGCCGTATCAAACGGGCAGGTATTGATATCCCTGTTTTCGCACAAACCACTATCGACTGTGGAGATACTCTGGAATTGGTCGGTCTGAAAAAAGAGGTGGAATCTGCTGCAAAAGAACTAGGATATATAGACCGCCCCACCAATGCCACAGATATGACATTTGTAGGACTCGGCATTTTACTAGGAGGTATCATCGGGGCACTTGCAATCCATATCGGCGGAGTACCTATTAGCCTGAGCACTAGTGGAGGGGCCCTGATAACCGGATTAGTATTTGGCTGGTGGCGCAGCAAACGCCCTACCTTCGGACAAATACC
>ENA-OPWD01002447-OPWD01002447.1-human-gut-metagenome-genome-assembly--contig:-NODE-2447-length-10881-cov-2.728986_pt1 | contig 10881 bp, 9 predicted proteins | sample MGYA00241502_ERZ501996 | MGnify/ENA primary metagenome ERZ501996 (study PRJEB25962, sample SAMEA2042011) | human gut metagenome | biome: human gut; feature: human-associated habitat; material: faeces... | reverse complement strand
CACGACCACATCCGCCTCTTGGCAGATCTGGGGCAGGTCTTGGGTGCGGGAGTTGCAGATGGTCACGGTGGCATTTTCCCGGTCCAGCATCATGGCGGCGGGCTTGCCCACTACCAGGCTGCGGCCTACCACCACGGCGCGTTTGCCGGAGAGGGGAACATTGTAGTGCTTCAAAATCTCCAGGCAGGCCTGCGCGGTGCAGGGAGCATAACCCAGATCGGTGTTGGTGAACACACCGGCCAGGGAACCATCGGTGATGCCGTCGATGTCTTTTTCCGGAGCCAGTGCGGCACGCACGGTGCGGTCATCAAACTGCTTGGGCAGCGGGCGGAACAGCAGACAGCCGTGGATGGCATCGTCGGCGTTGATCTCTGCGATGACCTTCAGCAGGTCGTCCTGTGCTGCGTCGGCGGGGAGCAGATACTGTTTCACTTCCACGCCCACCTTGCCGCAGCGGGTCATCACGCCGCGCTCATAGGAAAGATCGTCCTCGCGTGCACCCACGCGCACCACGGCCAGCGTGGGCACGACGCCCTTTGTCTTGAGCTGTTCACACAGAGCAGCGTTGCGTTCGTTCATGGCGGCCACTACGGGCGCGCCCTTCAGGATGCTTGCCATTTTGTATTCCTCTCATTTCAGGTAATGCGGTATGGCGTGTGGGGAGCTTTCTCCCCGCCCACCGTCGGGTCAGATACGCAGTTGCTTTGTGACCTGCGTAAACACGGCGTCCGCCTTCGGGACATACTCGCTCAGCAGGGCGTCGGCCTGCGCATGCATTGCCGCTGAAAGTAGGTGGCCAGTGCGGCGGCATGGGTTTTGTCGGTCATCAGCTTTGTGTTGATGAACACGTTCAGGCTGGCGGCCTGCAGGGCGGCCTTGCACAGTGCGGCGGCGCAGCCTGCATCGGACACGGCCAGCGCGCTGCCCTTGGCGGCATATTCTTCCACAAGTGCAATGCCTTTGGCGCACTTGCCCATGATCTCCAGCGGCACGGCACAGGCAGTATCCAGTGCGGTTTCCAGCACAGCGGCCTTGTGAGCCGCCTGCTCCGGAGTGTCCTTGGGCAGGCCATAGGCGGCGGCCAGCGGCGCAAAGGCTTCGGTATCCGCCTGCACCAGTGCTTCCAGCTCCGCGCGCAGGGCACCGGCCCGCTCGTTCAGGGTCAGAATGTCCGCTTCCACGGCGGCATACTTCTTTTTGCCCACCGTCAGGCAGCCCACCATGTTGCCCAGTGCCACACCGGCGGCACCCACCAGTGCCGCGGTACCGCCGCCGCCCGGTGTGGGTGCTTTGCTGGCCAGTTCTGCCAGGAACCGGCTGCAGCTTTCGTTCATCATGTCCATGTGTACAAACCCCTCTCTGTCACAAACGCGTCCAGCCGCTGGTCGTGCTCATCCACGGCGGCGTGTGCAACGCGCTGAACTTCCAATGCAATGCCGATCTTTGCCGCTTTTGTGCAGCGGGGCAGGTAGCGGTCGTAGTAGCCTTTGCCCATGCCCACCCGGAAGCAGTCTGCATCAAAGGCAGTGCAGGGCACCAGCACCAGATCAAGCGCCTCCGGCCGGATGAGCGCCGCCCGTTCCAGAACCGGTGTGCGGATGCCGTAAGCCCCCACCTCCCAGCCGTCCGGCCCCGGCACGGCAGCGGTCAGGGTAAAGTTTTCCCCACAGACCGGATAGGCCACCGTTTTGCCCTGCCGGGCCGCCTGCTCTGCCAGCCCAGCAAGATCTACCTCCCCGCCAAAAGCGGCGTAGAGCAGCAGATTCTCTGCCTTTTGGAAGCAGGGCATGGCCAGAATGCGGGCACAGATGGCTGCATTGGCCGCCGCTCTCTCTGCCTGCGGCAGACCCCTGCGGGCCATGATGCCCGCCCGGCGCTGCGCTGCTTTCCGGTCCCGGATCTCCATTGACACTTCTCTCCCCCTGAAATTTCATACCCACTCAATATATCTGAAATGCGGAAGAATTGCAAGAGCATGGCTGGAAAATAACCGCAAAATAGGCTATAATGGTGCAGAACAAACCAAAAAGGAGAACGATTATGCTCATTTATCTGCTGCGTCACGGCCAGACGGAGTACAACGCGCAAAAACGATATCAGGGCCAGCGGGACATCCCCCTTTCCGCCGCGGGCATCGCCCAGCTGCGGCAGGCAGATTTTGCACCGGAGGTGGTCTATGTCACCCCGCTGCAGCGCACCGCCCAGACGGCGCGGGTGTTCTTTCCCGGGGCAAAGCTCATTCCGGTGGACGGGCTGAAGGAGATGAACTTCGGTCGGTTCGAGGGCCAGACCTTCGTACAGGTGGAGCAGGACCCGGAATATCTGGCATGGGTGCAGGAAAACGAGCACGCCGCCCACCCGGATGGGGAGCGCAGGAGCGATTTCTGCAACAGGGTGTGCAAAACGCTGGCTGACCTCATTGACAAGGCCCTTGCCGAAGGGCAGGAGCGGCTGGTCATCGTGGCCCATGGCGGCACCCAGATGGCCGCACTGGAGCGGTTTGGCGTGCCCCGCCGCAGCTTTCACGACTGGTGCGGCCCCAACGCGGGCGGCTATGTGCTGGATGCCCGGGACTGGCCGGAGCAGCACATCCTGCACCTGGTGGAGACCGTGCAGTACACAAAGGAGAACGGATGATGGAACAGGGCCTGCTGCATCTTTACTGGGGCGACGGCAAGGGGAAGACCACCGCCGCCATGGGCCTTGCCCTCCGCGCACTGGGCAGCGGCAAACGGGTTGTCATCGTGCAGTTCCTCAAGGGCGGGCAGAGTGGCGAGATCCCTCTGCTGGCCCAGCTGGGGGCAAAAATTTTCCGGGGCAAGGGCGGGCAGAAGTTCGTGTTCCAGATGAACGAAGCGGAAAAGGCCGCTGCCCGGGCCGTGCAGAACGAAAACCTGACCGCCGCACTGGCCGAGCCTGCCGACCTGCTTATTTTAGATGAGGCCGGTTCAGCCTGGGAGCTGGACATGGTGGACAAAGACCTGCTCCGGCGGGCCGTTCTGGAGCGTCCCGCCGCACAGGAATGCGTGCTGACCGCCCACAAGGCCCCGCAGTGGATGCTGGATGCCGCCGACTACTCCACCGAAATGAAATGCTGCCGCCACCCCTACCAGAAGGGCATCAAGGCGCGCAAAGGCATCGAATACTAAAAATGCCCGGAGAACCGCAGCTTTCAGCGGCCCTCCGGGCGTTTTTGTGTTTACTGTTTTGCGATGATATCGCGGCTGGCCGCCAGCAGGCCAAGGGCCAGCGCAGCGCTCAGGATGTCGGCCACAGCCTGAGCCATCAGCACGCCCTGATACTGGAACAGATGTACGCAGACCACCAGTGCCAACAGAAACACCACGCCCTGACGGCTGATGGAGAGCAGGAAGGACGGTATGATTTTACCAGTTGCCTGGAACAGCACCGTGAGCAGGAGCACCACGCCGCCAAAGGCTGCGGTGTAGACCTGCCAGCGGAGCATCTGCGCACCAGTGGCGATCATCCCGGCATCCTGCACGAAGAGCCGCATCAGCGCCCCGGAATTCAGGCAGAGGATGAGGGACAGCACCACGGCGATGGAGACGAGGAAGGTCAGACAGAAGCGGATGAGCTTGCGCATCACGTCCCGCTTTTTTGCGCCGTACAGGTAACCGAACAGTGGGATGCCGCCGAATGAGAAGCCCACCAGCACCAGCTGGGCGATCATGCTCACCTTGCTGGCAATGCCCATGGCGGCAATTTTATCGTTGCCGTAGGGCAAGAGGAACTGGTTCATCACAATGACAGTCAGGCTCTGCATCAGGTTGCTCAGCGCGGCAGTAGCACCCACGCCCAAAATCTGCTGCAGCTCCCTGCCCGTGACGTGGCACTGGGACAGCTTGACAGACAGGCAGCGGCTCTTTTTGTGGAGCAGCCACAGGAAGTACAGGTCGCTGCACAGGTAGCCCACAATGGTGGCAATGGCCGCGCCCCCTGCGCCCCAGCCCACTGTGGTGATGAGGATGGGGTCGAGGATGATGTTGATGACCGTGCCGCCGATGCTGCCGATCATGGACTGGGTTGCCATGCCCTCGCAGCGGACGAGGTTGGAATGGATAAAGTTCAGCACCGTGGCCGGGGCACCAATGGCCAGCACGGTGTAATAGGCCTGTGCGTGCGGCATCGTCTCAGCAGTCGCACCCAGAATGCCCAGCAGCGGGACGCGGAACAGCATCATCAGGGCTGCCAACACCACGCCCGTGGTCAGGGCCACATAGAAGCAGAACGAGCTGACCCGGCCAGTGCCCTCACGGTCGTCCTGTCCCAGCAGGCGGGAAATGAGTGAGCTGCCGCCCTGGCCGTAGATGTTGCCGAAGGCCATGAGGGCTGTGAACACCGGCGCACAGAGCGAAACACCCGCAATCAGCGCCGTATCGTTGGACTGCGCAATGAAAAAGGTATCGGCAAGGTTATACACCACGCTCACCATCAGGCCGAACACCGAGGGCAGCGCCATCTTGAAATAGGTGCGGTACAGATGATCGAGATCAAAAATAGAATCCATTGGTTTTTCCTCCACTTTCGTCCCTATTATAAAGGTTTTGCTTGCATTTGTTTGTGACACATGGCACAATGAAACAAAAGAAATGCGGTAAACTCATGCAGGAAATTCGTGACCCAGCCTGTCTGGAAACGCTGTACCGGAAGCTGGAACTTTCCTCCCGGACCAGAACAGCAAAACGCCCGCGCAGGAGCTTTCCTGTGCGGGCGCTGCATTTCCTTTTGTGTTTTACCGCACCAACAGCAGCAGCCAGGCGGATGCCACAGCCTGCAGGATGAGCCAGCGGGCCACGACCTGCTCATCGCTCCAGCCCAGACGCTTGCGCACATGGTCGTGCAGCGGGGTCAGGGTGTTCTTGAGGATGGAGATGTGCAAAAACCGCTTGAAGCTGATCTTCAGGATGCCCAGGCTGCCGTCCACAATGAACACCAGCGCGGCCAGCAGGAAGGCGAAGGGATGGTTGCTCTTGAGGGCCAGAACGGCCAGGAAGAAGCCCATGGCGCGGCTGCCCGCGTCACCCATCAGCAGGGTGGAAGGCTTGGCGTTCTGCCACAGGTAGGCCAGCAGGGCACCAATGAACACGATGCCTGCGGTGGTGTAATCCCCCAGCTCCTCCCAGTAGGCCAGCAGGAAGGTGCCGATGCTGACCACGGCAAGGCTGGCGGAAAGGCCGTCCACGCCATCGGTGCAGTTGACCACATTGATGCTGGCCCAGATCAGGACGATGATCAGGATGAGGTAGACGGCATAGGGCAGGCTGAAGCTCCAGCTCAGGAAGTTGACCTCCGTGCCGTTGAAGTTCAGGTAGGTCACGCCCGCCACAACGGCGATGACCAGATCGATCAGGCCCTTTTTGTACTCGTTCCATGCAGTCTCGGCGGCATCGTCAAAATAGCCGGAGAGCATGGACGCAATGAGCAGGACGGTGTAGATGACGTACTCTGCCTTAAAGGGTACCACGGCCAGCGTGACCAGTGCGATGCAGAGTACAAAAATGAGGCCGGAACCCCGGGCCTTGCCCTTGGAGAGTTCGCCGTTCACGGCAAACGCGCGGCCATGGTCGTGGGGGAGCTTATCGTGGAACACCGAGTCCATCAGCGCGGTCAGCGCAAATGCAAGCAGAAAGCCCAGCGCATCCACGGTGCGCGGGTTGCCAGAAAGCAGTTGAAGCATAGTTTTTTTCCTCTTTCCCGGAGCGGCAGAGGCCGTTCCTGTTCTTTCACTGCTGGATACAAATGAAGTGTATCACGCCCGGGCCAAAAAATCAATCTCCGGGGCAATGGCTCCCCCATGGGCTGATGGGTTGACATTTTTCGCCCCCCTGTCTATAATGGGAAGACAAACGCCCTTTCGAGGGTATTTTTTTGTCTCACAGGAAAATCGGAGAAAAAGGAGAAGACATGAAACTTTCACTTGAACAGCTTTCGGCCCGGATGCGGCAGGGTGAGACCATCCCCTCCCGCCAGACGGCCCAGGTGGCTCTGGCGCTGAGCATCCCCTCCATTCTGGAGCAGCTGGTGGTCACTGCCATGGGATACATCGACGCTGCCATGGTGGGCCACATCGGTGCAGAAGCTACTGCTTCCATCGGCATCGTCAGCTCCAGCACCTGGCTGCTCCACGGTGTTCTGGTGGGCCTGTACACTGCCCTCTCCATCCAGATCGCCCAGTATCTGGGGGCTGACCGGCAGGATGATGCCCGCAGCGTACTGCGACAGGCCATGCTTTTCAATGTGATCCTGGGCGTGGGTGCCGCCCTTTTCGGCCTGGGCATCAGTCCCTTTCTGCCGGGGTGGCTGGGAGCTGACCCCTCCCTGCGGGCAAACGCCACAGCCTACTTTGCCATCTGGTCAACGGCTCTGCCCTTCACCATGGCCATGGGCATGTACGCCTCCATCCTCCGGGCGGCAGGCTACGCCCTGACCGCCAGCCTCATCAGCGTGTTGGTCTGCGTGCTGGATGCCATCTTCAACTTCTTCCTCATCAATCCCACCCGGACGCTGTGGGGCATCACCGTCTGGGGTGCCGGGCTGGGTGTGCCCGGCGCAGCCCTGGGCACCGCCCTGGCCACTGTGGTGGGCGGCCTGCTGGCTTTGGCCATCCTGCTGCTGCGGGAAAGCCCCCTCTGCATCCGGAAACCCGCTCCCTGGAAGATCACCCGCTCCTGCCTGCGGAACCTGCTGTGGGTCGGCGGTCCTCTGGCGGGAGAACGTGCCGCCATCTCTCTGGCGCAGGTGGTGGTGGTGCGCATCGTGGCCGGCCTGGGTACCGTGGCCATTGCCGCCAACAGCCTGGCTGTCAACGCCGAGGGCTTGTGCTACATGGCGGGCTACGGCATCCAGAGCGCAGCTGTCACCCTCATCGGCCAGGCCGTGGGTGCCAACCGGAAGGATATGGCCAAGCGTTTTGCCTGGCTGTGTACCGGCCTTGGCATGGGGGTCATGGCCCTTTCCGGCGTTGGCCTGTGGATCTTTGCCCCCACCCTGATGAGCCTTTTCACCACCGATGCGGCTGTCATCGCTCTGGGTGCTCAGGTTTTGCGCATCGAAGCCTGGGCCGAGCCCATGTTCGGTGCCTCCATCGTGGCCAGCGGTGCCATGCAGGGTGCGGGCGACAGCACCTCCTGTTTTGTGCTGAACATATTCAGCATGTGGTGCATCCGGCTGACGCTGGCGTTCCTGCTGGCTCCCCGGCTGGGCCTGATGGGCGTTTGGGGTGCCATGTGCTGCGAACTGAGCATCCGGGGTCTGCTGTTCCTCATCCGCCTTGCCCGGGGCAAGTGGCTGGAAAAGGGCGCGCTGTCTTAATACACAAAACAGGGAGATTACATTATGACAAATGCAGAAAAGCGTGAAGCGGCACGGCAATTGATTCAAAAGTGGCATAATAAAGGCAGAGAAGACGAGGACGACCGCTCCTATTGGCTGGATATCTTGCAGCGCTTACTGGGTTGTGCTGATGCAACCGACAGAATTGAGTTTCAGAAAAAAGTAATCGTTAACGGAAACACAAAAAGAATCGATGCCTATATCCCTGAAACAAAAATCATTATTGAACAGAAGTCAGAAGGCATTCCTCTGGACAAGAAGATCTCGCAGTCCGGTGGAACCGAACTCACTCCTTACGAACAGGCCAAACGCTACAATGATAATCTGCCAACTTCTGAGAAAGCAAAGTGGATCATCACTTCCAATTTTCAGGAACTGTGGATTTACGATATGGATACCCGCGTTCCTGAAAATAATGTTGTAAAAATACATATCGATGATCTTCACCACAATTCTTCGCTTCTGGACTTTCTGCTGGAGAAAAAGGTTATCCAAGTCTCTAAAGAAGTAGATTTGTCACAAGAAGCGGGCAAACTCGTTGGCAAAATCTATGATGCATTTTTGAAGCAGTACCATGACCCAGAAAGCAAAAAAGCCCTCGAAAGCCTGAATGTTCTTTGCGTCCGGCTGGTATTCTGCCTTTACTCTGAGGATGCCGGTCTGTTTGAGCAAAAAGATTCCTTTAGCGGATACATTGCTCAATACGAGCCAAAAGACCTGCGTCCGGCTCTGTTGTCACTGTTTAAGGTTTTGGATACTCCCTATCCTGACCGACCCGACCTATATCTTTCGGAAGAGCTGGAAGCATTCCCCTATGTCAACGGCGGCCTATTTGCCAACGAGGATATTATCATTCCAAAAATCACACAGGAAATCAAAGACGCTCTTGCGGAAGCCGGGCATTTTAATTGGCGGGATATTTCGCCTACCATTTTCGGCGCTGTTTTTGAAAGCACGTTGAATCCGGTTACCAGACGGAAAGGCGGGATGCACTACACCTCGATTGAGAATATCCACAAGGTAATCGACCCGCTGTTTTTGGATGATTTGAAAAACGAATTCGCAGAGATTCTGACAATTGGTGTACAGAAGCAAAAGAAAAAGAAGCTGGAAGAGTTTCAGAACAAATTAGCCGGACTGACCTTTTTAGACCCAGCCTGTGGCTCTGGCAACTTCTTGACAGAAACCTATATTTCGCTCCGCCGTCTGGAAAATGACATTTTAAGGGAACTGCAAAACGGACAGGTCATCTTTGGTGATACCAATTGGAATCCCATTAAAGTCTCCATCTCCCAGTTTTACGGCATCGAAATCAACGATTTTGCCGGTGATGTTGCAAAAACCGCTCTTTGGATTGCAGAAAGCCAGATGATGAAGGAAACTGAAGATGTTGTCTTAATGCATCTTGATTTCCTTCCATTAAAAAGCAATGTAAATATCCATATCGGGAATGCCTTGCAGATGGATTGGGCTTCCATCATCTCCCCCTCCAAATTATCGTATATCATGGGAAACCCACCGTTTGTTGGGCAATCTGTCCGAACAAAAGATCAAGCTCACGATATGAACGATATCTGGGGACAGGGTGAAATAGAAACCAAACTTGATTATGTGATCTGCTGGTACAAAAAAGCGCTAGATTATATCAATACATCCAGCACGAATATCGAAATTGCATTTGTCTCCACGAATTCTATTTGTCAGGGCGAATCCGTTCCAACATTTTGGAAGAAAATGATTGATTCTGGTGCTGAAATTCACTTCGCATATCGTTCTTTTGTATGGGACAGTGAGGCAAATGAAAAAGCGGCAGTTCATTGTGTCATCATCGGTTTCTCCAACTTTAGCCGCTCTCATACAAAATTCATTTACACTGAAGAAACAAAAACAAAGGCAGAACATATAAACCCCTATCTATTAGATGCTCCTGACATTTGGATTACAAACAGAATTAATAAACCTCAAAATGGTTTACCCAAAATGACCACCGGTAGTCCTCCGACAGATGATGGTGCTCTAACACTTAGCATAACAGAGAAAGAAGAACTTGAGAAACAATATCCCGTATTGGCAAAATACATCAAGCCTTTTATAGGTGCAAAAGAATTCTTACATGATAATGTAAATAGCTATTCCAGATATTGCTTATGGTTTAAGGATGGTAATGTCTCTGATTATGTAAATATAAAAGAAATCACAGAACGCCTTGAAAAAGTCCGTGCTTTGCGAAAAAGCAGTAATGCAGATCGGATACAGAAAATGGCCGATTATCCTTACCTTTTCTGCCAAATTCGGCAACCGTTATCAACCTATCTTGTGTTTCCGAGACATTCTTCACAGAATAGGCGGTATATCCCGATTGGTTTTATGCCTTCTAGTGTAATTGCCGGAGACGCTTGCAGTATTATTCCAAATGTCACAATCTATGAATTCGGAGTTCTGACATCTAATGTTCATAATGCGTGGATGCGTGTTACTTGTGGTAGGATAAAAAGCGATTTCAGGTATTCCCCCGCAGTTTATAATAATTTTCCTTGGCCTACTCCCACCTTAGAACAAAAAGCCAAAATAGAACAAACTGCACAGGCCATTCTTAACGCACGAGCAATGTATCCAAACAATTGTCTTGCAGATTTGTATAATCCTCTGGCCATGCCTGAACCGCTGTTAAAAGCCCATATCGCAAACGACAGAGCCGTCATGCAGGCCTATGGTTTATCAGTCAAGGACACCTCTGAAGCCGATTGTGTAGCGTTCCTGATGAAACGCTATCAGGAGTTGACACAAACGAAGTAATCTCTTAAATAGCAAAAAAGAAAGGACGCTCTCGCGTCCTTTCTTTTTTGTTCTGTCACTCACTTCCGGCCATGCAGGATGGGAGAGAGCGGCTTATAGATCAACATGCAGAGCAGGGCATCCAGCAGGCCCTTGACCAGAGTGAAGGGCATATTGAAGATGATCAGGCACTTGATAAGGCTGTTTGCAGAGGGCAGGATCGCCTGATACATGCCCAGGATGGCTTCCAGCGGCATGTGGTAGAACTTGACGTAGGCCGGGTAGGTGATGAAGTAGTTGGACGGCACACTGAACAGGGCCATGGCCACGGCACCGGCCACGGCACCGATGATGGCGTTCTTGCGGCTCTTGTGGTGCTTGTAGAGGTAACCGGCCAGTGCGGAGAACACCGCACCCAGCATGAAGTTGCACAGCTCACCCACCAGTGCGGTAGAGGTGCCCTTGATGACCACATGGAGCAGGTTCTTCATAAAGCTGATGATCACGCCGTACACCGGGCCAAGGGCAAAGGCACCCAGCAGGGCAGGCAGGTCGGAGAAGTCCATCTTGACGAAGGACGGGATGAGCATCGGGAGCGGGAACTCGATGAACATCAGGATAAAGGCCACCGCGCTGAGCATGGCGGCAACGGTCAGGTTGTGGGTCGTATTCTTTCGCATAGGTTTTGTCCTCCCCCGGGGTTCGCCCCGTTCAAAAAATTGATTGGAAAGCCCTTTTGGATCAACCTCCCTC
>ENA-OPWD01002428-OPWD01002428.1-human-gut-metagenome-genome-assembly--contig:-NODE-2428-length-10942-cov-4.647194_pt1 | contig 10942 bp, 9 predicted proteins | sample MGYA00241502_ERZ501996 | MGnify/ENA primary metagenome ERZ501996 (study PRJEB25962, sample SAMEA2042011) | human gut metagenome | biome: human gut; feature: human-associated habitat; material: faeces... | reverse complement strand
CCCGTCTTTTGCCGGTGCGGCTGTTCCGGGATATGATCGCCGCCGTGTGCGAGAAAAAGCAAGGCAGGAACGGCCTTTCCTCCTTCCAGACGCTGGTCATTTCCACCGCCACCCGCGTGGGCATGGGCAATCTGGTGGGCGTGGTGGCCGCTGTTTCTGCAGGCGGTGCCGGTGCGGTGTTCTGGATGTGGGTCACTGCTATTCTGGGTGCGTCCACCTCCTTTATCGAATCCACCCTTGCCCAGAAATACCGCCAGCCCGACCCGCTGTACGGCGGCTGGCGCGGCGGCCCGGCCTACTATCTGCATGTGCTGGCGGAGCGCAGGCGCGGCAAAAAGCTCAAACGCTCTGTGGTAGCGGCACTGTTTGCGGCGTCTGGCCTCATCTGCTGGTGCGGCATCAGTCAGGTGATCTCCAACTCGGTCAGTTCCGCGTTTGAAAATGCGTTCCATATTCCGCCGCTTACTACCACACTGGTGCTCACGGCCATTGCGGCGGTGATCGTGCTGCGCAAGAATGCCACCGTGAAAAGTCTGGACGTGATGGTGCCCATCATGGCGGTGTGCTATTTTGTCATCACCGTGGGCATCGTGCTGTTCAACCTGACCAAGCTCCCGGCGGTGTTCGGGCGCATTTTTGCGGAAGCGTTCGGTCTGCGGCAGGCCGTGGCTGGCGGCTTTGGTGCTGTGCTGATGAACGGTGTCAAGCGCGGCCTGTTCTCCAACGAAGCGGGCAGCGGTTCGGCACCCTGTGCAGCTGCCGCCGCAGAGTGCGACGACCCGGTCAAGATGGGCTTTGTGCAGGCACTGGGCGTGCTGATCGATACGGTGGTGATCTGCAGCTGCACGGCCTTTTTGATGCTGCTGGTGCCGCAGGAGATCACAGAAGGACTTGCGGGCATGGACCTTTTGCAGACTGCCCTGCAGTACCATCTGGGCGGCTTTGGTGTCGTGTTCATTGCGGCCACGCTGGCGCTGTTCAGCTTTTCCACCTTTCTGGGCGTTTTGTACTATGCCCGCGGCAATGTGGCCTATCTGTGCGGCGACAACTGGTGGAGCCAGACCGTGTATAAGCTGATCGCGCTGGCCATGCTGGTGATCGGCGGTATGCAGGCCTACACGGTGGTGTGGGATCTGGGCGACGTGGGCATTGGCCTGATGACCATTTTCAACATGATAGCCTTGGTGCCCATGGCAAAGGAAGCACTTGCCGCCCTGAACGACTACGAAAAACGCAAAAAACTGCAGTAAATAGCAAAGGCCCGGCTCCCTGTAACATGGGAACCGGGCCTTTCAGGTTATTTTATTGCAGATCAGATTTGTTTAAAAGCAGCCCGCCTGCAAGCCCGGCCAGCGCAGGCAGCACCCAGCCAAAGCCCATGCTGCCCAGCGGCAGAGCGTTGGCGGCGGCAGATACTGCCCCCAGCGGCAGCGCAGCGGCGATGCTCTGCAGGGCGGTCAGGCCCATGCACAGCGGATACACCGCCCGGTGCTTTTCAAGGCCCGGCATAAAGGAAAGCAGGATCAGCACGATGGCTGCGGGATAAATGGCGTTCAGCACTGGAGTGGACAGCCGGATGATGGCAGCAAGGCCGAGGTTCGATACCAGCATACTGGCCACAGCAAAAAAAGCGGCAAGGGCAGGGTAGGGGATGCGGGGCAGAAGCTGATGAAAATACTGCCCCACGCAGGCGATCAGGCCCACGCAGGTGTTGAAGCATGCGATCACAAAAATGGCCGCAATGAGCACAAGGCCCGCCCGGCCGAACAGCGTTTGCGCCAGAGCGGTAAGCACCTCGGCACCGGTGGCAAGGCCCGGATACACCGTGCCGGTCTCGGCCCCGGCGTGGCCCAGCATGGCGTAGACCACCAGCATCAGCCCGCCTGCAATAAAACCGGCCCGGATGGTGCCGCCCTCCACGGCACGGCTTTCTGTGACACCCCGGGCGCGGATGTTCAGGGCGATGACCGCGCCAAAGTTCAGCCCGGCCAGCGTGTCCATGGTCTGGTAGCCGTACAGGATGCCCTGCACAGCGGGCAGGGCTGCGTACTCTGCGCTGGGTGTGCCGTAGTGTGCCGCCAGCGGATGGATGAGACACCCGGCAAACAGCACCACGATGAGCACGATCAGGCAGGGGCAGAGGATGCGGCCCAGCCAGTCGGTAAGCTTTTCCGGCCGCAGCGCCACCAGAAAGGCCGCTGCAAAAAACAGCACCGAGTAGGCCAGCTGCAGCCCGGTACCGCCGCCTATCAGCGGCACCAGCATCTGGAACGAGGTGCTTGCCGTGCGGGGAATGGCAAGGCACGGGCCAATGGAAAGATACACCAGAATGGTGAACACCATGGCGAACACCGGATGCACCCGGCCGGCAAGCTTATCCAGACCGCCTGCCCGTGCCACAGCCACCACGCCCGCAATGGGCAGGCCGACGGCGCTGACGGCAAGGCCCGCAAAGGCAGGCCAGAGGCTGGTACCGGCCTGTGCGCCCAGATGCGGCGGGAAGATCAGATTGCCTGCACCAAAAAACATGGAAAATAGCGTAAAACTGACCAAAAGCAGGCTTTTGCCGGAGAGCTTCTGCATAGGACAGACACCTCATTTCTTTCTTGCATCAAAGATGACAGAGATTTATACAGTTCAGTTTATCGTTTTATGCATTTCATGTCAAGAAAGAAAAACATGAAGAAAAGTAATGACAGGCATGATAAGCTCTTATGCATCATGATGCACGGGTCATTGGCGTTTGGAAAGAGATATGGTATTATAATGTATAATGTAGAACTGAGCAGGCTATCAGGGCGCTTTCTCCGCGAAATTCGGGGCTTCCAGCTCCCGCCCTGTTGCCTTATGGCAACAGGGTCCTATCCTCGGATCATTCGCTGAAGAAATTCCCTGCCGTCATGCATTTATTTGTAATCAGGAGCAGGTAAGTTTATGAAGCGACATAAACAATTTTTTCAGCGGCTGGGCGCTGCGGCCTTCTGGCTGGCGGTGTGGCAGTGCGCCGCCATGGCGGTGGGACAGGAGGTGTTCCTTGTTTCGCCGGTGCAGGCGGTGCGCACTCTTTTGCAGCTTTTGCCGCAGGCAGAGTTCTGGCAGCGGGTGGGTTTCAGCTCCGGGCGCATTCTGCTGGGTTTTGGGCTGGGCGTGGCCGTAAGCATCGTGCTGGCTGTGGCCGCACAGGCGTGGCACACGGCAGATGTGCTGCTTGCTCCGGTGCTGCAGCTGGTCAAAGCCACGCCGGTGGCAAGCTTTATCATTCTGGCGCTGGTGTGGGTGCGGGGGGCATCGCTTTCGGTGCTCATCAGCTTTTTAATGGTGCTGCCCGTGCTGTACGGTGCGGTGCGCACCGGCATCCAGAGCGCAGACCCACAGCTGTTGGAGATGACGAAGGTGTTTCGCCTTCCGCTGGGCCGACGGCTGCGGGCGGTGTGGCTGCCTGCGGTGCTGCCGGCCTTCCGGCAGGGATGCAGCGTGGCCCTTGGCATCTGCTGGAAGAGCGGCGTTGCCGCTGAGGTGATCGGCCTGCCCAATGGCAGCATCGGCGATGCACTCTACCGGGCCAAGATCACCCTTTCCACCGGGGAGCTGTTCGCATGGACGTTTGTGATCATCCTGCTCAGCGCTGGGTTTGAAAAGCTGTTCCTGCTGCTTCTGGACTGCGTGACCCGCGCCGTGACCGGGGAGGTGCCGCAATGCTGACCATCGAGCATCTGACAAAACAGTTCGGGGAGAAAACGCTGTTCCGGGACCTGACCTTGGCCGTGGACAGCCCGGCGGTGCTGTGGGCACCCAGCGGCTGGGGCAAGACCACATTGCTGCGCATCCTCATGGGGCTGGAAGAACCCACTTCTGGCATAGTACAGGGCGTTGGCCGGGTGGCAGCAGTGTTTCAGGAAGACCGGCTCTGCCCGCAGCTGACAGCTGTGCAGAACGTGACGCTGGTATTGCCCGGCAGTGCAGAACAATACAAGGAGCAAATCATAAAAGATTTTCAACAGTTTGGCATGGATGCTGCTGCACTGGCCCTGCCTGCAGCACGGCTTTCCGGCGGACAGAAGCGCCGCACGGCTCTGCTGCGGGCTTTGTGGGCCGCCAGCGATACGCTGCTGTTAGACGAACCCTTTACCGGCATGGACCCGGACACCCTTGCCGCTGCTGCGGCGCTGCTGCGGGAGCGCTGCGGAGAAAAGCCTGTCTTGCTGGCTACCCATGACCGCGAAGCCATCCGCCTTCTGGGCTGGCCGGTGGTTGAGCTGGAAAATGCCTGAGCCTGCATCTATCCTATAGAATGAAAAATCGGAAAGACCAGAACGGCCTTTCCGATTTTTTGCTGCTTGGAATATTTTACTGAAAAATACGCAGGGGATACGGAAAACTGCATCAGTTCAGCAGCTTTGCCGGGTCAAGGTACTGCTCACCCTGCAGTACTTCCAGATGGATATGCGTCTCCTCGGCGCATTCGTTGGGAATGCTGCCTGCACGGCCAAGTATCTGGCCCACACTCACTTCGTCGCCGGTCTGCACCGTGGGGTCGGCTGTGCCGCACACCCGCCACAGGTGCCCGGCGCTGTCCTCGATGCACACCACACTGCCCCAGCGGCTATCGGTGTCCACGGCGGTCACCTTACCGGCGGCGGGAGCACACACCTGTGCATCCTGCGCACAGGCGTAGTCCACACCGTTGTGGGTGCGCCAGTCGCCAAGGGTGCTGCTGTACACCAGCTCATCGCCGCTGTAGACGTTCAAGACCCTGCCCGAGACGGGCTGCGTGGAGGCAGGCGCAGCTGAACTGCTGGCAGGCGAGGATGCGCCCTGCAGTGCGGAGGGTTCGTGCACCAAACCAGAGCCAGACTGCGCCCCAGAAGAGGACGCAGAGGATGCGGGCTTGGGTACATTTGCCGCAGATTCTGCGGCGTCGGTCACGGGCTGCTGCCATACATCGTCCTCCTGTGGGTCAAGGGTGAGCTGCGGCTCCGGTGCAGGTTCTTCCTGCGGGGTCGTCAGGTCGTCGTAGCTCTTTTTCAGTTCATCCCGCACGGTGCGCACTGCCCACACGCCCGCCGCTGCGGCTGCGACGAGACAGGCCAGCAGTGCCAGTGTAAAGCCCCTGCTGCGCAAAAACTTTTTGATCTGCTCCATTGTCGTTACTCCCATCTGCTGCATTGTGTACGCATTGCTTCTGGGCTTAGTGTGGGACAGCAGGGCAGGTTTTATGCATTCTTTTATTTAAATGCCCTCCGCGTTGCTCTGGGCATATTTAGAGGAAATGATATTTTGTAATATAGCAGCCTAGCCAGACCTGCGGGTCTGGCTGGGCTGCACTTTCACAGGAAGGGCCGCAGCCGGAAAATGCATCTTCCCTCTGTGGCCTTCTGTGTTGATGCCCAGAGCGAAGCGGAGGATATTCTAAATGATATTACCAAACAAAAAGGCCCTCCCTTTTCGGAAGAGCCTTTGCGGATCAAAAATCAGTTGCGGCGGCGGCTGTTCATGCCCAGCAGGCGCACAACATACAGGAAGATGTTGATGAAGTCCAGATACAGGGTCAGCGCGCCATAGATGGAAGCCTTCTCGGCCAGCTCGCCGTCATAGGCGTAGTAGGAGAACATCTGGCTCAGTTTCTGGGTATCATAGGCGGTCAGCAGCATGAACACTACCAGACCGACAGCGCTGTACAGCACCGTGGTAAGGAAGCTCATGCCGAACAGCATGCCCACAAAGCCGGTGATGATGAGCGCGAACAGGCCCATCATCAGCTTGGGACCCCAGCCGGACAGATCCTTGTGGGTAGTAGTGCCGTAGACCGCCATCAGGCCGAAGTACAGCGAAGTGGCAAGGAAGGCCAGCACCAGAGTGCCCAGATCAAATATCAGGAAGTAGTAGCTCAGCACCATGCCGTTGAGCAGTGCATAGGCAAAGAAGGTGGCTCTTGCACCGCCCACCGACATGTTCTGCACGCGGGAGCTGAGCACATACACCAACACCAGCTCTGCGATGGTGAACACCAGATACAGCGAGTTGACCACGTACAGCAGCGGGGTAGCGGCTGTAACGAACGCCGCGGCAAAGGTGATGAGCAGGCCTACCGCCATCCAGCGATAGGTGCGGTTCATATAGTCAGCCGAGGTCATGGCAGGCTCCGTGTAGCCTCGATCGTAACCATTGTAATTGTAATCCATATGGGACTCCTCCAGTCTCTTTCTGCCGGAACACTTTTTCCTTGCTCCGGTCTACGGAATATAGTATACTGCATAGAAATGAACGTTTCATGAAAAAGGCTGTGATATTGTATGTCTCTTGGGCTTTATTTACACATACCCTACTGTTTTTCCAAATGCAGATACTGCGATTTCTATTCCCATCCCGGTGAGCGCGGCGTACCGGAAGCTTATGTGGATGCTCTTTTGCGGGAGCTTTCCCGCTTTGCGCCGGAAGCACCTCTGCAGCCGGACACCCTTTATTTTGGCGGCGGCACCCCCAGCCTGCTGCGCCCGGAGCAGGCAAAATGGCTGATCGATGCGGCCCGGCCGATGCCGGGGGCCGAGATCACACTGGAAGCAAACCCGGAGACGGTGACGGAAGAAAGCCTTGCAGGCTTCCGGGAGGCGGGCGTGAACCGCATCTCTTTCGGGGTGCAGTCTGCCCGGGATACTCAGCTGCGCACACTGGGCAGGCCGCATACGGCAAAGCAGGCGCGGGCTGCATTTGCCGCCGCGCAGCGCGCAGGGTTTACGAACATCAGCGGCGACATCATGCTGGCACTGCCGCACTACACCGAAGCCGAGTTTGACGAAACGCTGGAACTGATCGAGGGTGGTGGGGCTACCCATATTTCGGCATATCTGCTGAAGATCGAGCCGGATTCGGCCTTTGGTAAACATCCGCCCGAAGGCCTGCCCACCGGCGATGAAGCCGCCGATTTTTACCTTTATGCAGTGGAACAGCTGGAACACCACGGCTACAAACAGTACGAGATCTCTAACTTTGCAAAGCCCGGCTATGAGGGCAGACACAACCTCATTTACTGGGACTGCGGCGACTATCTGGGCCTTGGCCCGGCGGCGCACTCCTGCATGGGCGGCAGACGGTTCTATTACCCGCCGGACACCGCCGCTTTCCTGAACGATGCCGCCGCCCCGGTGATGGACGGCAGCTGCGGCGCAGAGGATTACCTTATTTTACAGCTGCGTCTGCGCAAAGGCCTTTCGCTGGATGCATACAAAAAACTTTACGGGAAAGAATTTTCCACCGCACAGCTGGCCTTTGTGCAAAACTGCGTCCGGGCGGGCTATGCAAGCTTTGACGGCCGCACCCTTGCCCTGACCCCGGCGGGCCTCATCGTGCAGAACAGCATCCTTGCCCAGCTGTTGTAATTGGCAGAAATACGGCAACACATTGCTTTTGAGTGTCGATTCTGGTATGATATACTTGTATTATTAGGCGATGGGAGAGAAAACGGATGGCGAAAGTATTGATCGTCGGCGCAGGCGCGGCAGGACTGATGGCGGCGGGTGCCGCCGTGCGTCAGGGGCATCAGGTGACGGTGCTGGAACACATGGACAAGCCCGGCCAGAAGATCCTTGTCACCGGCAAGGGCCGCTGCAATGTGACCAACGACTGCCCGGCAGAGGAATTTCTGCGCCATGTGCGCACGAACCCGCGCTTTCTGTATTCGTCGCTGGGGGCCTTTCCACCGGCAAAGACCATGGAACTGTTCGAGGGCCTTGGCGTGGAGCTGAAGGTGGAGCGCGGACGCCGGGTGTTCCCGGTATCCGACAAGGCTGAGGAGATCCGGCAGGCTCTTTTGCGCTATGCGCAGGATGCTGAACTCGTGCATGACGGCGCGAAAAAGCTGCTATTGGAAGAGGTAACACCGGAGCCGGAAGCAGCTCCCGCCGCACCGGAAAACCCGCGCCACCCCAAAAAGAAAAAGGCAGGCCCGGCACTGCGGTGCATCGGTGTGCGGGGCACCTCCGGCCGGGAGTACCGGGCGGATGCCGTGCTGGTGGCCACCGGCGGCGTGAGCTACCCCACCACCGGCTCTACCGGCGACGGCTACAAACTGGCCCAGCAGGCCGGGCACACCCTCATCGAGCCGGTGCCCAGTCTGGTCAGTCTTGTGAGCCATGACGCGGACTGCAAAAAGATGATGGGCTTGGCGCTGAAAAACGTCACCCTGACCCTGTTCGAGGACAGCAAGGCCATTTTTGACGAGCAGGGCGAAATGCTGTTCACCCATTTTGGCATCAGCGGCCCGCTGACTTTGAGCGCATCCAGCCATCTGGGCGACATGAAAAAACACAAGTATCATGCGGAGATCGACCTCAAGCCCGCTCTCAGCGAGGAGCAGCTTTATGACCGCATCACGCGGGATTTTGCCCTGCTGGCAAACCACGCGGCGCAGGGCGCACTGGTAAAGCTTTTGCCGTCCAGTATGCAGCCGGTGATGGTGGCGCGCTGGGGCATCGACCCGGCTACCAGGGCAAACCAGATCACCCGGGAGCAGAAGAGAGAGCTGGTGCAGCTGATGAAGCACTGGCGGGTGTCCATTGATGCCCGGGGCGATCTGGCCCACGCGGTGATCACCAGCGGCGGCGTGTCCGTGCGGGAGGTGGACCCCAAAACCATGCAGAGCTGGGCCTGTATTTTGCGGGCGAAGTGCTGGATGTGGATGCCTATACCGGCGGCTACAACCTGCAGATCGCCTTCTGCACTGCACAGGCATTTGCAAATCATCTGTAATTACAGATAAAACAATTTTAAATGCCCTCCGCGCTGCTCTGGGCATATTTATAGGAATAGATTTTTTTGATTTGTATTTTGAAAACGACTGCGGTCGTTTTCAAAATACGTTTTCACAAAAAGAGTTGTTGCCGGGATAGTCTCACAGACCGCTGCGCAACTGTTCCTGAAGGGAACGAGCAGCAATGCAGTTCTCCGTTACGACCCCATCCGGTGAAAATGTGTTTGGAGCGCTCCGCAGAGCGCAAAAATATTAAAATGATTTTCCGCTGAAGATGGCCACAGCGAATGCGGAGGCCATTTTAAATCGTTCAGTTTAAAAAGGAGAGATACAACATGGTATCTGTTGCGATCGACGGGCCTGCAGGTGCAGGCAAATCTACGCTGGCACGCCGTCTGGCGGCTGAAATGGGCTATATTTATGTGGATACCGGTGCCATGTACCGCGCCATCGGCCTGTATGCCCTGCGCGCAGGCAAGGACCCCAAGGACAACGCAGCGGTCAACGCGCTGCTTCCCCAGATCGAGCTGCGGCTGGCCTCCATTGAGGGCGAGCAGCACATTTATTTAAAGGAAGAGGATGTGAGCACCGCCATCCGCACCGAGGCCGCAGGTATGGCTGCCTCTGCCGTGGGCGCAAACCCGGCTGTGCGCGCCTTTCTGCTGGAACTGCAGCGGGATATGGCCAAAAAGCAGGACGTGCTGATGGACGGCCGCGACATCGGCACGGTGGTGCTGCCGGATGCCACGGTGAAGATCTTCCTCACCGCTACGCCGGAAGCCCGCGCCACACGCAGGTGGAAAGAGTATCAGGCCAAGGGCATCGATACTCCCTATGAAGAGGTGCTGGCCGACGTGAAGCAGCGGGACTATCAGGACACCCACCGTGCCGCTGCACCCCTGAAGCAGGCGGACGATGCCGTGCTGCTGGACACTTCGGAGCTGGATTTTGAACAGAGCCTTGCTGCAATGAAGAAGATCATTGCGGAGAAAGTGAATAAAACGATAAAATGATATTATATTACATCTTAGTGCCCTTTGCGTGGCTTTTGTGGCATATCGGCTTCCGCATCCATGTAGAGGGCCGCGAAAACCTGAAAAAGGTGCAGACAAAGGGCTGCATCCTTGCACCCACCCATGTCTCCGCCATCGACCCGGTGTTTATCGTGGTCACCCGGTGGGGCAGGCGGATGATCGTGTTCGCCAAGAAGGAACTGTTCGAGATCAACGCCCTGCTCACATGGTTCTTCCGCTGCTGCGGCGCGGTGTGCGTGCGCGGCACAAAGGATGAAATGGCTGCCATTGAGCAGACCGTAGAAAAGTGCAGAAACGGCGAAACACTGCTCATCTTCCCGGAGGGCACCCGCGAAAAGGACGGGAAGCTTCTGCCGCCCAAGAGCGGACTGTTCGTCATTGCGGCGGGGGCCGGGGTGGACGTAGTGCCCTGCCGCATCCTGTACGATACGCCGGATGGAAAAATGCACCTGTTCTGCAAAGTACGGGTGATCTACGGCGAGCCGATGCCTGCAGAGCAGTTTGCCATGGAGAGCCGCCGCGACACCAAAAAGCTGCGTGCCAACAAGCAGGCCCTGCTGGATGCGTGGGAAAAGATGGGGGCGTAAAAGATGGAGATCCGAGTTGCCAAAACGGCGGGGTTCTGCTTTGGTGTCAAGCGGGCGGTGGACCTGACCTATGGCCTGCTGAACGAAGGCTGCAAGGTGGCCACCCTCGGCCCGCTGATCCATAACCCGCAGGCTGTGGAGGATATGCAGAAAAAGGGTGCCCTTGTGGCGGATGCCATCGCCGATGTGCCCGCCGGGTACGAGGTGGTCATCCGCAGTCACGGCGTGCCGCGCACCGTGTACGACGAGCTGGATGCGCGCGGCATCACCTACCATGATGCCACCTGTCCCTTCGTGCAGAAGATCCAGCGCATTGCCGCCGAGGCCGAAAAGGCGGGGGCAGTGCTGCTTGTGGCAGGCGACAAGACCCATCCGGAGGTGCAGGGGATCGTGGGCCACACCCGCGGAGAGGTGTTCGTTTTTGCCGATCTGGCCGAGTTGAAGGCATGGAAAGGCCCCTCTGACCCGCAAAAACCCCTGTTTGCAGTTGCACAGACCACATTTCAGGTTACAAAATGGCAAGAAAGTTCGGAGTTTCTCAAAAAAGCCTATACAAACGCCCGAATTTTTGATAC
>ENA-OPWD01002404-OPWD01002404.1-human-gut-metagenome-genome-assembly--contig:-NODE-2404-length-11011-cov-2.854783_pt1 | contig 11011 bp, 9 predicted proteins | sample MGYA00241502_ERZ501996 | MGnify/ENA primary metagenome ERZ501996 (study PRJEB25962, sample SAMEA2042011) | human gut metagenome | biome: human gut; feature: human-associated habitat; material: faeces... | reverse complement strand
AGCTATCAAGAGAGCACGTCATATCGCTCTTATGCCGTACACATGTGAATAATTCCTTAGAATAAGGATTTTCACGGATAAAGTAAGGTTTTATCTAATTAATTTGAAGCATCATTTAAGGATTCCATATGAGAGATCATGTGGGATCCTTTTTTGGCGTAGCAGAGAATTTCCTGTTACACAAAAAAATCCCCGCAGTGGCCTGCACGACAGACTTCTGCGGGGAGCATGGTTCGCTTAAATACACCTAAATTATTTAAGAGTAACTTTAGCGCCTTCAGCCTCAAGTTTAGTTTTGAGCTCTTCAGCTTCTGCTTTGGAAGCACCCTCTTTGAGGACTTTCGGAGCACCGTCAACTACTTCTTTAGCTTCTTTCAGGCCAAGTCCTGTAGCTTCACGTACAACTTTGATAACTTTAACTTTGTTCGGGCCAACCTCTGTCAGCTCTACGTCGAACTCGTCTTTCTCCTCAGCTGCTGCTGCATCGCCTGCTGCTGCTGCAACTACAACGCCTGCTGCTGCGGATACGCCGAACTCTTCCTCACATGCTTTTACAAGATCGTTTAACTCTAATACAGATAACTCTTTGATAGCGTCAATAAACTCTGCGGTTGTTAACTTTGCCATTTTATTTTCCTCCTTGGATATTTTCTGAATAATGTTCTCAGGCTGCGTATTTCACGCTGCCCGCTTGAGGCTTAGGCCTCTGCTGCGCCGCCTTTGGACTCTGCGATCTGGTTGAGGACGCGAGCCAGGTTTGCGATCGGGGACTGGATGCTTCCAAGCAGTTTGCCAAGAAGTTCTTCTCTTGACGGAACGTTTGCCAGTGCTTCCATTCCAGCTTTGTCGTAGTAGTTTCCTTCTACAACACCAGAAACCATCTCCAGCTTCGGAGCGGTTTTTGCAAATTTAGCGATGATTCTTGCCGGAGCTGTTGCATCGTCCTTGCTGATTGCGATAGCGTTTGTGCCATCCAGGTCTTTGGTAAGAGACTCGAAAGCAGTACCAGCGAATGCACGTTTCATCATTGTATTTTTGTATACTTTGTAATGAACGCCTGCTTCTCTTAACTCTTTACGCAGCTGAGTATCCTGAGCAACGGTTAATCCGCTGTAGTTTACCAGTAGCACGCACTGTGCGCCTTCTACCTGTGCGCTGATCTCTTCCAGGACCGGCTTCTTCAGATCGATTTTTGCATTGATTGCCATGATTGCACCTCCTTGTAGTATTTCGTACCTACGCTTTGGAAGTATAAAAAAAGCTCTTCGCGAAGATTGGCGAAGAGATCTCAAAATTCCATAACATGAACCTTGTGTAACTTCTCCTCGGCAGGCGTTTGAAACTTACGCCTTGCGGCACCTGCTGTCTTCGGCGTGATACAGGTGGTATGATATCATATGTGAGGAGGGTTGTCAAGATCAAAATAGACTTTTTTCATATTTGTGCAACTTCATCAAAATATGCGTTCTATTTTTTCAAACCGTTTCTTCCTATACCATGTTATACTTACGTTGTTGTCGCCTCCCAAACTGGCAACAGGAAGGGGGTGAGCGCATGTCTATACTTATTTCTCTTATCGTTTCCGTTGTAGCAGGTGTAATCAGCTACTATATCTGCAAGTGGCTAGACGGAAAACATGGTGACAATTAGCCCAGGCGGATGCCCTTCCGTAAAATAGGGAAGAACCCCCAGCAGTTGCCGCTGCTGGGGGTTCGCTTTGTGAACACATGTCACTTATTTCTCTTATCAGCTACATATACTATATCATATGCAGAACCGAATTTCAAGATTCCTCTCCCACATTTTTATTTCACTTTCACCAGTCGCACAGCCATATACGGTCTTGACGGCATGTCGATCGTGAATTCTTCGCTGTGGCGGCCTGCCGGGGTGATGGTCATGTTCCAGGTGTCGATGACTTCCACATCAAACTCCTGGCCTTCCGGCATGTGGAACGGGCGACGGCATGGGCGGTTGGCTCCGAAATAGTACATGATACAGTCTTTTCTCGGATGGCTTGCGCCGTTCGTGCAGCAAGTCTCATCAAAGAATGCCGGAAGCGGCTCCATATAGCCTCCGTTTTCTTCCATAATGTCCAGCAGGAACTGAATACGCGCCGGGCTGCCGCCCCTCAGCTCTCCGCCGTGTGACCACCAGATCACACCGTTTTCATTTTCATACGTCTCGCCGTGCTGGCCATATCCACCTCTGGTATATGCCTCCCAGAACCGGCGTGTCATCTCCTCGCCGCTGATATTTCCCCAGCCGAACGGAAGATTTCCTTCATATGCAATCTCATCGAGTACGCACGGTTTTCCATACTGCGGGCGCCAGATTTCCACATTTTCTGCGGTACGGTACAGATCGATTCTCTGCAGACTGCAGTGCGTGATCCATCCCCTGGAATGATCGTACATGGTCATACAGTTGTGAATGGAGCGCAGATGGCGGTACGGATCCTGACGGCAGACGGTTTCTGCATTGGACTCCCACTCGGATACCGGTTTCCAGCGGAACAGGTCAAATTCATTTGCCATAGCCCACCATACATTGTGGTATGCGCTGAAACGGTTAACAACGTATCTTAAATAAAAGTTCTGCTGCTCCAGATTCATGCGTGAATAGCCCCAGCGGTCGTACGGATGGAACAAAATCAGATCAGCCTGGATTCCCATGGTGCCAAGGCGTACGATCGTATTTTCTATGTGTTCAAAATAAGAAGGATTTGGACGGGTATAATCCCATACTTCATCCGGGTTTTCGATCATGGCATCAATGCCGCCGAACATATTGCGCGGCGCTTTTTCCAGCTTCTCTGTCTCAAAGTCAGACGGAGACCACGGAGAATTTTCACGAATTTCAAACGGATACTGTGCCGGCTCTTTTAAATTGTAGACATAGTGCTTCGGGAAAACGCAGAAGCGGATCTTATTAAACGGAGAAGCAGCAAGGCTTTCATACGTTTTCTCCTGAGTCTCCTTACTCTGCAGCTCCCACACATAGCAGGTCGTACCGCACGGGTAGTATTCCTTTCCGTCATCGTAAGCAAAATGATAGGTGTTTGCTACCCGGACCGGACCGTGGCAGTTTTCATCGGCTGCGCTGACCTCCACCGTCACCTTTGCCTCATCGCCCCAGCTTGTTACTGCGGTAATCTCATACGTTCCTTCGCAGGATGGCATAAAGCGCAGTTTGTATACGCCGTTTCCATCATAAAAGCCCTCGGCACGCTTTTCCTCTGCCTGGCCTGCCATCGTTCCTTTCACCCACTGCTCCGCAAACGGATTTCCCTCGGACGGTCCCCGGAAAACCAGTTCTGCAATTCCATATCGTTTTACATATTCGGTATAAGACTGTAACATACGTTCCACCTTTCTAAAATAAGTATTGCTTCGTATCGCGATAATTTAATTTTACTAAATGTATTTTGAATAGTCAATCTTTTTAAATTAAACTTTTAAACAATAATTCAGTTGTTTTTTTATCACTTTTGCCGATATCTATTTCTTTTTTCCTTGTATTTATTGACGTTTTTTCACTTTTATTGTAAACTTTCCCATAGAGTCTGCCGGACCTTTTGCTGAACAGTTCCGGCATTTTCTTTTTATCTGGCTCAAAATTCAGCATATATCTAACATGTACAGGAGAGGAGATGGTCCTTTGAAAAAACGCTTTTCCAAAATTTCCATACACTCACTTGGTTTTCGTATTTTTGTTCTGCTTGCAGTCATGATCGTCCTTTTTTGCGCGCTTGTCGCGTACAACAACACAGCCGCTTTCGGTCTGATGCTTGAGCGGATCCATGAGAACTCGGAAAATACACTGGTTCTGTACCAGAAAAGCCTGGATGAAAATCTTTCCCGCACGGAAACCTACCTCTATGTTTTCGCATTAAATGATGCCGATCTTCTTTCCCTCCGCGCAGCAGAACCACAGACAACCAACTGGTATATCACATTAAACCGAATCAAAAAAAGCTTTGAAAACGCAACGCCAAACTATACCGTAGACGGCTTTTTCTGCTATCAGGAAGCCACAGATGCCCTGGTCCTCTATGACCAGACCACCAACCCGACACCGTTCCTCTGGAACTATATCCGTGAAATCGCCAAAACAGAGGATCCGTCCTCTGTATGGAATCTCAACGAAATCAACGGGAAATATTACCTTGTCCGTATTCTGAACCTGAACGGATATCTGCTCGGCGCGTACATTTCCACGGATACACTCCTTGGCACTCTGGTCGATACAAAAACGCAGGACAGTCTTCTGTATTTTTCCGATGGTCCCCTTCTTCTGCGCACCCCGTCAAACGATGTCCGCCTGGAGGCTCCCCGCTTGAAATGGCGACGATATCCTTCCTACGACATTGATGGAACCTCCTGGATGGCTGTTTCACATGAACTGAACGAAACACCGCTGTCGCTGACCCTGCTTTTAAAGGCTTCGGAATACACCAAATATCAGAGCAGCTTTTATCTTCTCGCCCTGATCGTTTCGCTCGGTCTGTTCGTAATCTGGCTGCTCCTGTCTGCTTCCCTGCACCGCTGGGTTCTTCACCCGGTTCACATGCTGACGCATGCGCTGGAACAGCTCCGCGGCGGTGATCTCAAGGTGCGGATTCCGGATGACGCTATGCTCGACGAATTCCGGAAAATGACGACCGCTTTCAACGATATGGTCGAAGAGATCGATGATCTGAAAATCGCGAATTACGAAAAACAGCTCGCCCGTCAGAAGCTGGAAGCGCTTTACCTGAAGCAGCAGATCACGCCGCATTTTATGATCAACTGCCTGAACACCATTTATCAGCTGACTGAAAATAACCATGCGGACCTGGCACGGCAGATGCTTCAGAACCTGAGTGTACATCTGCGCTATACGCTTTCCTCCGGCCAGACCGTCTCGCTTTTAGAAGAGCTAAACCTTGTAAAAAACTACGTGGAGCTTTCCTCCATCCGCTATCCCGGCGCGCTGCGCCTGCTCCCTTCCTGCGAAGAATCGCTGCAAAATGCAACGGTTGTGCCGCTTATACTCCTGAACTTTGTGGAAAACACGATCAAATATGAGGTCGTTATGGGGAAAGTGCTGGACATGCATATCGATATCACCGCGCAGGAAGAAAATCAGTGTACCCGTCTTCATATCTGTATCTGGGATACCGGATGCGGTTTTTCCGAGGATATACTTGCCGTGCTGCAAAAGCTTGATACCTATGTAAACTCCGAGCAGGAACACATCGGCATCACAAACGTGGTGCTCCGCCTCCGCCAGATTTTTCCCGACGCAGCTTTTGCTTTTGGCAACCGCCCCGGCGCAGGCGCTCAGATTACCATTGATTTTCCTTACGTTCCCTTTTTCCGCATCGACGGATAACCGGAACAGCTAAAAATATGTTTTGGGAGGTTATTATGAACCTGTTAATTGTAGACGATGAATATTATACCGTCGAAAGCATTTCCAACAAAATCCGCACACTACGCCCGGACTTTTTTGAGATTTTCTGTGCCTACAATCTGACGCAGGCATTGGAAGCCTTTTCCGCGCATCCGATTGATCTGATGATTTGTGATATCGAGATGCCCGGCGGTTCCGGCCTCGAACTGCTGGACCAGATCCGCCAGGCACACTACGAAACCGTCTGCATTTTTCTGACCGCCTATGCAAAATTTGAATATATTTCCCGCGCTATGAAGCTTTCCAGCAGTGACTATCTGTTGAAGCCGCTGGACGACCATGCTCTTCTGGAAGCTCTTGACAAAGCCTGTGCGCAATGTGAAAAGCAGCAGAAGGACCACGTCAACACCCTTCATGCCAATTACTGGAAGGAAAGTGAGCTCCCGCTTGCGGAACAGTTTTTCCTCGACCTGTTAAATGGCAGTATTTCCTCTGCTCCTTCCGAAGTGATGGATGAAATCCGCTATCGCCGTCTGAATGTCGAACTGATTCATCAGCCCTTCTGTCCGCTTCTGATCCAGACCGGACAGACGAACTCCTTTTCTCCGACCGACAACCGTACCCTGTATGAATTTGCCTTAAAAAATATTGCCCGGGAATATTTTTTTGAACCCGGCGAGCTGCCGCTGACGATCCGTGTGCTTGATGGTTTTTATCTTCTGCTTCTCCCGGCCTCCACACACTCTCGGGACGCCGTGATTGGCCGATGCCGTCAGGCCCTGACCGACTTTGTGACACACTTTCCGTTCTCGATCAATTTTTTCGTTGATCAGAAGGTCTGTCTCCCGGAAGACCTGCGAAAAGCTTTTCTTTCCATGAAAGCCTTCGCCGGAAAGAACGTCACCTACGAAAATCACGTTTTCGATCTTGCCGCTGAAACCGAAGCTCCTGTTCAGACGCCTTTTCAGCCGATTCCATCTGACCGCTGGTCCGATCTTCTCACATCCGGAAGAACGGAACAGCTTCAGATTGAGGTTTTCGCTTTCTTAAATCAGACGAAAAGCTCCGGCACTGCTACACGGGAATTTCTGACCGGCTTTTACTATCAGTTCCTGCAGCTGCTGTTTCGCCAGATGGATCATCCGGGCAGCGAAGACGAAGCCTTCCGCCGCCAGATTACCGTTGCTTCCCCGGAGCAGACCTTCTCCTCGTTTGGTGCTTTACGAGAATGGATTTCCAACAGTCTTCTGCTGTTCACACAAAGCCGTCAGGCAGCCGCTTCCCAGGACACGGCTGTTGCCACCGTGAAGGCATATATCGAATCGCACCTCTCCGACGAGCTGGATCGCGATACGCTTGCGGCCATGGTGTATCTGAACGCCGATTATCTGTCCCATCTCTTCAAAAAAGACACGGGAAGTTCTCTCATCAACTACATCATCGACCGCCGGATTGCTCGCTCCAAGGAGCTTCTCGCAAAGGGCGAAATGAGCATCCGCGACATTGCCATCACCTGCGGCTTCCAGAATATTTCGTACTTCTCCCGCCAGTTTAAAAAATCGACGGGCATGACACCACGGCAGTTTAGAAATTAAAAAAATCCGGCCTTCCTTTTGCATATCGGAAAGCCGGATTTTTTGGATTCACTTACTTTTTTATCAGCCCTTCACGCCGCCAAGGGTAATACCTTTTACAAAGTTTTTCTGGATGAACGGATAAATGATCATGATCGGCAGAATACCAAGTGCTGCCATCGCCATACGAACCGTTCCGGATGGGATCTGGGAGAGGCCTTCGCCTGCCTGCGCCATGTTGTTGGCGTTCTGCGTCAGCGCCTGAATATTCTGCATCAGACGGTTCAGCAGGTTCTGGATACTGTAGAGATCCGTTCTCTTTGTCAGATAGATATAACCATTGTTCCAGTCATTCCAGTAAGCGATACCGGAGAACATGGCAACGGTGGTAATAATCGGTTTGGACAGCGGAATGGCGATCTTCCACATAGTCTGGAATTCGTTTGCACCGTCAATATAGGCAGCCTCAAGAATTTCATCCGGCACACCGGTGACAAAGTAGCTCTTCATCAGGAGAACGTTGAATGCGCTCATCATCAGAGACGGAACCAGCAGCCCGAAGAACGTATCTTTCACATGGAATACGGTCGTGTAATTGATATAAGTCGGTACAAGGCCTCCGTTGAACAGCATGGTAAAGAACACCAGAAAGGTCAGGACATTGCGTCCCGGCAGACCTTTTTTCGAAAGACCATAGGCCAGACAGGTTGTCAGGGCAAGGCTGCAGACAACGCCGGTTGCGGTCAGGATAAAGGACATTCCGTAGGCTTTGATTACCATGGAACTGCTGGATGTGAATACCCACTCATAAGCATAGGTACTCCACTTTTCCGGCAGAAAAGAGTATCCATTCTGTAACAGAGTTGCATTGTCAGTCAATGAGGAAATGAACATCAACAGAATCGGAATGATCGCGAGCAGTGTCAGGATTGTCATGATCAGATGGCCGAAAAAGCTATAAATTTTATCTTCTCTTGTTTTCATACCGTTCCTCCTAGATCAGCGCGCTGTCGCGGTCAATTTTACGTACCAGCAGGTTGGCGCCAAGCACCAGAATAAATCCTACGATCGACTGGTAAACACCGGCTGCGGCAGACATCGAAACATTGCCCATCTGAAGCAGTCCGCGATATACGTAGGTATCAATTGTGTTTGTTGTGGAATACAGAGCTCCCTGGTTCATCGGCACCTGGTAAAAGAGACCGAAGTCAGAGTAGAAAATTCTTCCGATTGCCATCATGGTCAGCATGATAATGGTCGGACGCAGAAGCGGCAGGGTAATATATTTGATCTGCTGCCATCTCGTTGCACCATCGATCTTGGCTGACTCATAGAAGGATTTATCAAATCCCATCAGTGTTGCCAGATACACAATACAGTTGTAGCCAACCGACTTCCATGCACTGACAAAAACCAGGATAAACGGCCAGTATTTCGGTTCCGAATACCAGGAAACCGGATCTTTTCCCAGCGCCTTTAAAATCGTGTTGTTAATGAATCCGTTTTCTACACTGAAGAATGCAAAAACAAGATATCCGATGATAACGGTGGAGAGGAGGTTCGGAAGAAGGATGGCGCTCTGGTAAACTTTTTTCCGTTTTCCTTCCAGCTCACTTAAGATAATAGCTACTGCGATTGCCAGTGTTGTGTTGATTACGATAAATGCCACATTGTAGAGAATGGTATTTCGTGTAATAACAAAGGCATCGCTTGTCGTAAACAGATATTCAAAGTTTTTCAGTCCTACCCATGGACTTCCGTAGATGCCTTTTCCGGCATTGTACTGTTTGAATGCAATCACAAGACCCGGCAGAGGCATGTAATTGTTGATAAACAGATAAATGAGACCCGGCAGCATCAGAATATAGATCGGCAGAAAACGTACAAATGTTTTTCGTCTTTTCTGGCTCTTCTGACTTTTCACTCTTGCCATGTTTTTCCTTCTCCTTTTTTCTTATCCGCAGCCGGTCCCAAAGCGTTCCGGTTTTGACAGATTTTTCTCTTCTTACAACCTGCGCCGTCCTGTTTTTGGGACGGCGCAGTCATTTTTTGATCTAAATTCTTAAACTTTATTTGTTTGCTTCCTGCCACGCTGCAAGCTGTGCCTTTTTCTCGTCGATAATCTTCTGGAGGCCTGCAGTCATCATCTTATCATTCATTTCGGCAATTCCGGTCTCCGGGTCTACAAAGCCGTACTCTACGCTGGTCTGATACTCGTTGTATACGTTCTGTACTGCTGTGAGCTCGTTTGCCACATTTGTGCTGTCAAAGGAGAAACCGCTTGCTTTGGAAACCTTTGCATTGGTGTTAAACTCTTTCATCTCTGTCCACAGATCCGGATCATTTCCTTCCCATACATGGGTCAGGAACTGGTTCGGCATCATCCATCCCATGGAATGATTCCATCCGGAGTTGGATGCATCTACACCGTCTGCATAAGTAGCAAGTCCGTCATCGCCAATTTTATAATGTGTTCCCTCGATGCCCCATGCCAGAAGGTTTGCGATATCGGCATTTGTGTAGCACTCATTCAGGAATTTCATGGCTGCTTCTTTATGCTGTGCAGAGATCGGAATGGTCCAAGGCATACTAGCCACAGATGTGGAACTGATATAGTCATCCAGTGTCTGGAAGATGGTCATATCGCGACCGGTCAGTGTAGTCTCCTGCGCTTTGATGCCAGGCTTTCCGCCTGTGGTATAGCTCATCAGAGTTCCGGCTTTTACAAGCTCTCCGACTGCTGTTGTATCGGTCGATGCATCGGCACTGATATAGCCTTTCTGATTGTAGTCATACAGTCTTGCACAATAATCCTTGTAGAAATCGCTCTCAAAGAGATTTACAACATCAAGGTTCTGGCCATAGTCAAGCAGAACACCGAACACATTTCCTCCAAGGGAGTCTACGTTAGAGAACTGCGACATAGAACCTGTTGTCGGACGATAAACCTCTTTGTCCGGATATTTCTCATGCAGCTGTGCATAAATATCGTTTAATTCATCCAGACCGATTTTTACGATCTCATCGTCTGTGTTTGCTTCGTAGCCAATACCATCGAGATACTCGGTTGCGATCGCTGCGCATCCACGTCCCTGTGCAATGTCCCGGTTGCTTGGAAGGCCATAGAGAACTCCGTTCACACGGCAGGCATCAATGTTATCCTGTCCAACTGCTTCTGCGATGTCCGGTCCATACGTTGCAAGAAGATCGTTCTCTTCCAGATCGGAAAGATATCCCTGCTGAATTCCGGTTGCATATGGGAAACCTACACATGCAAGTACATCAATTTCCTCATTTGCGGAAAGCGCCAGTGTCGTATTCTGATTAAAGGATCCGAAATCGGTAATAGAAAGCTCAATTTCAACGCCAATCTTATCTCTTGTGATATCATTGATGGCTTCCTGTACTTTCTCCGTGTCTGCCGGAGCACCCGTCCAGGTCGGGAAGCTTACGATGATTTTTTCCACTTCTCCGCTTCCGTTCTCTGCTGTACTGGATGCGGTACTCTTATCCTTAGAATCTGTCTTTCCGGAATCTGAACTTCCGCCGCTGCTTCCGCATGCAGCCATGGAGCATGCCATAATGGATGCCATGAAAATCGCTGCTACTTTCTTTTTCATTCTTTCGTCCTCGCTTTTTATCTTTTTGTCTTGCTGCTTTATTTCGTTTCTGAGTTTCGGCCGTGACTCATTTGATGATCTTATTATATCTGCTTTCTTACCTCCAAAAAAGAACAATCCTGCGATGAATTTGCACTTTTCTGCGGTTTCTTTCCGCATTTTGTATAGTTTATGATCACTTTTCAGTCTTTTCTATGCATTCTGCTATCAGCACCCAATCTCCCGCCGCCGGTTTCTTTGGCATAATGCACGACTTTCCACGCACTTCCACCTGGATTTCTGCTTTTTCTGTCTGTCCCGTTCTCGGATCAAACCAGGAAATTGCATAGATTCCGTCGCAAAGGCCCGCGAGCGGTGTACTCATGCCATCCATCTCTCCGTAATAAATCAGTGCTCTCGTTTTATCCCGGCTGATCGTGG
>ENA-OPWD01002401-OPWD01002401.1-human-gut-metagenome-genome-assembly--contig:-NODE-2401-length-11029-cov-2.060871_pt1 | contig 11029 bp, 12 predicted proteins | sample MGYA00241502_ERZ501996 | MGnify/ENA primary metagenome ERZ501996 (study PRJEB25962, sample SAMEA2042011) | human gut metagenome | biome: human gut; feature: human-associated habitat; material: faeces... | reverse complement strand
GCTTCATCATATTCTGAATTTTCTGATAAGTCACCAAAACCTAATGCAACTTTTATTCTTTCTGCAATTTCTGCTCTTTTTTCTGTTCTTAAATAATTTAATTCTTTTTCTAATTTATCAAACCCTTCTTGAGTTAATATAACTTCTTTTTCTTCCATGTTAATTCTCCTTTACGTTTTATAAATTTATTTTATATATTACGGCAGTTTATTAATTTTGTCAAGTGGATTTTAAAATATTTTTATTTTACTTTTGTCTATTTTTGTGATATAATTTATGTATACTACAATACCTAAAGGAGGGTTTTATTTAATGAAAATTATGTATGTTAACGATAGTTGCTATAACTTCGTTGACAAAAAAGGAATCAACCAGGCACAATTGTTAGTTGAGGGGCGGTCATTAAACTTCTTAGATGTTAGAATATTTCAGCTTGCATCAATGATAAATGGAAAATGGTGTAAAGAAGCCCGCGAGGTAGAGCAATGCTTTTTCAAAATTCAAGATTCTCTTTCACCAGAAGAAATTGGATCTATTGTAAAAGAATTCCGGCTGTTTAGTTACAATTCCGGAACATTCATAAGCAATATATCTTTAGAAGTTAAAAAAATACTTTTTAAGCTAAATCCCAATTGTAATTTTTCACTATTTCTGGTCGAAAACTATGAAAAAGGTACTTTTCTTAACACTCCATTAAAGGATTTGTTTGGCTTTTATGAAAGCTTAAACCGCGCAGGTTTGTTTTATGTATACCAAATAGTCAACTTGACTGAAAAGCAATTGATGCAAATAAGATGCATTGGAAAAAATAAATTTTCAATTATCAAGAACGTCCTTGAAGAAAATGGGTTTTTGTTGAAACACTAAAATTACAAAAAAACAAAATGGGAAATTTCCCATTTTGTTTTTTATTTTAAAAGATTTTTCATATCTTTCATATAATCATATCCTGAAAATACTGTTGCAATTGCTTGAATAATCATCATAATTGTAGCAATTAAATTTAATGCAAATGCTCCATTTTGAAGTTCTCCAGAAAAACATGCACCAAAACTATTTAAATCTACAAAAGCTAATATTATAGCAATCATTTGTGTTACAGTTTTTAATTTTCCCCATTTTGAAGCAGCAATTACACTACCATTATTTTGTGCAGCAAGTAATCTATAACCAGAAACCAAAAATTCTCTTGCAACAACTATAACAGGTATCCATGAAGGAATTTTCCCCATCTCAACTAACATTATCATAGCTGTTAACACTAAAATTTTATCTGCCAATGGATCTAAAAACTTTCCAAATGTTGTAATTTGGTTTCTAGACCTTGCAATATAGCCATCTAATTTATCTGTTATAGACGCAATTATAAATATTAAATCTATTATTAAATATGTGTATGGTATTCCTAAAAATTCTCCAGTAATATTAAAAAATGGAACTATAACCATTAATGGTACTAACATTACTCTAAAAATTGTTAATTTATTTGCTAAATTCATGCTAATTTTCCCTTCTTTTTATTTAAGCATTTCTATTGCTTTTTGTAGTTGTGTATATTTTATAGGTGATACTTATTTAGCATTAGGATTTTCAATGGGATATATATTACATATAGTATGTGATAGGTTTTCACGTTGAGTGCCTTTTTCTATTCTTTTCTCGAACTATTCAAACGCTTTCAATTCAACATTTTCATCAGGTTCTATACCTTTTTTATGAATTTTATTTCTATTTGGAGTTTGATATTCTTCTGTTGTTATCTTTAATCCACTACCATCAGCAAGTGTCAATATTTCCTGTATTACACCTTTTCCATATGTTTTAGTTCCTACAATTTTGGCTTTTCCTAAATCTTTTAATGCTCCTGCTAATATTTCAGAAGAACTTGCAGTATTTCCATTTACTAATACTATAATTGGCATATTTACAATTGGGTCGTTTTCAGATTTCTTTACTGTTTCTTTTCCATTTTTGTCTACCTCATATAATAAAACAGAATCTTTATCAGCTATAAAATCTGCTATTTTTAATGCTTCACTTACTATTCCTCCACCATTATTTCTTAAATCTATTACTAATGATTTTATGTTTTGTTTTTGTAGTTCTTCAAATTTTGTTTTAAATTCACTACTTGTTGTTTCATCAAATGATGGTATTTGTATATAGCCTATATTATTTCCCAATGTTTTTCCTTCTACTTGATTTACTATTATTTTTTCTCTGCTTACTTCAAATTCTAATGTTTCCTCTCCTCTAATTATTTGTAATTTTACTTTTGTACCTTCTTCTCCTTTTATCTTGCTTGAAATTGTTTCTAAGTCTCCTGCTGTATATTCAACTCCATCTACTGATTTAATTAAATCTTTTGCTTTAATTCCGTGCTTTTTCAGCTGGTGAATTTTTTATTGGAGATAATACTTCTATTCTGTCTTTAGATGTATTTTTTACCATATATATACCAATTCCCACAAAGTTTCCTTTTGTGTCTTCTAAATATTCTTTCATATCTTCTTTTGAAATGTATTCTGTATATGGATCATCTAGTCCTTCTATATAACCTTTTATTGCACCTTCTTTTAATTTTTCCTCATCAACATCTCCAAAAAAATATTTATCTATTATAGTTTTGTATTTACTTAATTCGTCTGCAATATTTTCTTCATTTTCTGATGATGTAACAAGTACATATTTTCCTAATTGTTTTCCGTTTATAAAGTAACCATAAATTAAAAGTGATGTAATCATAAATGTTAAAAATATGGTTAATAACATTAACATTATTACCTTATATAAACTTACTTTTCTTTCTTTTTTCTCTTTCATTATATATGTCTCCTTTTAACATTTATAATAGCTTATATTTATAGCAATATAAATACAAGCTATTTTTTATTATATTTTAATTTTATTTTATTATAATTTATGGCAAATATGATAATGGATTAACTCTACATGAATATGTTCCTGGGCTCTTTCTTACTTCAAAGTGTAGATGTGGCCCTGTTGAATTTCCTGTACTACCTACTCTCATTATTTGTTGTCCTTTTTTTACTGCTTGCCCTTCTGACACACATATAGATCCTGCTTGTCCATGTGCATATAGTGTATATAATCCATTATAATGTGCTATTATTACATAATTCCCATAACTTGTAGTTAATGCTGCTGTTGTATGTACTATTCCATCTGCTGCAGCATAAACTGGCATTCCATTTACCCCTGCTGCTCCAAAATCAACTGCACCATGATATGCACCGCTTGAATAATACATACCTGTTGTTACATAACTATTTACTGGTTTAATAAATCCTGATGAACTTGTACCACTATTGCTTGAACTATTATTTGATCCACTATTAGAATTATTTCTGTTTTGTTCTTGTTGCCTTTTTAATGCTGCTTCTATTTCAGCTTGCTTTGCTCTTATTTTTGCATCTATGCTTTGATTATCTTTTTTTAATTGATCAATTCTAGATTGTAATTGTTTTTCTTCTTCACTTAACTGTGATACATATTTGTCTTTTTCGCTTTTTGATGTTTTTAATTGTAATGATACACTTTGTTTGCTAGCTTTTTGTGTTGCAAGTTCTTTTTTACTGTTTTCTAATGTTTGTTTTGCTTGCTCTATTTCTTTCTTTTCTTTTTCTATTTTATCTAACAATTCGGCATCATATGATGCTATTTCTTCTACTAAATAATAATTTGATATTAAATCTGTTAAAGACTCTGATGAAAGTAAGAAATCTAAATATGATGTCTCTCCTGCTTCATATGAAGCAACTAGTCTTTCTTTAAGCAATTTTTCTTGATTTTCATAGTCTTTTTGAGCTTTTTGCAATTTTGTTTGTGCATCTTCTATTTTTTTGTTAGTAGAAACAATTTGTTCATCTAATGTTTCTATTTGTCCTTCATAATCTGATATCTGAACATTTAATTTTTCAACTTCTTTTAATGTTTCATCTTTTATTTTTTCTACTTCTTTCATTTTTTCTTGTGTTTCAGTAATTTTACTTTCATTTTGTTTTTGCTCAGCCTGATAATTAGATATTTCGTTTGCTGCATTTGAAACAATTAATGTATTTGTATACAATAAAAGTATTGATATTATTGTTATTACAATTATTTTTTGGACTATATTTTTCATATGTTCCTCCTAAATTTAATTTGTTGTATTTGTCGTATTTAATGTATTTTCATTTTCTGTGTCAGTTGTATTTTCATTTTTATTTTGTTTTGTTGACTCTGGAATTTTGTTTGTTGTTATATATTCTATTGGATTTGTTACTTCTCCATTTATTCTTACTTCGAAGTGCGCATGTGCACCTGTTGAATATCCAGTAGACCCAACCTTAAGTACTGCTTCTCCTCTTGTAACAGCTTGTCCAACTTGTACAAGAATTTCTGATCCATGTGCATATAATGTTGAAATCCCACCACCATGATCAATAATTACCATATTTCCATATGCAGCATTATAACATGCTTTTGTAACTATTCCATCATTTGCTGCAACAAAGTTTGCACCAATTGGCGCTGAAACATCTACACCTGTATGTAGCTTGTATACTCCTGTAATTGGGTGTGTTCTCATTCCATAATTTGATGTGATTTTGGTATAACCTGGAATTGGCCATGCCATCACTCCCCCTATGTATTTATCTGATAATACATCTACATTAGAAAGTGCAAGTATTTCTTTGTTTACTTCTGCAAATTGATTGTTATATTCATCAATTTGTGTCTGAATTGCTTTTTCTTTATCAGACAACTTCGTTATGTAATTTTCCCTTAGAGCTTTTGTGTTTTGTAATACCTTTGATGTTGTAAGCTGTGTTTGCTTAATTGTCTTTAATTGCTCTAAATTTTCATTTAATCTTTTATTTGCAAGTTCAATTATATTTTTTTTAGTTTCTACCTCTTCTAAAAGCTGTTCATCATATGTTGCAAGTTCAGTTACTAGAAAATAGTTTGACAAAAAATCATCTAAACTTGCAGAAGATAATATTACATCTAAATATTGTGTATCTCCTGATTCATATACTGCGATTAATCTTGCTTCTAAAAGCTTTTTTTGTTTTTCATAACTTTGTGTTGCCGTTTTTAAATTTTCTTCTAGCTTATTTGTAGATTCTGTTAGTTTTTGTATTTTTTCATTTAACTCTTTTAATTCTTTTTCTGAACTTTCTATTTTTTCATCTAATTTTTGAACTTGTTGTAAATTTTCCGTTAATTCTTCTTGTACATCTTGCAACTGTCCATTTTGCTCTTCTATTTGTTTTTTTATTTCTTCTTGTTTTGTTTGTAAATCTGTTACATTATTTGCTGTGTTAGTTGTATTTGTTGTATTTTCATCTTCTGCATATGTTATTATACTAAAACTACAAATTACAAAAGCTAAAACACCACATAATATTTTACGCATGTTTTCTCCTTTATACTTTTAAATATTTTCTCATAGAAATAATACTTCCAAATGCACCAATTCCTATACCTAGCAACATATATGTAATTATTATTGAATTAAACATATCCCCAAAACTTACTAAACTCATATTTATAAGCTTCATAAATTGTGAATTTACTAAATTATCTGCAATAATGTTGTATACAATTCCTACTATTACAATGGAAATTGCACTTGCCATAATTCCTATAATCATACCTTCTACAATAAATGGCCATCTTATAAAATTATTTGTTGCTCCAACATATTTCATTATTGATATTTCTTTTCTTCTTGCATGTACTGTTAATTTTATTGTATTTGCAATTATAAATACTGATATAAAAATAAGTAAAAGCAATATAACTCCTGTTACTATTTTTATTCCATTTGCTAAGTTTATTAATGTTGTTACTGTTTGGTCTTTGCTTGTTATTTTCTTTACATTTTCAAATTTACTAATTTGGTCTTGCACATCTTGACTTAAATTTAAATCTGTTAATGTTACTACATATGATTCTGAAAATATATTGTTATCTCCTTCAAATGTAGATAATAAATCTTGTTTTTCTTTAAATCTTTCTTTCATTGTGTTTAAAGCATCTTCTTTAGTTTTATGTACTACAGTATTTACTGCTTTTGTTCCATTTACTTCTATATTTCTTATTTTTTCTCCAAGTTCTTTTACTTGTTCATCTGTTGCATCTGCATTTAAAAAAACTTGTATTCCCTGTGAACCTTCTACTTCTTTTACTATATGGTTAATGTTTTCTCCAAGTATAAGAAATATTCCAAATATAATCATAGTTGCACACATTATCATTAATGATGCTCCTGTTGATTTCTTATTTTTGAAAACATTGCTAAATCCTTCTCCTATAAAATATCCTAAAACACTATATTTCACAATCATACCCACCTTTTTTATCATCTCTTACTATGTCGCCTTTGCTTATATGTATAACCCTTTTTTTCATTTTGTCTACTATGTCTTTTGCGTGTGTTGCAACAACAACAGTTGTTCCTCTCATATTAATGTCATTTAATAGGTTCATTATATCCCATGCTGTGTCTGGGTCTAAATTTCCTGTTGGTTCGTCTGCTATAAGCATTGATGGATTATTAACTAATGCTCTTGCAAGTGCAACTCTTTGTTGTTCTCCACCTGATAATTCGTTTGGGTACATTTTTGCTTTTCCACTTAACCCTACAAGTGAAAGTACCATCGGAACTTGTCTTCTTATATGTCGTGGTGTTGCTCTTACTATATACATTGCATATGCTACATTATCATAAACTGTTTTATCTGGTAATAGTCTAAAGTCTTGGAACACAACCCCCATACTTCTTCTTAAATATGGAACTCTGCTTTGCTTTAGAAATGTTGTATCTTTTCCGTTTATTATTATATTTCCAGATGTTGGCTCTTCTTCTTTTAAAATTAATTTTATTAATGTTGATTTTCCACTTCCTGAAGATCCTACTAAAAATGCGAATTCTCCTTTTTCTATAACAAAATTAGCATTTTTTACCGCTTTTGTTCCTGTATCATATGTTTTTGATACATTTCTAAATTCTATCATAATATATTTCTCCTTGTTATATCCGTATTCAATCATATCATATCAATAATCTATTTTTTTTGCAATACTTTTAATACAAAAAAACGATAGAAAATGTTGGTTTTTTTACATTTTTTATCGTTTTTCTCTTTTTTTCATTATCTTAAATTTTTTACATAAAATTTACATTTTTATATTTTATTACAGCTTCAATTATAGAATCTTTATCAATTCCAAAATACTTCATCAATTCTTCTGCTTTTCCTGACTTTCCAAATGTATCTTTTATTCCAAGCCTTGTAAGATTTGTAGGACATTTCTCACAAAGTACTTCACATATAGAACTTCCAAGGCCTCCAATTATATTATGGTCTTCTACTGATATAAGTTTTTTTGTTTCTTTTGCACATTTTATAATCATTTCTTCATCTATTGGTTTTATTGTATGTACATCTATAACTCTAATATTTATTCCTTGTTTTTCTAGTTCTTCTTTGGCTTTTATAGCTTCTGCAACAGTTACACCTGTTGCAAAAATACTTGCATCTGTTCCTTCTCCTATTTGTATCATTTTGCCTATTTCAAATTTTTGATTTTCATCATAAATTATAGGTGTTGCTAGACGTGCAAGTCTTAGAAAAACGGGTCCATTTATTTTTGAAATTTCTTCCACTGCCCATTTTGTTTGTGTATCGTCAGATGTACTTAAAACTGTCATATTAGGAAGTGTTCTCATTAGTGATATATCTTCTATCATTTGGTGTGTTGCTCCATCTTCTCCTACAGTTACTCCAGCATGTGTTGCACATATTTTCACATTAAGTTTTGGATAACATACACTATTTCTAATTTGATCATATGCTCTTCCTGCTGCAAATACTGCAAATGTACTAGCATATGGTATTTTTCCACATGTAGACATTCCAGCTGACGTTGAAACTAAGTTTTGCTCAGCAATTCCCATATCAAAAAATCTATTAGGAAATTCTTTAGCAAATAAATTAGTTTTGGTAGCCGTTGATAAATCTGCATCTAAAACTACTATATTACTATTTTCTTTTCCTAATTCTAATAAAGCTTCTCCATAACTTTGTCTTGTTGCTTTTTTGTTGTTTATATCCATAATATAAAATCTCCTTTTCTACATAACACTTCCTATAATCCCTGCATCATTTCCAAGTGCTGCTGGTATTATTACTAATTCATCTCTTTTATTAAATAAATATTGTTTTTTTATTATATTTTGTATCAATCTATCTAATAATACGTCAGAAAAATAGACAAAACTTCCGCCTATTCCAATTGCTTCTGGTTCAAATATATTTATTAAATTTGATGTTCCTATACTTAAATATTCTATATATTCATCTACTACTTTGTTTATTTTTTCATCTTTGGGATTTTTTCTAATAATGTCTAGTAATTCTTGTCCTCTTGTTTTTTCGTCTAAGCCTAGTATTTGTCTTAAGTTTGTTTTTAAAGCTTTCATTGAAGCATATTTTTCAAAACATCCTTGTTTACCACAATTACATTTTATTCCATCTCTTTGAATTACTATATGTCCAAATTCACATCCTGGTAAATCTCCTGTGTCTAGCAATTTATCATTTATTATGACTGCTCCGCCTATTCCTGTTCCTAATGTTAGAAATAGACTTCTTTTATAACCTTTTAAAGCTCCTATTGTATTTTCTGCAAGTGCTGCACATTTTGCATCATTTCTTATTTTTATTGGTAATTGAATTTCTCTTTTTAGATTTTCTACTAAATTATATTCCTTTACTCCCAAATTTACTGATTTTAATATTTTCTCTGCTTTTATTGTTCCTGGTACCGCTATTCCTATTTCCGTTATTTTGTATTTTGATGAAAATTCTTTTACATTTTTTATTATATAGCTTTCAATTATACTTTTTATGTCTTTTTTTTCTTTTGCTAAAAGTCTTTTTTCTACTTTTTCTACTATAAAGTTTTTGTTATCTATTACTCCTACTCCAATATGGCTTCCACCTAAGTCTATTCCTATTTTCATAATTACTCTCTTTCTATTAATTTTTCTATTGATGGTGAATATAATGACATTTCTTTTCTCCTTGAGTTTTACTTAAATTACATTAATCCTGGTATATTAAATTTTCCAAATTCTTGGTTTTGTGCACTATCAACTTGTCTTAAAGCTTCATTTACACATGTTAAAATTAAGTCTTCTAACATTTCTACATCATCAGGGTCAACTACATCTTTTTTTATTTTTATTTCTTTTAAAACTTTTTCTACTTTTTTCTGTGCCTCTTCGGATACTTTGCCTCGGTTGTGCAATATGCGGTCGACGGTTCCGGTCGAAACTCCGGACATCTCTGCAATGTCTTTGATTCTATATGTCTTACCCATAGATCGGAAAGCTATACAGCCCGCAGAATGTTTATTTTTGCGGGCTGTTGTCTATTTATGATTTGATATTATAGTTGTTGTACTTCTTCTTCTGTTGAAATCGTATTTAATTTTCTGAATGTGTAGCACTGCATCATATAGATAAGAGGAACGGCGACAAAGAGTCCGACGAAGAACAAGATGCAACCGACGATCGCAGTGCCGATCATGGCCAACAGTAATAAAAACAGCGGCATACCCTGTCCTTTAGTCAAGTCCCAGCTTTTTTGCAGTGATTCTATAATTCCGCAGTCTTCCTCTACGATATAGGCAGAATAAAATTGCAGGCGGATAGCCAGATAGATACCCGGAACAATCAGTAAGAATATTCCGATAGCCACTGCGATCCCCATAATGATACTGGCAATAAGATAAGTGAAGATTTTACGGGATTGCTGTCCGTATGCGGAAAACTGTGGTTCTTCTCCATCCATTGTCTGGAACAGATTTTTTATGTAGCCCAACATGAAAGCACTGGATATGACGGCACTGATCAGATTCACGATGATCTTACCGACCATCGAACCTTGCGCTGGCATACCGAACAGACTAATGATTGATGACAGGATAAAATATCCGATAAACAGCCCTACCAGTACCCAGATCTGAGATTTAGTGTACTTCCATGAAGTGCCGAACACTTCCGATATCATAAACTTTGGTTCCATATGAATTGATTATTTAGGTTATATAAGCCGTAAAATTAGGATAAATTATTGAATAAACAAATTCTGTGTTAAAATTATGTATCAATTTAAACGAATATATTTTCGATTGGTCAAATTCTTAATATATCTCTGATACAGAAATATAAAATAAGCAATTTTTTAGTATAAAAGATTGTATAAACGGAAAAAGTACAACAAAAAGATTCTACATTTGTACGCTTTTTATGAGGAATAGGCTATGAATCCATAAGTTTAGGACAGCATCGTTGTGGAATTTTTTCTATGGTGCAGCGGATCTCACCCGTTGCGGTGGCTTTTTGATGGCCTTCTAATGACAAAAAACAAGAATAGTATAGAAGATATATAATAAATGAATATGGATAAACAAATGTTGAGAACTACTATTACCCAATTAAGGCAAATTGCATTGTTTGCAGTAGGGGTATCTTTATTAACCGCTTGCGGGAACAATCAAAGCGGTATGAAGTTAGGGGATAATGAATTTGCTGTCCTTGCTGTCAATTCGACAACGAGCGACCAGACAACTTCCTATCCGGCGACGATCAGAGGAACGCAGGATATTGAGGTACGCCCCCAGGTTTCGGGTTTTATCGTTAAGTTATGTGTGGATGAAGGAGCAACAGTTCGTAAAGGGCAGGCTTTGTTCCAGATCGATCCGACCCAGTATGCTGCTGCGGTCGGACAGGCAAAAGCGGCTGTCGAGATGGCTAAAGCCAATGTCGCTACTTTGACCCTGACCGAAAAGAATAAAAAAGCTTTGTTCGATCAGAAGATTATTAGTGATTTTGAGTATCAGACAGCGGTCAACCAGCTTATGTCTGCCAAGGCAAGCCTGGCTCAGGCAGAAGCATCTTTGGTAAGCGCAAATCAGAATTTATCTTTCTGTACGGTGACAAGCCCGTCGA
>ENA-OPWD01002393-OPWD01002393.1-human-gut-metagenome-genome-assembly--contig:-NODE-2393-length-11060-cov-4.618628_pt1 | contig 11060 bp, 15 predicted proteins | sample MGYA00241502_ERZ501996 | MGnify/ENA primary metagenome ERZ501996 (study PRJEB25962, sample SAMEA2042011) | human gut metagenome | biome: human gut; feature: human-associated habitat; material: faeces... | reverse complement strand
GAGAAGGATGTGTAATTGGTGCAGGGAGTGTTGTAACAAAAGATATTCCGCCGTATAGTTTGGCAGTCGGAAATCCATGCCGAGTCATTCGAAAAATAACTGAGAAAGATCATATGCCAGATGGAATTGAAAAGAATTGAAAAATTTGCAGAGATGACAAGAGGTTCATTTTAGTAAAAAAATAAAATAATCACAATTAATAACGCCGATACAGGACTTTTTATAATCCTATACCGGCGTTTGTTGTTTACGTGAGAATGTATTTTATGCTTATTTTCCAAATGTATTGCTGGATTTAGCAGCAGCTTTAGCTGCCATAGTGTTAGTGGACTCAAACAAGGAAGTTGTCGGTGCAACCGGACACATCAGTACCCGTCCTGTTCCGCGGTAAACATTTACCAGGCCTTCTCCACTAACCGCTGATCCCACAAGTGTTTTGGTTGATCGTTCTACAGTAAATTCAAGGTTTGATGACCAGCATACGGCAAGGTTTCCATCAATTTTCAGTTCATCATTTTCCAATATGACTTCAATCAATTCATCTTCGGGAACATTAGACTCCAGTGCAGCTACACCATTTCCCTGCAAACTCAGATTAAACAGACCTTCGCTACCTAATACTGCTGATGAAAGGTTCTTTCTGGCTACAACTTTACTTTTTACATTTGCATCACAAGCCAGGAACATGCCATCTTCAATTGTCATTCCGGCCGAACCCCATTTTCCAATGTCTGCAATAATAATGTATTTATATGTTGGTTCCAGTACCAGACAGCCTTCGCCAACATATTCCGGTTTAACTGCGGTTTCTTTTGTAACCGCACCCTTGAGTGCTTTTCCAAGGAAATCTCCGATACCTTTTACACCAGATGTGGCTTGTACATTACCACCCATCCACTGCATGGAACCAGCCTGGATAATAGCTGAATGGTCTTTATCAATATCAATAACAACCTGTCTTCTTCTGACATTCATTTTACTCATGAAATACTCATTCATTGCATTCATAGGTGAAACGCTGGCATCCTGCACATATTCAAGCACATGGAAGTTTCCGATGCTTTTTGCATATTTTCTGTTTTCATTTTGTAAATTTTCAATTCGCATATTACTACTGACTCCTTTACCTTGAATAATAATTCCTAGTGTTACTCGGATATGTTTATTATAATAGAAACAACATAGATAGATATATACTTTGTATAGAGAATTATAAAGACAGAATTCTCAAAATTCGAGAAATATAAAGATGCAATTCCTCATGGTGGATGTGTATTGTGAAAAATAAATTTGTTATAGTGACAATATCAACAAAAAAACAGAATATAAATGGGGTGATCAGATGGAAGCAGCACAGAGAATTCGATTAATCCGGATAATAGAAAAGATGGAGAAAAATCCGACATTCAATAATAAACTTGGTATAAAGAACACATCTGAATATCTAGCAGAAAAAGAACAGAAAAAATGAAAGACACATGTCAGAAGGAGTAAAAAATGTTATCGTTATTATTTATAATTTGTATAATTTGGTTTGTTGGAAAATTTTTTGTTTTTGGGTTAAGAGCATCCTGGGGAATTATGAAACTACTTTGCACGGTTATTTTCTTCCCGGTGATATTGATAGGTATGGTTGTAGGTGGACTGATGTACATTGCTTTTCCATTATTGATTATTGGGGGCATTATAGCATTGGTGACGTCACATTCATAATCGATCAGGAGGAAGAAAACAGAAAGTATCGTCAATCAATTACAGCGTATGTAAAGGAAAAGGCAATGAGTCAGAAATGGTTCATTGCCTTTCTTGGCGTTATGGATTATTTCAATTTTTCTCTCTCGGCATTTAGGAGCTCAAGATTAAGCCCCTGTTCTCCGGCAGTCTTATCTACCCAAAGATTCAAAGAGTCTATGGCTAAAGAAATTTCATTAAGTTTTTTACTGATATAAGCAAAATCTTTCATTTCATCATCGCTGATCTTACCGTCACGGGCAATCTGGATCAGACGACCGGTAAGAGGATTGATTTCATTCAAACTGGCAATTGTCTCCAAAATGATATTTGACAGATCAGTCATTTCTACTTCTGGAACATAACGATGGCCGATCTCGCATTTGTGAGAGCAATAGTAATTGCAAAGCTCTGGCCTTTTATAGGCATCTGCCATCTGGAGGATATCATAGGGCGTAGGTTCTTGTGTTTCATATTCAAATTTTTCAATTTTTGAATCAGAGACAGCAGCCATTTTTTCACTGGCCTCTGCTCTTGTAAGTCCTGCCGCTTCTCGGCAAAGCTGGTAAATTGTTTTGTTTTCCCTGGTGGATTGTTTACCCATGAGAATTTCCTCCCCGTATATCGCTAAACATGAAGATTATCAATATTTAAGTCCTCATGCAAGATGTGTATTTCTTGTATAGAGTTTATTATACTTGAATTATCAATTAACAACAAGCTCAATAATGAACATGAAGTCAAAAAGAGTGAAAGAGGAAAGGGAGGTTACAGAATGAACACTATGAACAAACAGGAAATCAACGAATTTATTGAAAAAATGGAAGAGGTAGGTGATGTTTGGACGGAAGAGCAGGTAAATGATGTGTATGGTGATAGTAGCTTTGAGGATGCACTAGCTGATAGACAATCCAGTCTTGACCATATGTCCGACATTATAAGTAAAGCTATCAATAAATAATAACAAATGAAAATCAATAGTATCGTTAAGGCGTCAGTGGAGTATTCCACTGGTGTTTTTATTTTTTTAATCTTTTTTCATTTCTCCCTAAACTTTCCCAAACTTTTTTGTATTTAGAAGCTGAGAAGGCTACAGATCAGAAATTCGGATCAAAAAGCCGACTCAAGACTTTGAAAATTGAATGAGCTTGCCAGTCCGCCGGAGTCCTGCCAGATAGGATTCCGGATAATTCCAAGGACAATCGGTCCGAGGATGAAGAGAAACAGAGGTTTGCATTGAAACATTGCTGTGGCGATGGCTTTCTGAGCAAAGCGGCGAATTAATAATGATACTCCCGAATGATGTCGGCCAGGAGGAGTGAGGATTCTGGAGACCATACATGATATGGCTGAGGCTGCCTGCGATGGCGCTAATGGACTGGGTGTTCCCTGAAATGGGATACACGTGTGAACAAGACAAACGAGCACTGTATGAAAAAAAGATTGCCCCGGTATATTCCGGGGTAACTGACAATAGAAGTCGTATGGCAGAGGGGAACTTCTGCCATACCCTTGTGTTGCCAGTAAAAATATGTGGCAAACAGGAGGATTTTGTTATGAGAACTATGGGAAAGATCGAGAATAAGAAAAACATGCAGGAGAATGAAAGAAGAGACGTAAGCCGTATGAAGGCTTATCAGAAACTGGCGGAGAGAGCAATTTCCAGAAAGCGTCCAAACCATCACATGAACAGAAGGGGGTAAAAATATATGATGAACAGAAAAGAATTTCAGCAGTATTTACAGGAGACAATTAAAGACTATCTGCCTGAGAGTTACGCAGATGCAAAGATCACATTTAACGAGGTAGTGAAAAACAATGACACACATCTTACCGGTATGTCAATTGCAAGACCGGGAGAACAGGTGGTGCCAAATATCTATATTGAAAACTTCTGGAATGATTACCAGAAAGGTAAAAATATTGATGAGATTGCAGGTGACATTGCAGACATTCGTATTGAGTACGATGATCCGTTTATTAGCCCGGACATGGCTCAGCAGCTTATGAATTATGATGGAGTGAAGGATAAACTTCAGATTCGCCTTTGTGATACCCAGGAAAATCAGGACAGACTTGCCAATCTCGTTCATACAGAATATAGTGATTTTTCAGCTACCTATCACGTGAATGTTCAGGAAACAAAAGAAGGAATTGCAAGTATGGCAGTCACACCGACGGTCCTTGAAACATGGGGAATTACTGTGGAACAGCTCCATCAGGATGCATTGGCATCAGACATGAATCGTCATCCAATGTTCTGTGATATGCAGAATATGATGGAAAGCATGATGTTCGGAAAGGAGCCGGAAAATCTTTTAGATGACGGTTCTGGTCAGAGCGGAATGGGCATGTACTGTCTTACCAATGGAGATAAGATGAACGGCGCCGGATTGATTCTTCAGGGAGACCTGATGCAGCAGATCGGGGAAATTGTAGGCGGTGATTTTTATATCCTTCCTTCCAGTTGCCATGAGGTCCTTGTGATCCCGGAATCAATGGGAATGGATGTGAAGGAACTGTCTGCCATGGTACAGCAGGTCAACGCGACAGAAGTATCTACAGAAGACCGCTTATCCGATCACGTCCAGCATTATGATAGTAAAGAAGCCGTCATGGAAAATGCAGAGAAACGCGTATCCCGTCTTGAAAAAGAAAATGCAGAAACAAAAGCTGCAAAGAAGAGTATTCATGATCGCCTTGGAGAAAAGAAACAGCAGAGTGCTGCGAAGAAAGCAGAAAAAGCTGTGGATAAGGCAGTGAAGAAAGATAAAGGGCAGGAACTGTAATATAAAGTAATAGATGTGGCAAGGTATAAACAGGCAATTTCTAATATCTTGCCATATCTATTTTTAGTCAATCATGGTAAAATTAATGAATAAATAGTAGTAGGAAGGAGATGTGACAAGTGGCAAATCATCAGGCAGCAGAACAGATGATAGGATACTTATATCAAATACGATATGCTCTTTTTCTTCTTCTGGATAATGACAACACAGGATATCAAGTCAGCATAGAAAAATTTGATGATGTAGCATTTGATGATAATGGAACACCGAAAGAATTAATTCAGTTAAAACACCATATTAATAATCAAGGATCTCTTACAGATTACAGTGTTGATTTATGGAGAACATTAAAGGTTTGGATGGATATGATAGAAGATGAAAAATCTATCTTATACGATGCGGATTTTTTGTTGATTACAACATCAACTGCACCAGAGGACAGTATAGCAGCAGCCCTCAAAGAAAAAAATAAAGATGTTGATGCTATTTATTCCGTTTTGAAAAAAATTGCTGAGGAAAAAGGAAATCAAACAAATAAAAAAGCTTATGAAAAATTTTCTTCTATGGATGAAGCGATAATAAAAAAACTTCTAGAAAGAATAATTATTATAGATTATGCAGCAGATATTGTTGATGTTGAGAACGCTATTAGAAAATGCATTCGATATTCATGTGAACAGCGACATGAGGACTTTGTATATGAACGCATTGAGGGATGGTGGTTCAAAAATGCAATAATGGCATTAACATCTAATGAACCATGTTTTTTTAATCAAACGCAGATCAGATCACTTATTCGTGATTTTGCAAGAGAATATGATGCTGACAATCTTCCTATCGACGATGACATATTAATGATTGGTGAGGTCGAGGAGTCTGATCTTCCAGAAAAGCAAAGAATATTTTTGGAGCAGTTACGACTATTAAGGTTAAAAAATAATCATTTAAATATTGCACTACAAGATTATTATCGCGCATATGAGCAAAGATCTAGGTGGATTAGGAATGATTTATTATACGTTAATGAGTTGTCTATATACGAAAGAAGATTAGTTGATGCTTGGAGAGATGCTTATACGTGGATGGTAGACGATTTAGAAGACAGCGTTTTACCGATAACTGAAGAAGATATTATCAAAGCTGGCAAGAAATTATACAAGGAAGTTACGGGTAAGGATATTAGAATCCGAGATAAATGCCAGGAACCATTTGTAATGAAAGGTTCTTATCATTTATTATCGAACAAGCTTAAAGTTGGGTGGCACAAAGATTTTTATGATAGACTAAGTGATTTATTAGTCAAATGTGAGGAGGATTAGCATATGGTATCATGGCAAGAGCGTCCTTCTGAAGTAAGCTATTTATTAAATCCTGCCTTTTGTGGACGTATAATTTATAATACTATTTCAGAGTATTCTTCAAGTTCTGAAAAACCATTTCCGTTAGCATTAATGTATTTAATTTTGCCATTGGTATTGCATAAAAATACCAGAGAACTCATCAATAGCAGAACAGCATTCACAAATTGGATTCAAAATAATCCGAAGGTGTTAATCGGGTTTCCGAGAAGAGCGAGGGAAATGGTTACTATTACAAATGAAGCTATAGAGTATTTACTGCAATCTAAATATATATGCATAGATACTAATGGAGAGTTTATAATTAATGTAGAACAAAAAAAGATGAGCAAGACAAAATTCACTGATCATGAGGTGAAAGAGTGTATTAATAAGGCAGGGCATATTGGAAAATGGTTTGCCTCTACTGGTAAAGTAGAAAATATTTATATAAGCCTGGGGGTAAGACCATAATGCAAATAGAAAAGATTATTTTATACAGTCATACTGGTAAAATCAGAATCATCAATTTAAAGATTGGTAATCTTAATATTATTACTGGAAAATCAAAATCAGGAAAATCGTCAGTTGGTGATATCATTGAATATTGTCTTGGTGGATCAAGATGCACAATTGCAGATGGAGTTGTAAGAGATAACGTGTCGTGGTATGGATTATTACTGAATTTTGGTGATGAGCATTTGTTTGTAGCACGTAAGAACCCAGATGCGGGAGCGCAGACAACAACATTATGCTATTATGAAGAAGGAATGCACATTAATATTCCACCATATGAAAGACTGATATCGAATACGAATGTTAGTGGTATAGAGGAAATATTAAATAAAAAAATACATATTTCTGAAAATTTGCACATTCCTCCCGAAGGACAAAGCAGAAATGCAATTTCTGCAAATGTAAGACATTCATTATTTTATTGCTTCCAAGGGCAAGACGAAATCGCTGCTCGGAACATTCTTTTTCACAGACAATCTGAAGAATATATAGCACAAACAATCAAAGATACAATGCCTTATTTTTTGGGGGCAGTAGATGAACATGCTTTAGAATTGGAAGCTGAATTGAAAGAAAAGAAACGAGAACTAAGAGTATTAAAACGAAAAAAGAGTTCAGAAGAAGTAGTCTTAGGAGAAAATGATGGAAAAGCGATTTCCTTACTTAGTGAAGCAATTGCTGTTGGGTTAATCCAAGAAGGAACAGTTGATGTATTCGATTCCAAAGCAATTGTTGATGCTCTTACAAATGTTCATTTGGGAGAGAGTGTTTACCCTGTAATTGAAAGAGAACGATTAGCTATTTTACAGGATAAACTAAAAGAAGAGGAAGAAAAACGAGAAATTATTGACGCTGAATTAAAAGCAGCTAGGAGTTATCTTTCTGAATTCAGTGGATTTGGAAGCGAAGCTGAACATCAAAAGAATCGATTGGAATCAATTGGATTATTTGAAAAGCTAGATTTTGAACCAAATAAATGTCCATTTTGCTCAGGAGATTTATTAAATCCATTACCAAGCATAGATATGATGAAATCTGCTATTATGCAATTGGATGAGTCTATTGGTAGTATTTCACGTGAAAAACCTAAGTTGCAAAAGCATATTAATGAATTGGTTGCTAAGCAAATTGCAGCAAGAAATACTATTTTGGATTTAAAATCGGAGATAGATGGTATTTTAGAACAAGAGAAAGAAGCGAGAGAATTAAAGGATATTAATATTAGAAAAGGCAAAGTATTAGGAAGAATTAGTTTATGGCTAGAAAGCCACGACTTTATCGCTGATTCAAAAGATATTGATGAACAAATCGAAAAACTTGAAAAGGAAATAGAAGATATTCAAGAATTATTGTCAATAGATACTATTGAAGAACGTATAACATCATGTCTTTCTAAGATTCAAATGGATATGACGAATTGGGCAGCAGATTCTCTTAATTTGGAACACGGAAGATATCCTTATAGATATGATCCCAAAAATGTTACAGTTATTGTTGATAAAGAACGTCCTGTTCCGTTACAGCAAATGGGAAGTGGATCTAACTGGGTTGGGGTGCATTTGATAACATATGTTGCTTTTCAGAAATTATTTATGGAAAATAATCGCCCAGTTCCAAGATTTATTTTTTTGGATCAGCCATCACAAGTATATTTTCCATCAGGAGATGGAAATGATAAAGATATTGATATGGAAGAAGTTGCAAAACTATATAAGTTTTTAAATGATCAAGTTGAGGCGCTTAACCATGGAATACAAATTATTGTAGTTGATCATGCTCAATTACAAGAGGACGCATTTAAAAATAATCTCATAGAGAATTGGTGGAGTGACGAAAATAATCTCGTTCCTTTAGATTGGTATAATGATTAGTGATAAAAGCGGTGATAGAAATATCATCGCTTTTTTTGGAGGTGATTTACAAAATGAAGTTTTGGAAATGGATCGTGTTGATGCTCTGTTGCGGCATGATCGGTGTATGTGGAAAGTACCTTTATGATTACTTTGCTCAGTCTGTGGAAAATAAGGATGCCTATGAGGATATCATAAACATTGGCTTCCCAGATAATACCGATGACCAGAATAAGGATGATCCAGAAGATGAAACAGAGCAGGAAATAGACATCAGTGATTTTGATCACAATTCCTTATTAGCCATTAACAGCGACTGCATTGGCTGGGTACGCATCGATGGAACAGATATTGATTATCCGATTGTGCAGGCTGCAGATAATAGATAATAGTTTTTATCTTCACCATAATTTTAACCAGGAACCCGCTATCTGCGGAGCCATCTTTATGGATTACAGAAATGATATTGATCTGCTTAAAGAACATCTGATTCTTTATGGGCATCAGATGAAAGATGGATCCATGTTCAAGCAGTTGAACGGATACAAGGATAACGAATTTTACGAGGAACATCCAAAGATAACACTGTATCTTCGGAATCAGAAATACAGTTATGATGTGGTGGCGGTTTATATGACCAATATTGCGAAGAGTGGAGGGTATTATAATTACCTTCACGGAAATACAAGAGAAGAACAAATAGAATACCTGCAGAACAAAATGGCAGTTTATCACCTTTATGACACAGGACTTATTGTGACCGAGGACGATGAGCTGCTTTCTTTATCTACCTGCGAGTATTCCAGTACCAATGGACGGTGATCGTCCTGGCGAGAAGAAGGTGTGAAAATGGAAAAAAGAGAATACAGGAATCGAGATAATTCGATACTTTCCGACATGATTCGACAAAGTTTGAAAGAGCTAGAAGACGAGGATTTTATTTTGCAGATTCCGTTGGAGAAAGAGGTGACTGAGGATGAACGAAAAGTACGGAATTGAGCAGGTATGCCATATTTCTTTTATCATTCCCTTCAATTCTTTCATTTCTTCCGGTGTAACGGAACCGGTAGCATTGGCAAGTCTTGCTAGCTGATTTACATTTACACCAATCTTATGCATTTCAAAAAACTGTTTCTCAAGGTACGTCGTATCAGTATTTACGATGATTCCGTCGATTGCCATCTTACGAAGATAGGCTCCCATGTTTGCAGTTCTTGATAAGATCATTTTCTTGCGTATCATCTTTTTCTCCCGTTCCTCTGGTGTAACCCAGAATTTAACCTGGATTTCTCTTTTTCTTTCGGCCATGTGTGTCTCCTTTCTGTATATTACGAGCGAAGCGAGTTTAATAAAACTGGGTAGGGTCCCTGTTTTGAGACGAATGTCCGGAAGGTGGGTAACCACTTCCTGTCCTTGCTATTCTATCTCTCAGTTATTAAATACAAAAATGATCTGAGAAGTTTAGCAATTATAGCGTTTGAAAATTCAATTAAGGCAATTAAAGATCTTATAAAATACAACAGAGTCCGTTCTTTAGTACATCAAAAATAATATTTTATCAATATAAATGAAATAGGACTGCCATTTGAAAGCAGTCCTGGTGATCTATAGAGATATTTTCATTTTTTTGAATTGCTCAACATATTCTGGATCAGAGCAGTAGAAGACACAATTGGATTTCATTTTTTGCTTTCCTGTCTTATTGAGGCTAGTATTACTAGTTTTTTTGCTTTCGGCTTTTCCGACAGAAACTTTTTGCCAATCGTCTGAGGAAAGTGCAGAATAAAAGCCGGCTAATACTTGGGGAATATTTGAGTTTTGTGAATAGTAATCGTAATACAAGCCTAAGAGGGCTGTGGAATTTGCGTGATGAGCCCACCAGTTTATATTGTTGATATATCCTACACGTGGACAATATAAATCAAAACTGTTGCCATCGTGTTCTAAAGAATATGACTTTTTTTGTTTGTCAGATGATTCGCCGATGCAGCACTTTATTTCCAATCCACCAAATTTAAAAGGTGAAAAACTTGATTTTAGGGGAATGGGACGACCGTTTTTTAATTCAAAACATTTTTGGTAGTAAGTTAATAATCGTTGTGTGTCAAGTGACAAAATATCAGGTCGTCCATCTGGATGGGGGTTTGGTTCAAATGGTTTTACTTGGTCAGACAAAATGCTCTTATACACTTCGCCAATAAAACCGCTTAAGTTACGCTGACCAAGAGAATAAAAGATGTCAAAATGCAACTCTGAAAACATATTTGATAATGCGACAAGATATGCATTTGTTCGTTTGGCTGCATTAATAAGCGTTTCAGATGTTATTACCGTTTCAGAAATAATAAAATTTTTTTCTGTATTGATGAAATTCATAATTAGGCCTCCTGTCCAAAATAAGATAGATATGTGGGATCGTCGAGACAAAGTATGATTCCAGATAGCATTTTGGAGTATCCGTCTTTGGTTATTGTGGAAAAAGAAGTCATAGCGCTACCTTCTTTTGGATTTGCCTTAGCGGTCCAGTCATCAGGAGTAAGCTGATCTGAATAAAAAGCGGCAACTATTGTCGGATACCCGTTTATAAAGTCAGAGAAGAACCCCAATAAATGATTTGTTTTTCGGTGATGAGCTTTCCACTGCAAATCCGGCTGAATGAAATTGATTCGTTGTTCACCAGTGAAGAGATCGACCTTTGGTTTTTTGTATCCAAGCGTATTTTTCACCTCAATACCTCCATACAAAAAATCATCCTTACTATCCATCGAAGCGTAAATATTGTAGTAGTATTTCATCCTTTAATTAACTCGACTTTTTGACAGGCAGTGTATCAACAA
>ENA-OPWD01002384-OPWD01002384.1-human-gut-metagenome-genome-assembly--contig:-NODE-2384-length-11095-cov-1.922645_pt1 | contig 11095 bp, 10 predicted proteins | sample MGYA00241502_ERZ501996 | MGnify/ENA primary metagenome ERZ501996 (study PRJEB25962, sample SAMEA2042011) | human gut metagenome | biome: human gut; feature: human-associated habitat; material: faeces... | reverse complement strand
CCGTTGATGTTTCCCTTTGCGGTGGTCTGTGATAAACATATCAGCATAAACCCGTTCAGGATAAGTCTTCGTGCTCTTTTCCGAAGAAAGAGTAATCTGGAATGTTTTTCTGCCCTGGGCAGGGAGTTCGGTAACGAATGCCAATTCATCCATTTTGCGGTCCCTGTTCAAGTCATCCAGTTGGGAAGGTATTTCATCGCTTCCTTCCATGACTACGGCAGACTTTACCTTGAACCCCATTTGAAGCTCGCGTAGGCTGATCACTACCGGTGCATCCGTTTGTGGTTGGTTCCAGTTATTATGTACCTCTATCGTAATCGTCTTTTCCTGTTTCTGAGCCAAGGTGGGCAGGATGACGCTCCCTAAAAGAAAAGCGATAATAAGAATATTCTTTTTCATGCTTCATCATCACGCCTTCGATGACTGCCTGACCGCCAAGCTTTGAATACCTCATGAATACTCTCCTTTCATTAAATATGGAAAAAAGGGCAGAGTCACGCCGACTCTGCCCACATTCTCAATCCACTATTTCAAGCCATACTTACGATTGAACTTATCGATTGCACCACGAGCTGCTACCGACTTCTGCTGTCCGGTATAGAATGGATGGCACTTAGAACAAACTTCAACGTGAATCTCTTCTTTTGTTGAGCCTGTCTCAAACGTATTACCACAGTTGCAAATCACTTTTGCCTGGTAATATTCCGGATGAATTCCCTCTCTCATGTTCATTTCACCTCACTACTTGTATTTTCCTTATATATAAAAGGATAATTGTCTTGCTCAAAAACTGCTCGCTCATTATATCATGTTCCACCTTTAATTGCAAGCACTTTTTACTTATAAATGCATTTTTTTAACAGTTTCAATGAATTCCTTATTGTCCTTGGTTCGTTTAAACAAATTCAAAATCTGCTCTAAGGCAGGTTCTGCTTTCATACCGCCAAGTGCTTTTCGGATTTTGACTACTGCTTCCTGTTCTTCACTGTCTAACAGTAAATCTTCACGGCGTGTACTTGATTTCTGAATATCTATCGCAGGGAAAATACGTTTTTCCGATAAACTGCGGTCTAATACAAGTTCCATATTACCGGTTCCCTTAAATTCTTCAAATACAACATCATCCATACGACTTCCGGTATCTACAAGCGCCGTAGCAAGAATTGTCAGACTGCCGCCTTCACGCATATTTCGTGCAGCACCAAAGAAACGTTTTGGCATATGCAGCGCCGCCGGGTCAAGGCCACCGGAAAGGGTACGTCCGCTCGGTGTTACGGTCAGGTTGTAAGCTCTTGCCAGACGTGTAATACTGTCTAACAGAATCATTACATCCTCGCCGCTTTCCACAAGGCGTTTTGCATGCTCAATTACCATTTCCGATACACGTTTGTGATTTTCCGGTAATTCATCAAATGTAGAATAAATGACTTCTACCTGTTCGCCCTCAATCGACTCTTTAATATCCGTAACTTCCTCCGGTCTCTCATCAATGAGAAGAACAATCAGTTTCATTTTGGGATAGTTTGTCGTAACTGCTTTCGCAACCTGTTTTAACAAGGTTGTCTTTCCGGTTTTTGGCTGGGAAACAATCATACCACGCTGCCCCTTACCAATCGGTGCAATCAAATCGAGCATACGCATCGATACTCCTGCTCCCGGTGTTTCCAAATGAATCCTATTATTCGGAAAAATTGGTGTCAAATCCTCAAACTTTTTACGATTATACAAATAAGTCGGTGAATATCCATTTACTTTTGTCATATACAACAGTGCACTGAACTTTTCACTCTGGTTTCTCGTTTTTAAATTCCCCTCAATAATGTCACCGGTACGTAGTCCAAAACGACGAATAAACTGTGGTGCTACATATACATCATCTTCACCCGGAAGGAAATTATCACAGCGGATAAATCCATAATTTTCCGGCATAATCTCCAAAATACCATTTTTCGTAATACCACTGTCTAATTCTTTCAATTCAGACGGATGTACCTCCGTAATTTGACGATCCTTAACAATCGAAATCAGCCCATCGCTTCCATCATGATACTTCTGTGGACGATTATTGTAATAATAGTTCGACTGTGACACACGTTCATGCTGCTGCGGTCTCTCGGAGTGATAAGTTCTTTCATGCGAATTATATGTTCTCTCACTGTGTGAATCATTTCTTCTATCATTTCTATCACTGTATGAGTCATTTCTTCTATCGCTATAGGAATCATTTTTTCGTTCGTAGCCACTATTATAGCTATTATTGTTATAACCGCTGTTATAGTTACTGTTACTGCCATAATTATTATTGCTGCTATAGTTATTATTGCTGTAATTGTTACTGCTGTAATTGTTATTGCTATAGTTATTATTGCTGTAGTTATTGTTGCTGTAATTATTGTTCCGCTCATAACTATTGCTGCCATAGTTATTGTTATAACTGTTATAACCGTTGTTGTTATAGCCGCCGTTATAATTATTGCTGTAACCGCCGTTGCCGTAACCATTTTCATTGCGACGCATCGGACGACGTTCGTATCTGTCCTGACGGTCATTCCGTTCCATGCGGTCTTGTCTTACCGGTCTTGTCTGACGTTCCATCGGTGCTCTCTGGGAAACCGGCTTTCTCTCCATCGTTCTCTCCGGCATAACCTCCGGCTCTCTTTTCGTTTCCTCGGAAACTTCCATCAACCGCTGAATCAACTCCGGCTTACGCAATGCCGTAATTCCTTTCAAACCTTTTTCTTTTGCAATCTCGCGCAATTCAACTAATGTTTTTTTTGAAAAATCCATACATTACTTCCTTTCTAATGCTGATACATCTCTCAACCACTCTTAACTAATCCAATCTCATAATTAGGAAATCAAACTCAAACGCCCGAATTTCAGATAATCGAATTTCAAATGATTCTTTACGATAATTCTGAAACCTTATTATAACGAATAAGAAAAGGTTCGTCAAGTAGTGTTTGGGCTAAATTGCACGCTTTTTAAAATTCAATTTTATTTTTTTTCATCAAATCTCTCGCCGTATCCAAAGAATCAACACCGGTTCTGTTTTTAATCGGTGCAAATTCGCGTTCTCTCTCAACCTCAAAAGATAAACAATTGTCCATCATTCGAATCATATCCAGAACAAGAAGTTCAAATTTGTAACCGTTTGGCTCCTCCGGTTTCATCATCTGCCCATCTTCTGCCATATACGGAATCTTTTTCTCCACTACATGAGTCGGCATATATTCATTCATAATTTTTGTCAGCGTTTTTACATTAAACAGATAGTTCAAAATAACACCATAGTTGTATAACAGCCGTCCATTTTCATCTTTGGAATGAATCATTTCATCAGTCATTTCATAATACTCTACAATCGATGGTTTTCCATCCTCTAAACAGAGAACTCCTACTTTTTCATTTGGGTCTGCCTTTGCCACTACCTTTGATCCGCACACACAGCCTGCCTCAATCGTTGCACCAACGAATACCGGGTCAGCCATCTTCTGAAGTACATTATCCACAGAAAATACGTTCAGCCATTCCACGCCAAGTTCATCGATTTTATCCAAAAGACCTGCTTTTGCCAAGGACGAGAACCAACCGCCATTTCCATTTGGTGAAGTTGAAAGTTTTGCTTTACCTTCCATATAAATCTTTCCGTCATAGCTTACTGACGGTGCCATTTCCTGAACAAAAAAGAATACATAATCTTTGTTATAGCCAAAATAATCGTGTTCTTTGAAAAACTGTGTCGTATCGTCATTGTTCTTTTCACTTGTCATGATAAATAACGGAATCCATGCATTCGCTTTTTCTTTCACCTGCATCAAATTATGTATTAACTGTTCAAACAGATATAATTCTTTTGTCACGCCAACATTTAACATTCCTTTTGGCTTATCCAGACCAAGTCTTGTTCCCTGTCCGCCTGCCAAAAGAACCGCACCCACTTTGCAGTCATAAATTGCCTGAAGTCCGATTTCTTCATAATGCTCTCTCTTTGCCGCAATCTCCTCTAATGTCACAGCACCAAGCGGCTCCAATTTTCCTTTTGGTATCTCTTTTACACCGCCCTCAATCAAATTAAGAAGTGACAAATCCAAATCTTCAATCTGTTTCAACAGCGACTTTTTCTCCTCTTCTCCCAATTCCTCAAAATATTGTAATAAATGTTCCTGACCAACAGGCATTAATTTCTGCTTTGCTTCTTCGTAAGTCATCCTTTTTTCTCCTTTCCTTAGCGCCATGGCGCCATCCTATCCTCATTGTACCATTTTCCATAAAAAGTACAAGAGAAACTTATTGTGTTTGCCCTTGAAAAATGATATGATTATTGTTATATGTTTATTGGATTTGTACAAGATAGAATGGAGGATATTATGACACAGAGCGAAAAAGCGTTAAAGCTGCATGAAGAATGGAATGGAAAAATTACAACCACACCAAAGTGTGAGGTAAAATCAAGAGAAGATCTTGCCATTGCCTACACACCGGGTGTTGCAGAACCATGTAAAGTAATTGCAGAGAACAAGGAAGAAGCTTACCGCTATACCATCAAGTCAAATACGGTTGCCGTTGTTTCCGACGGAAGTGCCGTTTTGGGCCTCGGTAACATCGGCGCAGAAGCCGCTATGCCGGTTATGGAAGGAAAAGCTGTTTTATTCAAAGAATTTGGCGGGGTCAATGCTTTCCCAATTTGTTTAGATACACAGGATACCGAAGAAATTATCAAAACCGTAGTCAATATTGCCCCTGCTTTTGGCGGCATTAACTTGGAAGATATTTCCGCACCACGTTGTTTTGAAATCGAAACGCGCTTAAAAGAATTACTTGACATCCCGGTTTTCCACGACGACCAGCACGGAACAGCCATCGTAGTTCTCTCGGGAATCATCAATGCATTAAAAGTAGTGAACAAAGAAAAAGAAGACTGTAAAGTCATTGTAAACGGTGCCGGTTCTGCAGGAATCGCTATCACAAAACTTTTACTCCGCTATGGATTTAAGGATGTAACACTCTGCGATAAATCCGGTATTTTAAGTAAAAACAGTAAGGACTTAAACTGGATGCAGAAAGAAATGATGGAAGTTACCAATTTATCCGGCAAAGAGGGAAGTCTTGCCGATGCCTTTGTCGGCGCTGACATTTTCGTAGGCGTTTCCGCTCCGGGAATCGTAACAGAGGAAATGGTTGCCTCAATGAACCGCGACGGTATTTTGTTTGCCATGGCAAATCCGGTACCGGAAATCATGCCTGACCTTGCAAAAAAGGCCGGTGCAAAAGTGGTTGGAACCGGACGTTCCGATTTCCCAAATCAGGTCAACAATGTAGTAGCTTTCCCCGGTATTTTCAAAGGTGCCCTAGAGGGACGTGCCACACAGATTACCGAAGAAATGAAATTAGCAGCCGCTCTTGCTATCGCATCTTTAGTACCGGAAGATGAGTTAAATGAAGATAACATTATGCCGGAAGCTTTTGATCCACGCGTTGCAGATGTTGTAAGTGCTGCCGTAAAAGCACATATTGCTGATTAATCATGGAAAAATGGGGCGATAAACCGTACCACTCTCTGGATTACGAGAACAAAAAACGTTTTGGTGAAAAAGTATATAAAATTTCTCTGGCTGGTGGAACCACCTGCCCAAACCGCGATGGCACACTTGGTACAAGAGGCTGTTGTTTTTGCAGTGGCAGCGGTTCCGGTGATTTTGCCGCCACCAAAGGAAGCATTACCGAACAGATCGAAGAAGCCATTGCCCGTGTTTCCCGTTACAAAAACGCAGGGCATCATTTTACCGCTTACTTCCAATCTTTCACCGCTACCTACGCACCGGTTGAAACTTTGCGGGCGGCTTGGGAAGAAGCAATGACACATGAATCCGTTGTCACGCTTGCAATTGCAACGAGACCGGACTGTTTAGGAGACAATGTTCTCTCGCTGTTAGCCGACTGCTGTAGAAAAATGCCAGTGACCGTTGAACTCGGTTTACAAACCATTCATCCGGACACCATCCGCTACATCCGGCGGGGTTATCCAAACTCCGTATACGAAACAGCAGTAAAAAACCTGCAAAATATCGGTGTGAATGTTGTAACTCACGTGATTGCCGGTCTGCCCGGTGAAACAAAAGAAAACTTTCTCGATACGGTAAGATATGTTGCTGATATAGGAAGTGACGGTATTAAACTCCAGCTTTTGCATGTACTGAAAGGAACCGACTTAGCGTTGGATTATGAAAATAAAATGTTCCGGACACTGACTCCGGATGAGTATTTAGACTACATTGCCGAAGCACTTTCGATTCTTCCACCGGATATGGTGATACACCGTGTGACCGGTGACGGACCAAAGGACTTATTAATTGCTCCTCTGTGGAGTGCCAACAAGCGAATGGTTCTAAACTCCCTTCAAAAAAAAATGAAGCAGGAACATATTTTTCAGGGAAAATTCTATCACGGGAAATAAGGAGGGATTTGCTATGCCAAATGGCTCAATTACCATTTATAAACTAATTATTTTATATACACTAAGTAAAGTAGATTCTCCACTGCCGCCCGGCGTGATTTCCGATTACATCACAGACCGCGGCTACACAAATTATTTTAATTTACAAAATGCCTTTGGGGAATTGTTAGAAGCGGATTTAATCAAAGAGGACAGCACCTATCATTTAACGTACTACACGCTGACCGAAGCGGGTGCCGAAACATTAGAGTTGTTTGGCGCTCCTTTATCAAGAGAAATCCGGGATGAAATCAATCATTACTTAGAAGAACACAAATTTGAAATCATCGACGATACATCTTTAGTGAGTGACTACCATGTGACAAACGATGGCACCTATCTCGCCACCTGTACACTGCGCGACGGCAATCATGTTCTCATGCAGCTGTCTTTGGACGTTGCCACGGAAACAGATGCTATCAAAGTATGCGAAAACTGGCAGTCGAAAAGTGATATCCTCTATCAGACTGCCATGCAAAATCTTCTTTCTTAACTTGTATGAGGGAGTGCCGCATCAACCGACGCCGGTGCTCCCCATTTCTAAATATTTCAAATAAGCACCATATGTCATTGTAACCGCATTATCGCCGGTTCCAACTGCCACCGTAACTTTTTCAAAATCCGAAGCCGTCGCTTTTACTGCAGTCGTATCAGTCGATTGAGACGTTGTTTTCTTCTCTTCTACACCAGTAGAAGCACCACTTCCCTCATATGCATCGGAAGTAGTCGAAACCTTGCGGTTCGGAACAGTAACGCCTTCCTGCATAAATTTCTTTATCTTTTTCACGTAATTTGTCGTCTCTTTATACGGTGGCACACCGCCGTACTTTTTCACCGCACCGCTGCCGGCGTTATATGCCGCTGCCGCCAATGTGTAATCACCGTTAAATTTCTTCAAATGCGCTTTCAGAAGTTTTGCCGCTCCCATAATATTCTGCTCGGCATCAAACGGATCTTTGATTCCTAACCCCTTCTGTTCTTCCGGCATCACCTGCATAATTCCCTGTGCTCCGGCAGAGGAAACACACTTTGTGTTAAAATCTGATTCTGCCTTTGCCACGGCAACTAAGAAATCATAGGAAATATCATATTTTTCTGCCGCCCGCTCAAAGATACCTTTTAACGTCGTGCTTCCTGTACTCTCGGAAGTATCATTCGACGTTTTGTTTGTCTTTGATGCTGACGATGTTTTTTCTGTCGTCTTTGCTGTCATCTTTTTCAGCGACGCACTTTCTGTGTTTTCCTCAGAAGCCGCAGCATACAACGCATTTTCCTTTTCTAACACTTTCTGAAACGGAGTAATGGATGTCTTTGTATGCGAAGCGGACAGCGATACACTTGCTGCCTGATTGGTTCGATTTGTAATATCCTGAACATACATCGCCGACATCTTATTTCTCCTTTCACAAAAATCTCCAAACTTAATTTCATTATACCGAAAACTGTTTTAAAAAGCAAGACAATCCTAGCGGTATTTTTCCAAAAATTCATCCATCTTCTTCATAGATTCTGTAAGAACGGACACCTCCGGCAGATAGACAATACGGAAATGATCCGGATTTGCCCAGTTAAATCCGCCGCCATGTACCAAAAGCACATGTTTTTCACGCAGAAAGTCTAACACAAACTGCTCATCATTTTGAATTCCAAAACGCTTTGCATCAATGCGTGGGAAGATATAAAAGGCCGCTTCCGGATGAACAACAGACAAACCATCCACACCATCAATCGCCTCACAGATGCATTTTCGCTGCTCATACAATCTGCCGCCCGGTAATAAAAGCGGGTCAACATCCGGTCTGTTTTTCAGTGCCGGTGCCACCACGTGCTGTGCTAACACGTTGGCACACAAACGCATGGACGAAAGCATGTTAATTCCTTCTATGTAGCCTTTGCCCTTTGACAAGTCTCCGCTAAGCACCATCCAGCCGCTGCGAAATCCCGCTATGCGGTCTGATTTGGAAAGTCCGTTAAACGTTACTACAAACAAATCCGGTGCCAAAGATGCAATCGATGTATGCGTTTTGCCATCAAAAACAAGTCTGTCATAAATCTCATCCGCAAATAAAATCAATTCATGGCGTCTTGCCAGCTCTACAATCTGCTCTAACACTTCTTTTGGATACAAAGCACCTGTCGGGTTATTCGGGTTAATAATAACAATTCCCTTTGTTCTGGAATTGATTTTTTTCTCCATATCCGCAATATCCGGATACCAGTTGGATTTCTCATCACAGATATAATGAACCGGCGTTCCTCCCGCCAATTTTGCCGCAGCTGTCCACAATGGGTAATCCGGTGCCGGAATCAAAATTTCATCACCATCATTTAACAAGCCCTGCATCGCAAGGGAAATCATTTCACTGACCCCGTTTCCGATGTAAATGTGGTTCATCTCCAAATTCGGCAGCCCCTTTGACCGGTGATAATCTAAAATCGCCTCACGTGCCTCAACAATACCATTGGACTCGCTATAGCCCTGACTCATTGGGTCATCCAGTGCATCACGGATAGCGTCCAAAATCCACGAAGGTGCCTGAAAACCAAATGGTGCCGGGTTTCCTATATTTAATTGGAGAATCTCCGTGCCCTGGCGTTTCATCTCATTTGCCGCATCCAGAACAGGGCCTCTCACATCGTAACATACTCCATGTAATTTATCTGATTTTGCAAAGGTTCTCATCCTTCCACATCTCCATTCCTTTTTCTAATTTCATCATATCGGTTCGGCAGCCGGCGTAGCGAATAAATGCTTGCCGCCACAACCACAATGCAAAGTACATAAAAAATCACATACCAGATAGAAGCAATCCGGATTTGCCGATAGGCTAACCACTGACCGATTCCACTGATTAGATAAGAACTTAAATTAAATGCCATATGCATAAGGGTGCTTCCCCAGATACTCTGTGTTTTTTCAAAGATGTACGCCAAAATAATACCAAAGGCAGCCGCGTACAATCCCTGAACAATATTTTTATGGTATATACCAAAAATCAGTGCCGAAACAAGTGCTGACACATCAACCGGAAAACAAGTTCTAAGTCCACCGTAAATCACGCCGCGAAACAGTAGTTCCTCCGCAATCGGTCCCACGACAACAACAAGAAGCAGCACAGCAAACGGAGAACCGTTTTTCAGGCTTAAAATCTCACTCACATTGTCATAGGAAGCAAATATGTTTGGCAGAAGATACCGCAAAAATCCAACGGTGATGCCAATCGCATACTGCCCAAACAGCCCAATCGCCGTCAAACCGGCGATACGTTTTACCGTAAATAATGGGCGGTAATCCGGTCTGTAATGCCATTTATTTTCCCGCACGGCATACCAGAAACCAAACACAAATAATACAACCAATTTCAAAATAAAATTTGCCATAATCTGCACTCGGATTTGTTCCTGCTTTGTCATCCCTTTATGTAACGCAAGTCCAAACAAGGCACGAAACAACACTTCCAAGCCGTAACAGACAAGGAGGGCAAGCAGCGTCCAGCCAATTGTCTTTATTATTTTTTTCAATCTGCCATATCCCCCTTAAACTAATTTACCGTTTCGTTTCTATTTCCAACGGCATTGATATTCATTTTACCACGCCGCCTCCAATCGGTCAATTTTCTATTGCTAATTTTCTTTGTAAATGATAGTATGTTTATGATGCTGTGGGAGAACATCTGTTGGATGTAACATTAAATAACCGCCTGCTTATCAGGCTTAAGAATGGAGGATACTTATGAAACTCTGGGGAGGACGATTCACCAAAGAGACCAATCAGTTAGTACACAATTTTAACGCTTCCATTTCCTATGACCAGAAATTTTACAAACAGGATATTTTAGGAAGTATTGCACATGTAACAATGTTAGAAAAACAGGGGATTTTAACTGCTTCAGAAAAAGATGCCATTGTCAACGGCCTGCAGGGAATCCTGAATGATTTAGAGAGCGGTGCTTTAGAAATCACTGCGGAACACGAAGACATTCACAGTTTCGTGGAGGCAAACTTGATTGAACGTATCGGAGATCCCGGCAAAAAGCTTCACACCGGACGCAGCCGAAACGACCAGGTTGCTCTGGATATGAAATTATATACAAGAGATGAAATCGTTGAAATTAATGATTTGCTCAAAGAATTGATGGTGGTAATTCACCGGATTATGTCAGAAAATATTGATACTTTTATGCCGGGCTTTACCCATTTGCAGAAGGCTCAGCCGGTAACACTTGCTCACCATTTTGGCGCTTATTTTGAAATGTTCCGCCGTGACCGAAGCCGCCTGCGCGACATCTATGACCGCATGAATTACTGTCCACTCGGCGCCGGTGCTCTCGCCGGAACAACCTATCCTTTGGACCGCGAGTACACCGCTTCGCTTTTGAAGTTTGACGGTCCTACCTTTAACAGTATGGATTCCGTTTCCGACCGTGATTACCTCATCGAACTGCTCAGTGCTCTCTCGACGATTATGATGCATATGAGCCGTTTCTGCGAAGAAATCATTCTTTGGAACTCAAACGAATACCGTTTTGTTGAAATTGATGATTCTTATTCCACAGGCTCCAGTATCATGCCACAGAAAAAGAATCCGGACATCGCCGA
>ENA-OPWD01002383-OPWD01002383.1-human-gut-metagenome-genome-assembly--contig:-NODE-2383-length-11099-cov-2.247102_pt1 | contig 11099 bp, 9 predicted proteins | sample MGYA00241502_ERZ501996 | MGnify/ENA primary metagenome ERZ501996 (study PRJEB25962, sample SAMEA2042011) | human gut metagenome | biome: human gut; feature: human-associated habitat; material: faeces... | reverse complement strand
CCAGTTGATCGAAAAACGTGGTGACCGTATCAAAGTACGCCATATCTTGTTGAAGCCCCACGTACCGGAAGAAGCGCTGATGGCAGGTACTGCCCGTCTGGACTCTATTGCCGATGACATCCGTAACGGTAAGTTTACTTTTGAAGAAGCTGCTTCCGTACTTTCACAGGATAAGGATACACGTAACAATCACGGTCTGTTACCTAACCCTCAAACCAATACGTCAAAGTTTGAGATGCAGGAACTTCCGCCCGAGATTGCTAAAGTGGTGGATAAGATGAAAGTAGGAGAAATCTCCGAGGCATTCACAATGATTCCGCAGAAGACTGGTAAAGAAGAATGTGTAATCGTGAAACTGAAAAGCCGCATCAACGGACACAAAGCAACTATTTCGGAAGACTATCAGAACCTGAAGGAAATTGTATTGGAGAAACGCCGTGACGAGATGCTGGATAAATGGATTCGCGAAAAACAAAAACATACGTACGTGCGTATCAACGAAAATTGGAAGAACTGTACATTTAAGTATCCGGGTTGGATTAAAGACTGATCCCGGGTGATACACTAACTTTTTGTATGCAGAAGAAAAATACAAGAAATAATTTTCTGAACAGGCATAGATTCCTTCTCACAGGCCTTCTATGCCTGTTTGGCATCTGTTTGCTGAGTGCCCAGGATAAGCCGAAACAGCCGGAAAAGAAGAAAACCCGGGTTGATTTGCTTTACGCTGAGGAGGCGCAGGCGGATAAAATTCTGCTTCCGGATGTTCAGATTCTGATCCGGTCGGTAAAGCTGCGTCATGACAGTATGTATATGTACTGTGACAGTGCGTTGATTTACGAGAAGACAAATTCGGTGGAAGCTTTCGGTAATGTTCGTATGGAACAGGGGGATACGCTCTTTATTTATGGAGATTATCTGTATTATGACGGTATGTCGCAGTTGGCAATGCTTCGTGAGAATGTCCGCATGATTAACCGGAATACGGTATTGACAACGGATAGTTTAAACTACGACCGTTTGTATAATCTGGGTTATTACTTCGATGGCGGTACACTGACCGATGAAGAGAATGTGCTGACTTCCGACTGGGGGGAGTATAGTCCTGCTACCAAACAGTCGGTGTTTAATCATGACGTGAAATTGGTTAACCCGAAGTTTGTATTGACTTCCGATACATTAAGGTATAATACAGAGAACAAAATCGCAGTTATTCTCGGTCCTTCAAACATCGTTAGTGACAATAACCATATCTACTCCGAGCGTGGATTCTATAATACATTGACCGAGCAAGCCGAACTGTTGGACCGTTCCATTCTGACCAATCAAGGAAAGAAATTGGTGGGCGACAGTCTGTTCTACGACCGTGTTGCCGGTTATGGAGAAGCGTTCGACAATGTGAAGATGACGGATGCCATCAATAAGAATATGCTGACAGGAGATTATTGTTTCTACAATGAATTGACTGACTCCGCCTTCGCAACAAAACGGGCTGTGGCTATCGACTACTCACAGGGGGATAGCCTCTTTATGCACGGAGATACTTTGCAGCTAGTGTCTTACAATCTGAATACCGACTCGTTGTATCGTTTAATGAAAGCTTATCATAAAGTACGTATGTATCGTACAGACGTGCAAGGAGTATGCGATTCACTGGTTTATAATTCGAAAGATTCTTGTATGACCATGTATACCGATCCGATTCTGTGGAATGACGGTCAGCAGTTATTAGGTGAGGAAATCAAGATTTATATGAACGACAGTACTATTGATTGGGCACATATCATCAATCAGGCATTAACGGTGGAGATGAAGGATTCCATTCACTATAATCAAGTGTCCGGAAAGGAGATGAAGGCTTATTTCATAAATGGTGATATGCGTCATATCGAGGTAGTCGGTAATGTGCAAACGGCTTTCTATCCGGAAGAGAAAGACAGTACCATGACGGGATTTAACTGTTTGGAGGGCAGCGTGCTCCATCTTTATATGAAGGATAAGAAAATGGAAAAAGGGCTGTTTGTCGGCAAATCTAACGGAACGATGTATCCGATGGACCAAATCCCTCCTGACAAACTGCGTCTCCCTACTTTTTCCTGGTTTGACTATGTCCGTCCGTTGAATAAAGACGATATTTTCAACTGGCGTGGCAAACGTGCGGGAGAAACGTTGAAACCGACTACTGACAGGCGTCCAAAGACAGATAAGCGTAACTTAATTAATATGTAGCAGTATGGGAATGTTTAATTCGATGAGGAAACCCCGTGGCTTTAATCATCAATACATTTATGTAGACGAGCGTAAAGAGAAACTCGCCAAGATGGAAGAGAACGCTAAACGCGACTTGGGGATGTTGCCGGAGAAAGAATTTAATCCGGAAGATATCCGTGGTAAGTTTATCGAAGGAACTACCCACTTGAAAAGAAGAAAAGCAAGTGGTCGCAAGCCGATCTCTTTCGGAATCATATTGATTATCATTGCCTTTCTTCTCTATCTGTGGCATTATTTAGCAACAGGAAGCTGGAGTTTTTAATTAAAGATTATAAATTAAAAATTAAAGAAGAGAAAGGTACTGGATATTTATTTGAACGGCTGTAACATTGAATTGACGGAATACGATTTCCGGCTTTTAATTTTTAATTGTTAATTTACGAAGTATGAGCGATATTATTCATTTGTTGCCGGATTCGGTAGCCAATCAGATTGCTGCCGGTGAAGTGATACAACGTCCGGCGTCTGTAGTCAAAGAGCTAGTGGAGAATGCAATTGATGCGGAGGCGCAAAATATACATGTGCTGGTGACTGATGCGGGAAAAACGAGTATTCAGGTTATTGATGATGGAAAGGGAATGTCCGAAACGGATGCCCGTCTTTCTTTCGAACGCCATGCTACATCCAAAATACGTGAGGCTTCCGATTTGTTTGCTTTGCGCACGATGGGATTTCGAGGAGAAGCTTTGGCTTCCATAGCCGCAGTGGCGCAGGTGGAGTTGAAGACACGTCCGGAATCAGAAGAGCTAGGGACAAAGCTGGTGATAGCGGGCTCTACAGTGGAGAGTCAGGAAGCTGTTTCCTGTTCTAAAGGAAGCAATTTCTCTATAAAGAATCTGTTCTTTAATGTGCCGGCCCGGCGTAAGTTTCTGAAAGCTAATTCCACCGAACTGAGCAATATCCTTGCTGAATTTGAACGGATCGCTCTCGTTCATCCGGAAGTTGCCTTCTCGCTTTATAGTAATGATTCCGAACTTTTCAATCTTCCCGTATCTCCGTTGCGCCAGCGTATCATGGCTATTTTCGGTAAAAAGCTTAATCAGCAACTGCTGAATATAGAGGTGAATACTACGATGGTGAAAATCTCCGGATACGTAGCTAAGCCGGAGACTGCCCGCAAGAAAGGTGCACATCAGTATTTCTTTGTCAATGGACGTTATATGCGCCATCCTTACTTTCACAAGGCGGTGATGGAAGCTTATGAGCAGTTGATTCCCGCCGGTGAACAGATCTCCTACTTCATTTATTTTGAAGTAGATCCGGCTAATATCGATGTGAATATCCATCCGACAAAAACAGAAATCAAGTTTGAGAATGAACAGGCTATCTGGCAGATTCTTTCGGCTTCTGTCAAAGAATCATTGGGTAAGTTCAGCGCTATTCCTTCTATTGATTTTGATACGGAAGACATGCCCGATATTCCGGCATTTGAGCAGAGCACCTCTTCCGAACCTCCTAAAGTTCATTATAATTCAGATTATAATCCGTTCAAGGTTTCGGCTGGAGGCAGTGGTGGCGGTTCATATAGTCGCTCCAAAGTGGAATGGGAAGATTTATACGGGGGATTGACAAAGGCTAGCAAAATGAATAATCCGATGCCCGAGCCTGAGACAGATTGGGAAAACCCTTTTAGTGGTGAACAACAATCGTTTGTCACGGAGAAAGAGGGAGAAACGCTGACATCCATAGCTTCGACCTTGTATGGCGATGAGCCTGTGGTGGAGAAAGGAAACCAACATTTGCAATTTAAAGGGCGCTTCATTTTGACTTCTGTGAAATCCGGTTTGATGCTTATTGATCAGCACCGGGCACATATCCGAGTACTTTTCGACCGTTATATGGAACAGATCCGGCAGAAACAAGGAGTATCTCAAGGCGTTCTCTTCCCGGAGATATTGCAGTTGCCGGCTTCGGAAGCAGCCGTGTTGCAAGGTATCATGGATGATTTGGCGGCGGTAGGTTTCGATTTGAGTAATTTAGGTGGCGGAAGTTATGCTATAAATGGCATTCCATCGGGTATCGAAGGATTGAATCCGGTTGAATTGGTGCGTAATATGCTGCATACGGCAATGGAAAAAGGAAACGATGTAAAGGAAGAAATCCAAAATATATTGGCTTTAACATTGGCGCGTGCGGCGGCAATCGTTTACGGACAAGTATTGAGCAATGAAGAGATGGTAAGCCTTGTCGATAATCTTTTTGCCTGTCCTTCACCGAATTACACCCCGGATGGGAAAACAGTGTTGACAACGATCAAAGAGGAAGATATCGAACGTTTATTCAAATAAAACAAATTATTTTTTCTATTCATAAAACCTTTTAGTTCGGTTCGTGTTATTTAATTAGTTAAACAAAGAAAAAGATTTAAATAACCACTTAACTATTAGGTATATGAAAAAGATTCTGATGTTGCTGGCTTTTGCCGGCGTTGCGTCTGTCGCTTCTGCGCAGCAGACAATGACTGTAACTGAATACGAAGTGATTCAGGTACAAGATAAATATCAAGTAATAACTAATCCTTTCTGGAGTAACTGGTTCTTCTCTGTAGGAGGTGGTGCTCAGGTGCTGTATGGCAACAATGACCATATCGGCAAATTCCGAGATCGTGTCGCTCCTACGTTTAATGTATCTGTCGGCAAATGGGTGACTCCGGGTTTTGGTGTACGTTTGCAATACAGCGGACTGCAAGCTAAGGGATTCACAATGAATGAAACGGCCGATTATGTAGTCGGTGGTCCGAGAGAAGATGGTTCTTACAAACAGAGATGGGATTATATGAACCTTCACGGTGATTTGATGATTAACTTAAATGCATTATTCGGTGGATATAATCCGGATCGTATTTATGAGATCATACCTTATATCGGTGCAGGTTGGGCTCACTCCTATACTCGTCCTCATACCAATTCGGCTACTTTCAATGCAGGTATCATCAACCGTTTCCGCTTGTCGAATGCTGTCGATTTGAATCTGGAATTGAGTGCAACAGGGCTGGAAGGTAAGTTTGACGGTGAACACGGAGGTAAACGTGACTATGACGGTATCTTAGGTGCTACTGTAGGTGTAACCTATTATTTCCCGACTCGTGGATTCCAACGTCCTGTACCACAGATTATCTCTGAAATCGAATTAAGTCAGATGCGTGATCAGATGAATGCGATGGCTGCCGCTAATCTGCAGTTGCAACAGCAGTTGGCTAACGCACAACAACCGGTGGAAATAGAAGACACTGAAGAAGTTGTGATTGCAGATACCAACATTGCCCCACGTACTGTATTCTTCAAGATTGGCTCTGATAAGTTGTCTCCGCAAGAAGAAATGAACTTGTCATACCTTGCTAATAAGATAAAAGAATCTCCGAATACTACGTACACAATCAATGGATATGCAGACTCTGCAACCGGTACTCCGGCTTTCAACCAGAAGTTGAGTCTGGAACGTGCACAAGTTGTTAAAGATTTGCTCGTTAAGAAGTATGGCATTTCTGCCGATAGACTGAAAGTTGCTGCCGGTGGTGGTGTCGATAAATTCGGTCAACCGATCCTGAACCGTGTAGTATTGGTAGAATCAGCACAGTAACGAAATGATTTCAGCATTCAACGATTCTTTATAGTCGCTTGCTGAAAAAAGAAAAACGGCTGAAAGCGAAACCTGAAAGTAGGTGTTCTCGCTTTCAGCCGTCTTTTTATTAGTTCTCCTGTTGAATACAGTTTTATTTTTCTCTCCTATATTTTTCTTTTAGTTGAATATCGGCAGTGAAACTTTTAGGTTCGGATACAGGTCGCCTAGTTGTTTCAAAAAATCATTTGCTATGATAATGGCTTCTATTGTCTTTTGGGGATTCGTTGGTATTTCTGCAATATTGGTAAAAATCAAGCAGGAGTAGATGATGAGTACGACAGGTTTGTCATCAGTCTGTAGTGATAACTTATAAGCTTTTACGTTATTTCCGCGAGCTTGAGCCTGTGCCTGTACCGAACCGGTCAGTGGAAGTTCGGTAAGTCTGGAATTCTCAAGACGTGCTGCATCGAAGATAAAGTGCCGATTGATCTCACCGTCCGTATCTGTGTCGAATAAATGTAAGTTTTTTCCGCTTAGTACGAGATATTTAGGTGTTTGCACTGTGGTGAAACGTACTGCTCCCAAAGTTGCCATTCCTTTTAATTTATCTTTTACTCCGTCTTTGAGGGCAGAAGCTACCCCATATTCATTGCTGGCATAGTTGAAAGCATCAATCTTTTCCTGTTCCATCGCTTTCTTTAAGAAAGGTAGTTCGGAAGTCAGGAAGTGGTTTTTATACTTCTCGGCATTTGCAAATTCTGCTTTGAAATCAGTGTTGCTGACAATTTGAGCTTGTTGTGAGTTCTTGTTCTTTATATAGAACCAATACCCTAAATATAGGGCGATAAAAACGATGGGAATGAGTGTGTAAATTGACATAATTTATCTTTTTAAGTTATTGACTTAGGCACAAATATATAAAAAAGTTAAGCAAAAACCATACAATTGTTTGGTTTTTTGCTTAACTTTCTGTCAATGTACACTTTATCAGTGGCTTATCATTTCAGTAATGAGTAAATATAACGGAAATTTTCAGCAAGAAGATCGACATCCAATCCGTTTAAGAATGATTGCTCATAAGACAGACCGAAATACATTTGACGGAACATGGTTGCCGCCTTCTTCACATCTGTATCAGGACGTATTTCTCCACTATCTTTTGCTTGTTGTATAATGGTAGTCCACAAATGATAATCTTGTTCATAAAACTTGGGTATCTGTTTCCGGATATTGGGATAGTACATCCTGACCTGTGTGAAGAAGTGAAAATAGTAAAAGTTGGGACAAGAATCATAAGGATTGTTGCCGTCATCTATTAATTCCACCAATCGCTTCATGGTAGCGGTTACACCTTTCAAATACAGTTCGATAAAATCTTTTAAGGTACATTCTTTTACATCGAACTTATTATTCGGATGATGGATTTGAAATACAAATTTGTCTACTACTGCTACAAATAAATCTAATTTGTATGGAAAGTAGTGGATGATGCCTGCCCTTGATAGTCCGCAGGCTTTCGCAATCTCTGTAAAGCTGGCTTTCTCGTAGTTCATTTTGACAAATACCTTAAAGGCCTTTTCCAGCACTTCTTCCCGATTGGTAATCATACTTTTTGTAGGTTTTATGTTTTTATTACGAAGATACAGAATTTTTCAAATTGCTCCTTATTTTTATTGGATAGAGTTTGTTAATTAGCTTTATTCAATTTTTGTATGACTATGGTGAGAAATGTAATACTTAAGACTTACGAAGGTGTAATGAATGATTCTGTTTCTTTTTGAACCAAATAATAAAGCCGGTGACAGGTAACGATGCTCCGATTAGTGCACATACGAATACAATGATTTCCCCGAAGATACCCAAAATTCTTCCATCGTGAATTTCAAGATTCATCCGTCTTAGTTTGTCGGCAGGTGATGCTTCTGTGTATTTTCCGGCATAAGCTCCTGAGCCTTGTAAGGGAGCAAGTGTATATTGATCGAAGAATAAGTTGTCGGTTTTATAATAAGAGCCTCTTTCATGAACTACGCTGACACGTATTACCTCTTCCTTTTTCTGTGGCAGGGCAAAATAAAATGTGGCGGCGTTGGGAGATTCTTCTTTTAATTTCTTAAAGAGGACATTCAGACTGGCTTTTCCTGCTTCGATATGTAAAGTGTCCGATTGCGGAAGTACATAAGGTTTCAGTTCTTTTCCTCCGGAAGTGATGTAATATGTTGCCTTGCTGAACCAATTAAAACTCCATACTAGTCCGGTAGCAGAGAGGACGAACAATACGATGGCGGCATATCCGCCTAAAACATTATGCAGGTCATAATTGAGCCGTGCAAAAGGAGCTTTGATTTTCAGTGTGAAATTACGGAGGGCAGTTTTCTTATTCCATTATCTTTTACCGTTTTCTCTTTTACGTCAATAATACAGGCTTTCAATTCTTTATCTGCCCATCTGGTCATTTCTTCCGATTGCAATGTACTTACTTGAGCAAAGAACTTACCGTTACCCAAATATTGCAAATGAACGGGTTTCAGACCTCTGGCTGCGGTTTCAACGTCAAAGTAATAGTCATCGAATTGGGTTGTTCCTTTCGGGATATGTAAGAATGCGGCTTTCTTTGTACTGTTCTCTGTAAAACCGTTAGCTATGGATGTATTTGAGAACGTGTACATGTTACCTGATTCGGTTTGGAAGATCCCATTGTAAGCATTCCATGAACCGGCTATGGCTGCACGTTCATCTTCCATTGTCGTGATATATTCCAGTTCAGGATAAGAGTATACGGCTACATACGCTTTGTTGATGTAACGTGTCACACTCGGCTTTTTTGTTTCGTCTGTCAAGTAATATGTGATATAAATCTTGTTGTCACTGACAGTCATACCGGTAAGGCGGGGCTAGTCCGAAGTTGACAGTTCATTCACAGGCTTTGTCACCTTTCGAACAAGGTAGCATTCCATCGTGTATATTTGGCCATCCATCCCAGACCAAGTATTGCTTGTCAATACTCTGAGGAACTTTATTGTATTCGTTGGCAGGATCTTCTACATCGGACACTTTGCGTGTCAGTCCGGAGTAGACATGATTTAGTGATAAAGTGTGATACTGATTGAATGTATAGTTCAGACTGGTATTTGTTCTCCATTCTTTGTTATTGATATGGAGTTGTGAGCGCGATCTTTCGCCTGAACTGGTGGAAGCGTTTGGCACCCATTCGCCCTGCCAGTTGTATCGTCTTGGGACAGTATCCGTACTGTTATTGTCAACGTCACTGTAAGAACCGTAAAAAGAAAGTCCCCACCCTTCTATGAACAGGTCTGATTTTTTATAACGCAGCATTGGAATGACCGAACGGCTGTCTGTTGTTCGAGCTCCATATACGAGCTCCATGACGACTCCGTTCTGAATATCTTTGTCGTTTCCGGCAACAATAATGCCTGCCAGCAGATAATCAGCGAACGGACGGTTTACGAAACCGGTTTCTAATCGTACTCTCAACGACTTATATCCATCGTGGAAACGCTTAACCCATTGATTGCCCAATTTCTGCCCGCTTTCCAAGTCAATGATCGGTACATATACCTTATAATTATTATCCGAATAATTGAGGAAAGAAGTGAGGCGGGTTGTGAGTCCGGTTTTTCCGTTAGTATATGCTCCGTTAATGGAGGCTTTGTGTGTGTTGAATGAGCCGAAAGAGTATGAAACATCCAAATAATTTGCAGTCTTGCGGGTGATTACATTGACCGCACCGCCCAATGCATCAGCTCCCAAGCCTACGGGGAGTACACCTTTGTAGACTTCCGCTCGTTCCACCATATTGGCAGGAAGGTTATTTATACTGAAAGCATCACCGAAATTGTCCATTGCCAGACCGTTCATGAAAAATTTTACCTGTCGTCCGGAAAAACCGTTCAAGGTGAAATTGTAATCAGAGCCGACTCCACTATTTACACGGAGTTTGACTCCTGCCATACGGTTGGTGATAGTACCGATATCGACAGAAGTGTTATAGTTCTTGCTCAAATCGGCAACCGAGATGGCGAATGCCTGCTCCTGCTGTCGGCAGGCCTCACTTTTACCGACAATAACTACCTCGTCGATTTCTACATAATTGCTGTTTTTGATGTCCGGTATCGAAGTGGTTCTTCGGAAACTGTGTTCTGAGCTTCAGAAATCAGAGGAATATTAATGAGAATAGGTATAACCGACAAATACCATTTAAACATACTTTTTTTCTTTCTTTTCATATCAATCGTTATCCTGAATAGTTTGCGGTGCAAAAGTAGATAAACGGGATATGCCTGGCAATCGTTATATTTGGGTATTTGTATGGCTGCTGTTTGTCGGAGGATTTACGCAATCATTATTTATTGGTATATTGGGAAACCGTAGTTTGGAATTTATTCATAGAAATAAAAAGTCCGGGCAAATGAGTCCGGACTTTTTTAGTTGTAGGAGAGTCTGCTAAAACGCAGATTAATCTCTTATTCTTGAGAGAAGCGTTTTACCTGTTCTTCGATCAGTTCTTTATCATCGAAGTAATTGATCTTCATTGCTTTCTTTACATCAGCCAATGTCTCGGCTGCGGTAGCTCTTGCCACTTCGCATCCTTTTCGGAGCATTTCGTAGACAGCAGGAATATCTTTGCTGAATTCTTTGCGGCGATTGCGAATCGGTTCCAGCGTCTCCTGCATGATGGAATTCAGGAAGCGTTTTACTTTTACATCCCCCAATCCGCCGTGTTGGTAGTGAGCTTTCAATTCAGCCAGATTCGGGTAATCCGGTAAATAACGTTCAAAATGTTCCGGACGGCAGAAAGCATCGAGATATGTGAACACGGTATTGCCTTCGATTTTTCCCGGATCCTGCACACGGAGATGTCCCGGGTCGGTGTACATACTCATGATTTTTTTCTGTATTTCCTCCGGCTCTTCCGAAAGGTAGATACAGTTCCCAAGTGATTTGCTCATTTTTGCCTTACCGTCAGTTCCCGGCAAACGCAGGCAAGCGGCATTGTCAGGCAACAGGATTTCCGGTTCTACCAATGTCTCACCATAAATATAATTAAAACGACGGACAATCTCGCGTGCCTGTTCAAGCATTGGTTCCTGGTCCTCACCTACGGGAACAGTCGTAGCACGGAAAGCAGTGATATCCGCAGCCTGGCTGATAGGATAAGTGAAGAAGCCTACGGGGATACTTGCTTCGAAATTACGCATCTGGATTTCCGCTTTAACCGTCGGATTACGTTGCAGACGCGATACACTTAC
>ENA-OPWD01002381-OPWD01002381.1-human-gut-metagenome-genome-assembly--contig:-NODE-2381-length-11101-cov-4.361669_pt1 | contig 11101 bp, 7 predicted proteins | sample MGYA00241502_ERZ501996 | MGnify/ENA primary metagenome ERZ501996 (study PRJEB25962, sample SAMEA2042011) | human gut metagenome | biome: human gut; feature: human-associated habitat; material: faeces... | reverse complement strand
TTTTTCATAATCTTTACCAAAAGGGCACGCTCGACCACGTTTTCGCCTTGCGTCCGCTGCCCGATCCGGATACGGACGGGAGTACGATCAAGGAGCGTTACAACGGCTCGGGCGCCCGCGTCATGGGCATCAATATCGAAGGCAAGGCCGCCTTCACCCGCTGGTTCGACCTGCAGGCCGGAATCACCCTTCAGCAGAGCCGCTACAAGGAACCGGAACAGTGGAGCGAAGATCCGGAGGTCGCACCGACCCGCAAGATGTTCCGCACGCCGAACACCTACGGCTACCTTACGGCTGAATTGACCCCCGTACGCAATTTGCAGGCAGCCATTACCGGAACTTACACGGGCAAAATGCTCGTGCAGCACATGGCGGGTTCGGGCACGCCCGTCGATCGGGCCGTCACGACACCCCGTTTCTTCGACCTGAACCTCAAAGTGTCGTACGACGTCATTCTCTATAAGGAGATCGCCCTGCAACTCCATGCCGGCATCCAAAATATCTTCAACGCCTACCAGAAAGACTTCGACCGGGGGGCCAACCGCGATTCGGGTTACATCTATGGCCCGTCGCTACCCCGCAGCTGGTTCGTCGGCGCGAAGATCAGCTTCTGACGGTCTGCCGGAAGCTCCGGCGGCTCCTTGCTTCGCCGGACAGGGAATATCGTTGTCGCTCATCCGGATCGACGGCATACGGAACTTTTTTGAAAATATCGCTTTCGGAAAGTCATGATATTTTCCGGATATAAACCGAACGGAGCTGCCTGGCGGCTCCGTTCACTCATGGCGGCCGAACGCCTTTAGGAATATATTGCATCGATTTGCACGAACCGTAAAACAATTTTACGGTTTTTCTCGTTTTTAATATATCGATCCATCCGTTAAAATTCGTATTTGCTGCGATTTTTGTTCTGTTCTCGAAACAGGGGTGGGTTGAATAACCGACATACGATCCCCATAATCAGATTTAACCCTGAATCGTTATGTTTAACTCCCGATCTTCCATCTCCATCTCGACGTTTCTGTCTTCACTGATTGGATCTATCGTGCGCGGGCGACGCTCCGTCCGCTGCGGCCAGACGTGCGAATACCGCAAGGCCAGACTCATCCTGACCCACGACCCGGGCGAAGAACTGTTTCTGGGGGCCCTTCATCCGGCTGCGGCTCTTTTCCGGGAACATATCGACATTCCCGAACTCATCGCCGAACATGCTACTTACCGCAGAGTGCTCGAGGAGGCCGGGGCGAGAGTGCTCACGGTACGTCAGATCCTGCTCGACGGAACCGGTGCGGACGGGAAACCTGCCGACCGGACCAAGCTGGAGAACCTGCGCCGCTTCGCGGCCGGTTTTCTCACCTTCGACACCCAGAACCTCTCTCCGGAAACAGCCGGGCAGCAGAAGGAGTACCGACAATCCATTCTCGCCAAGACATCGCCTCGGGACTTGGTTCGTATCATTCTGCGACAACCGATCATCCGGCTGTCGGAAACGCAGATCAACACGGGTCTCAAGGCCGAATATTCGGAAAACCCCGTGATGAACCTCTTCTATACGCGGGACCAATTGATAACTACTGCCAAAGGCGTCGTAATCGGACGCATGAACTCCCCGCAGCGGGAGAAAGGATGCGACATTCTGCAATTCTGCCTCGAAAAAATCGGCATGAAACCGTTACACCGCATCGATGGGGAGGGAGCTCATCTCGAAGGCGGGGATTTCTATCCGTTCGGCGATACGGCTTTCATCGGCTGCGGGATGCGCACCACGCAACCGGCCATCGATCAGCTCATGGAGCACGATTTGCTGGGCTGCAACCGTCTGGTCGTGGTCAAGGACCGGTTGTTCAGCCAGGCGGAAATGCACTTGGACACCTATTTCAACATTATAGACCGCAATCTGGTGACGCTCACAGCCCGGCGTATGACCACCGATCCGGATTCTCCGGATCTGTTGCTGGCCGATATTTATCTCCGAGGTGCAAACGGCGTCTATACCAAAACCGAAGAAGATGTCGGATTCGTCGAATTGTTGAGGAGCCGTATCGGTGCCGCCATCATCCCCATTTCCGAAGAGGATGCCGACCGGCTGGCGGGTAATTTCCTGACGGTCGGGTCGCGCCGTATCATCGGGGTAGCGGGCCAGTCCGAAGCCCTGCGGACCGAACTGAAACACCGAGGGGTGAAGGTCACCTGGGTCGGGCTTGACAACCTTTGCAAAGGCTACGGTGCCGCACACTGCATGACGCAGGTGCTTCGCAGACGGTGAAGACTGTCCTCCGACGTATGTAAAAAAGACACTCCGGGGAAGTGAAAAGTTTTTCCGGGAGCGACCGTTGTCGCAATGTTCCGAAAGAATATGGCCGCTGTTGCCCGGCAAGGAGCGAAATCGGTTGTTATGTTCCGTTCATACGGGTCAGACGGGAAACTTTCCGCTTCCGGATGCGGGTAAGTTTCTTATAGAATACGACTTACTTCCGACGAAATGTGCGGCGGAAGGCTCTTTCACGAAAAATCCCCGGTCGAAAGACCGGGGATCTGCTATCGTTGTCGGCAAACGCTTACAACGCCTTGATCTCGTGCAGCACCTGGTTGGTCTTGCGGACCGCAGCGGCCGATGCCTCGAATTTGGCAGCCTCTTCCTTGGTGAGGTCGAGTTTGACGATCTTCTCGATACCCTTGCGGCCGATCACGGCGGGAACACCGATACAGATGTCGTTCTGGCCGTATTCGCCTTCGAGGTAGCAGCAGCAGGGGACGATCTTCTTCTGATCATGCAGGATCGATTCGACCATCATCGAAGCAGCGGCGCCCGGAGCATACCAGGCCGAAGTGCCGATGAGTTTGGTCAGCGTGGCACCGCCGACCATCGTGCTGGCGACAGCCTCTTCAAGTTTCTTCTTCGAGGCGAATTGCGTCACGGGCACGCCATTGACCGAAGCCTTCGAAAGCAGCGGAATCATCGTCGTATCGCCATGACCGCCGATCACCATGCCGTCCACGTTGTTGATGTTGGCGCCGGTGGCTTTCGCCAGGTAACATTTGAAACGGGCCGAATCCAAGGCGCCACCCATGCCGATAATCCGGTTTTTGGGAAGTCCCGAAGCCTTGAGCGCCAGATAAGTCAGCGTATCCATCGGGTTGGCGACCACGATGATGATCGCGCGGGGCGAATATTTCACCACGTTCTCGATCACGCCTTTCATAATGTTGGCGTTGGTGCCGATCAGCTCCTCGCGGGTCATGCCCGGCTTGCGGGGAATACCCGAGGTGATCACCACCACGTCCGAGTTGGCAGTCTGCTTGTAGTCGTTGGTCACGCCGACGAGCTTCGTATCGAAATCCATCAGCGTAGAACACTGGTACATATCCAGCATCTTACCCTCCGACAGGCCCTCTTTGATGTCGATGAGGACCACTTCGCTCGCCACTTCGCGGCAAGCCATCACATTGGCGCAAGTAGCGCCCACGGCGCCCGCGCCCACAACTGTTACCTTTGACATAATGTTATAGTTTTAAGGCGAGTCCGACGTATTGATTTCGGATGTAAAACAAAAATACTGTCACAACAGAACACGTCGGACTCACGTTACGGTATCTTTTGATGCCGGATTCCATCCTGACACTCCCTGCCGACACCCGTCGAAAACGGGAGGCTGCGGGGTTCGATTTACATCGAACGAATATTAGCCGATCAACTCTTTGTACTGCGCGTCGGTAAGCAGCGACTCGCACTCCTTGGGATCGGTCAGTTTCACTTTGACGAGCCAACCCTCTCCGTAGGGATCGCGGTTCACGATGGAGGGATCGGCATCCACTGCAGGGTTGAACTCCAACACTTCGGCGCCGACGGGAATGAAAGCGTCGCTCACGGTCTTCACGGCCTCGATCGAGCCGAAGACGTCACCGGCGGACAAGGTTTCGCCGACGGTCGGAACATCGACGAATACGATGTCGCCCAACTGGCTCTGTGCGAAATCGGTAATGCCGATAAAAGCCTCACCGCCCTCTACGCGGCACCATTCGTGGTCATTGGAATACTTCAGATTTGCAGGTACGTTCATAATTTTCGGTATTTGAATTGGTTAAAATGAAATTTATTCGCGGTCTAAAATATCATTGCAAATATAAGGTTATTTTTCGTTCGGCCAACGTTATCCTGTTATTTTTTTAACACGCAGCCCGTCCCGTCCGTTCGAGCCGTCCGCTTCCCCTCGATAACGAACTCTATCTCCCGGAACAGATACCCTTCGGTACGGCCGTCGGGCAGCTCCAGCAGCAGCTCTCCCGAAGGGCGCACGCCCCGCAGCACGGCCTCCACTGTCCGGCCGTCGGGATAACGGTACCGATGCCGCTCTCCGAGCCGGTACATCCGCCGTCGGTAGTCGGCTTGCAGCGCCTCCCGATCCCCTTTCTCGAGTTGTTCGTACCGGGCGGCCAGACAGTCGCCCAAGCGGTGCAGTACCTCCTGCCGATCGTATTCGCAGCCAGTTTCGAGGCACATCGACGACGGGTTCGGCAACGACGGATCGAACCGGGTCTGATTGACGTTCACCCCGATTCCGACGATCGTACGCGACAGGCGGTCGCCCGTCAGGTTGTGTTCGATCAGGATGCCGACCAGCTTGCGGTCGCCCGCATAGATGTCGTTCGTCCATTTGATCCGGGCGTCGATGCCGTAACCGCCGAAAAGGTCCGTCAAAGCCAAAGCTACCGCTTCCGAAAGCAGAAACTGTTCCGAAACGGGCAGGAAACGGGGTTCCCATACCAGCGAGAACATCAGGTTGCGTCCCTCCTCGCTGCTCCAGGTATGCCCCCGCTGGCCGCGTCCGGCAGTCTGCCGCTCGGCGCAGATCGCATCGCCGTGTCCGTAGCGAGGATTCCGGGCCTCGTCGTTGGTCGAGGTCGTCTCTTCGAGAAAGTGATAACGGGTCCTGTGCATCCGAAAGGTACTATACCGAAACTCCGAAATCCCGGAGCGCCGCGGTGAGCGAAGTTTTCTTGTCGGTGGACTCCTTGCGGCGTCCGATAATCAGCGCACAGGGAACGCCGTACTCCCCGGCCGGGAAACGCTTGGGGTAGCTGCCCGGAATGACCACCGATCCGGCGGGGACGTATCCCTTGTACTGTTTGGGTTCCGCCTCCGTTACGTCGATAATATGCGTCGATCCGGTAATCACCACGCCGGCGCCCAGCACCGATTCGCGGCAGATGTGCGCCCCTTCGACCACGATGGCCCGGGAGCCGATGAAACAGTCGTCCTCGATGATGACGGGGGCCGCCTGCACGGGTTCCAGCACACCGCCCACGCCCACACCGCCGCTCAGGTGGACGCGCTCGCCGACCTGGGCGCAGGAGCCGACCGTCGCCCACGTATCGACCATCGTGCCGGCACCGACCCAGGCTCCGATATTGACGTAGGAGGGCATCAGGATCGCCCCCGGCGAAATGTAAGCTCCGTAGCGCGCCACGGCGTGCGGTACAACCCGTACGCCCAGCTCCTCGTAGCCGTGCTTGAGGTCCATTTTGTCGTGCCATTCGAGTTCTCCGGCCCGCATGGTGCGCATCTCCTGCATCGGAAAATAGAGCAGAATCGCCTTCTTGACCCACTCATTGACCTGCCATTGGCTCCGGGACGGATCGATGGGTTCGGCCGTTCGCAGGCGGCCCTTGTCCAGTTCTTCGATAACGGCGCGGACCGCCTCCCGCACACGGGACTCCGCAAGCAATGCCCGGTCGTTCCAGGCCTCTTCGATAATTTGTCGCAACTGATTGTCCATTCCTGTTTTTCGCTTTCGTTATTCCGGTTTCAAAGTTACAAAATTCTCCTGCGGATCGCCGGATGCCGGCAACTTTTTCGTATATTCTGCGAATATATGGAATGTTCGGACAATCTTTGCGAACAAACCTGCACGATTGCGCCGGACTTTTCGTATATTTGTCTTTCGAAACCCTTCAAATACTAAAATATGTTAAAACACGTTAAAATTACTTTGGCGGTTTTCTGTGCCGCTGCTGCACTTACCGCCTGTAAGTCATCTATGAAAATCAAACACCTGCCTTATCCCGATGCCGAGCGTACGGAAGTCGTGGATAACTACTTCGGCACCGAAGTCGCCGACCCCTACCGCTGGCTCGAAGACGACCGTTCGGAACAGACGGCCGCCTGGGTCGCTGCCGAAAATGCCGTGACGCAGAATTACCTGGATCAAATTCCGTTCCGCGAGGCGATGCGTGCCCGCCTGACCGAGCTGTGGGCTTATCCCTGGGAGGGAGCTCCGGCTAAATTCGGGGATTATTACTATTTTTACCGCAACGACGGACGACAGAACCAGGCCGTGCTGTACCGCCAGGCTTCGCTCGACGCCGAGCCGGAGGTATTCCTCGATCCCAACACGCTCTCCGAGGACGGAACGGTTGCGCTGTCGGGCATCTCTTTCTCGGAAGATGGCCGCTACCTGGCTTATGCGGCTTCGGCTTCAGGTTCGGACTGGAGCGACATTCATGTCATCCGTACGGCGGACAAGCAGCCCACGGGCGATATCGTAAAATGGGTGAAGCTCTCCAACGCAGTGTGGACACCCGACGAAAAGGGATTCTATTACAGTACGTTCGACGTTCCGGAAGCGGGCGTCTATTCTTCCCAGAACCAATATCAGAAGGTATATTATCACACGCTCGGTAAGCCTCAGTCTTCCGATCGTCTGATTCATATGGACACACAACATCCGTTGCGCTATTTCGCTTCCAGTGTCAGCAAGGACGGCAAGTGGCTTTTCATCACGGCATCGGAGGGTACGTCGGGCAGTGAGATCCTCTACCGAAAAAGCAGCGATAAGAAGTTCAAGGTGCTGCTTCCCGGCTTTGCCAACGACCACGAGATTATTCGCGCCGAGAACGATAAACTTTACGTGCGTACCAACCTCGATGCTCCCAACTACCGCGTGATCCGCATCGACCTGAATAATCCTTCGGTGATCGAGGAGATTATCCCCGAAAATCCGAAGAATATGCTTGAGATCGTCAGCAAACCGGGCGACTATCTGATGGCTTCCTACCTGGAGGATGCCCAAAGCCAGGTTTACCAGTACGACTGGAACGGCAAGCTCATTCGGAAAGTCGAGCTGCCCGTCATCGGATCGGCAGGCGGATTCTCCGGTAAAAAAGGCGAAACGGAGGCCTTCTATTCGCTGACCAACTTCACGACACCTTCGACCGTTTACCGTTACGACCTCGCAACGGGCGAATCGACCCTGTATAAGCGTCCCGAAGTGAAATTCAACCCCGAAGACTACACTACGGAACAGGTGTTCTACACCAGCAAGGACGGCACGAAAGTCCCGATGTTCATCGTCTATCGCAACGGACTGAAGCTCGACGGCAACAACCCCTGTTACCTCTACGCTTACGGTGGGTTCCAAGTCAGCCTCGCGCCCTGGTTCAACCCGGCTGCCATTATGTTCATGGAACAGGGCGGCGTTTATTGTGTAGCCAACCTGCGCGGTGGCCTGGAATACGGAGAAGAGTGGCACAAGGGCGGCATGCTGGACAAAAAACAGAACGTTTTCGATGATTTCATCGCAGCGGCCGAATACCTCATTGCCAACAAATATACCTCGTCGAAGAAACTCGCCATCGCGGGCGGTTCGAACGGCGGCCTGCTGGTGGGTGCCTGCGAAGTGCAGCGTCCCGACCTGTTCGGCGTCTGCCTGCCGGCGGTCGGCGTGATGGACATGCTCCGCTACCACAAGTTCACCATCGGCTGGGGCTGGGTCGTAGAGTACGGCTCGAGCGACGACGAGGAGCAGTTCGGCTACCTCTACAAATACTCCCCGCTGCATAACATCAAGAAGGGCACGAAGTATCCTGCGACGCTGATAACGACTGCCGACCACGATGACCGTGTCGTGCCGGCTCATTCGTTCAAGTTCGCCGCCGAGATGCAGTACGCCCAGGGCGGCGACGCTCCGATCCTGATCCGCATCGACACCAAGGCGGGCCACGGCGCCGGCAAACCCGTCTCGAAGCGCATCGAAGAGGCTACCGACGTGTTCTCGTTCCTGTTCGAGAATACGGACACGCCTTACAAGACGGTCGAAACGAAATAATGCTATTCCGGTCGCATGTCCGAAACTTCGTTGAAAACGGAGTTTCGGAAGCAGCCGGGCCGATCCCGATGCGGGTCCGGAACCCGGCACGACGAAGTACCGGCCGATAACCATACTGTTTTATTGAGCGATGAAAGTTTACAAGTTCGGCGGCGCATCGGTCCGCAACGCGGACGGTGTGCAAAACCTGCTGAAGATCATCGGTGACGAACGGGATCTGTTCATCATCGTATCGGCAATGGGTAAGACCACGAATGCCTTGGAGAAGGTTTTCGAAGGGTTGCAGAAGGGCGACAAAGCCTTCTCGATGGAGCACATCACCGCGCTGAGGCAATACCACGCCGAAATCGTAAACGAACTGTACGGCGCTCCGACCCGGCTCGAGAAGATCGAACGGCTTTTCGGGGAGCTCGAACAGGTGGCGACCGAAACGGTCTATCGTCCGGAAGACGCCGAGCTGTGGTACGACACCGTCGTCGCTTTCGGCGAGCTGATCTCGACGACGATCATTTCGGAGTACCTCTCCGAACGGGGTATCGACAATTGCTGGCTCGATATGCGACGTTGCTTCCGCACCGAACAGCGACACAAGGACGCCTCGGTCGATATCGCCGCATCGCGGACTCTGCTGCGCAACGCCATGAAACAGTCTAAGGCCTGTATTTTCATCGGGCAGGGCTTTATCGGAGGTGCTCCGGACGGCACGACCACTACCCTGGGACGCGAAGGTTCGGATTACTCGGCAGCGGTGGCGGCCAATATCCTCGACGCGGAATCCATGTCGGTATGGAAAGATGTGGACGGCATCCTGAATGCCGACCCGAAGGTTTTCCCCGATGCGGTGCAGATCGCGGAACTGAACTACCTGGACACCATCGAGCTGGCTTACAGCGGGGCACAGATCATCCACCCCAAAACGATCAAACCGCTGCAAAACAAGAACATCCCGCTCTACGTGCGGCCTTTCGGGGACAAGCGAAAACCGGGCACGGTGATTCGCCGTATGTCGGCGCCGATCGAGGTTCCGATTCTGATTCTGAAGAAGGATCAGGTATTGCTGACGATCCGTTCGCGGGACTTTTCCTTCGTGCTCGAAGAGAAATTCGCGGCGATCTTCTCCCTGCTGGAGCGATACCGTATCAAGGTCAATCTGGTGCATAACTCGGCGGTGAACCTCAGCCTCTGCGTGGATAACTCCTGGCATATCGACGAGGCGATCCAAGCCCTCCGAAACGAGGAGTTCGACGTAATGAAGGTCGAGAACATGGAGTTGCTCACCATCCGGGGCTATAACGGCGATTTGATGGAGCGATATGCTTCGGGGCCGGAGGTTTTTCTGTTGCAGAGAACTCAATCGACGGCCCGTATTGTCCGGAAAAACCGGTAGTCCAACTTCGAAAAAAGACGCTAAAATAAAAGAAGAGAAGTGGGGTCGATGTTGGACGAATACAAGAAAAACATTAGAAAACCGAATCCGGAGGAGCTACGACTCATTAAGTTTTTGGTACAAAAGGCATCTTTGAATATGTCCGAGGGCTGGGAAAGATCTTTGACTGTTTCTTGTTTGAATGATGGAGGAATGGGCAGTATGAAATTATATATGTCTTTACCGCCGAAAGAAATAATATCAACGATTTTTGTCAGTGAGTGCTCTTTTAAGGATTCTGATGGAATAGATGTGTTAGCCTCATTATATCTCGATCAAGATCATGAGATTTGTGAAGTGGATATTTGGAAAGCTGATTTTTCTCCTTTGATAAGGATCTCTTCGGATATTAGCTTATAAAACGGAGGAACATGGGAGATTTGGGATATTCGAAGCATGCATTTCGTGTAAATGGTGAAACTTATTATCCTGGAAAATTATGAAAAAATTAATAATTTTATTGATCAGTCTTTTCTTCATTGCCTCCTGTGCCGTTGTAAAATCCAGCAGAATAGTTGGAAAATGTTACTTGGGTTATCCTTATCGCCAGATTATGGTATTCATTTGTATGCTGAGTTTTATGCCGATAGTACGTTTTTATATAGGTCAGCTGGCTGTTATGATATAATCGGCCATTGGTACATAAGCGGTGATACAGTGATTTTATCTTCGCCAAATTTCAATGTCGAAACTCGTCCTATTGATCTTTATATTTTTGCAGAAGAAGAGATTACAGATTGGCGTTTTCCTGATGAGTATTATAAATTTACGGATATGGAGGGTAATAGAGATGCATATATTATTAAAGGAGATACTTTATATCCTGTACTGAAAAACGGGAAGTCTCTAATAGAATATTTGTACGCAATACCGAAACCGGGCCCTGAATTAGGTCTATATAATAGAGGAATTTATTTTGGGCCGAAAAAAGATAAGTAATCTTTGATTGTTACTGCCGGACTTAATGTCCGGCAGTTTTCTTTTGTAGATTGGTGAATTTTATCTATCTTTCTACAAAGAAAAAATGTAATTATGAAACGACTAATAATTTTGTTAATCGGACTTTTCTTTATTGTTTCCTGTTGTAGTGTCAGGCCCGGCAAACTGACCGGTAAATGGTTTCGAAGTACAACTTGTGTAGATGATGCAAGAACTCCTGGATTATATGTTTACTTTTATCCTGATGGCGGCTTTTTGTACCAAATGGCCTATGCTGACGGAGCTACAGGTGCTTGGCGAATCGAAGGCGATACTGTTATTTTATGGTCTCCGGATTTCAGTATCGTGTTGGATAGTGTTTTGCTGCCGTACGGCCCACGCTGTTGGCCTAATTTGAATAAATATACAGATGCTACAGAAAATAATCAAAATTGTCGCAAACTAACTAATGAACGAAAAAATTTGCCTTGTTTTTAATCTGAAATTTTATGTATAAGGGAAAACGCCGCATTTTTTCGGCCCTTTCTCCTTAACCTTTATAGATACGATGCAATTCAATTCCACCGAATTATTTTACAAACTGCATCAGATAGTTTTCGCAAAATCCAGCTAACGGGAATTTCACCATCTC
>ENA-OPWD01002380-OPWD01002380.1-human-gut-metagenome-genome-assembly--contig:-NODE-2380-length-11104-cov-3.035840_pt1 | contig 11104 bp, 4 predicted proteins | sample MGYA00241502_ERZ501996 | MGnify/ENA primary metagenome ERZ501996 (study PRJEB25962, sample SAMEA2042011) | human gut metagenome | biome: human gut; feature: human-associated habitat; material: faeces... | reverse complement strand
TCCCGTGGGTAGTGATACCCGTACCGGTTCGATCCCGGTTTGCGGCACGATTAAGAGCTCTGATTCATACGAATCGGAGCTCTTTTTCCATTTCTATTTTTCAACCTCCCGTCCCCACTACCAGCCTCGCCGCCGCCCGTCCGTCCTTGCGTGATGCGGCATGGCAGCATTGGAAAAGCGGGCAGGAAAAACCAGAAAAAATGGAGGCCTTTCGAGAGACTGAAATCTGGTGCTCAACACCAGATTTCAAGGCATTCTGAGCTGGGAAAGCATCAGGCTTTCCTGGCGAATAATGCCGGTGTCTGTCGAAAGACCTCCATTTTTTCTACGTTTTTCCCCCGCTTTTCCACCGCTGCCATGCGCATCACGCAAGGGCGGACGGGCGACGGCGAGGCGTCCCCTCTATTCACACAATTCATCCGTCAACCGCGCAAACTCCTGTAAATTCAATGCCTCCCCACGAATCGTAAGCGGCCAGCCGCAGGCTGTGATTGCAGCCTCAATCTCCTCTTTCGAAAAATGCAGCAGCTCCGAATTTTTCAGTCCGTTCGCCAGCGTCTTCCGTCTCTGATTAAACGACGCCCGAATAATGGAGAACATCAACTTCTCATCCTTCGTCTCCACCGGCATCACCTCATGACGCGTCAGCCGGATCACCGCACTTCCAACCTTCGGCCGCGGCATAAAACAGTTCGGCGGCACATTCGCCACAATATACGGCTCCGCATAATACTGCACCGCCAGCGACAGCGCCCCGTAATCCTTCGATCCCGGCCCCGTCTGCATCCGGTCCGCAACCTCCTTCTGAACCATAACCGTAATCGAATCCACCGGCACATGATTCTCAAATAATCCCATAATAATCGGCGTCGTAATATAATACGGAAGATTCGCCACAACCTTGATCGGCCGTCCGTTGTTCTTCTCCTTCGCCAGCGCCGCCAGATCCACCTTCAAAACATCATTGTTGATAACCTCAACATTATCATAATCCGACAGCGTATCCTCCAGAATCGGGATCAGATTCTTGTCAATTTCCACCGCACACACACTCCGCGCAGCATACGCAAGATACTGCGTCAGCGTACCGATACCAGGTCCGATTTCCACAACAAAATCGTCCGGTCCGATACCTGCAGCGGCTACAATCTTATCCAGCACATGTGGATCGATCAGAAAATTCTGACCATACTTTTTCTGAAATACAAAGCCGTACTTCTGCAGTACGGCTATTGTATTCTGCGGCTCCCCGAGCCACGGTTTTACTTTCTCCATAAATTCTCCATGTATTTAGAACTCAAAGTCTTTCTCGTAAAGAATCACGCGGTCGTCCGCATCGGTATGCTTTCTGGACATGCGTCTTCCGAATTTACGGGTTCCCTTTTCTGCATGGGCGATGGCACGATCCACCATATCTTTGACCTGTGAAATCGTCATCGGCTCGCCCTCCTTCTGATTGTTGCCAATCTGTGTATACAGAGCAAGCACACCCATCTCGTCCATCTTGTATCCATTCTCACGCGCATACGTGCGGGCAAACGTAACCAGCTCGTCGTTCGTGAAAACAGGAATCGAAATGACCGTCTCAAACTTCTTCGCAAAATCAGGGTAATTCCGCAGAAGACCTCTCATGCTGACCTTCTCATCCTCAATGATCAGAACCAGACTGTCGGTACGGAAATCCATTGCCTGCGACAGCTTCTCGATCGTCTCCGGATACATCAGACCGGCACGCTCGATCAGGAGGAAACCTCCCGCCAGCTTTGAAACAATCTGCGCACAGTCCTTTTTGTTCAGAACAGATGCATCCAGACGGGCCATCTTCGTTGCCGGAAGTTTTAAGTCAGCACAGATTGCACGGACGAGATCCTCCGACAGCTTCGTTTTTCCAGTACCGTATCCGCCCATAATGGCAATGTTTCCATGACGGGAAGTACGGTCGCCTGCGTAATGATAAACACCATGCATTGCATCCAGAATCTGGATATCCATGCCTGGAACTTTCGCAAAGTAAGTAAACAGCGCTTTCTGCTCATCACTCAGCTTATCCGGCTGGGTGTCGTTCAGGATGCGGAGTCTTGCCTCCTCCGGCGTCTCCTCGCGGAGCACCTCTTCAATCGATTTCGCAACAGTTCCTTCCGGAATGTTGTCGCGGATCAGCTGAACGGTGGCATCCGTTGTTTTTTCGATGCTCATGTTGATCGTCGCATCGGATACGCGCTCACGCTTTGGCTCGGTCGGAACTTCGATTTCGATTTCCTCCGGGGTAATCTCGATCGGCTGGGTTCCTGCCGGCTCAAACGGATCGGCTGGCTCAGTCTCGGCCGGGGTTTCCGGCTCTGTTTCGCTTTCCGGCTCATCAGCAGGTTCTGCTTCCGCAGTTTCCGGCTCGTCCGGCAGTTCGATTTCCGATGCTTTTTCAGCTTCCTGCACTTCTGCGTTCAGCGCTGCCTGAAGCTCACTAAAATCGATGGTCGGCCGTGTCTCCTCTGCCGGTTTCAGATCCGGGATGACAACCGTTGCATCCATGGACGGCGTCTCCGCCGGTTCTACGGTTTCCTCAATTTCGGCTTCCGCCTGAGCCTTCTCGGCTGCTTCTGTTTCAGCTTCCACTGCTGGTTCTGTAACTTCTGCTTCTTCGATTTCAGCCTCGGCTGCCGGTTCTATAATCTCTTCGATCTCAGCTTCATCCATCGGCTCTGCAGCTTCTTCGGTTTCAGCCTCATCCGCCGGTTCTGTGATCTCTTCGGTTTCGGCTTCTGCTGCCTGCTCAGCCGGCTCTTCTGCTTCTTCCTCCGCAACTTCCTCCGACAGGTTTGCTGCGGTCTCCTGGAACAGTGCTTCGAGGTCCGGCTCTTCGTATTTCTTCTCCGGCTTCGGTGCTTTCGGCATTACCGGCTCGGCTTTTTCCTTCGGTTTTGGCTGCGGTCTTGTCTTGATCGTCGTGTTGGCATCCGGGGATACCTCTACGTTTACATCAAGCTGCTCCGGCTCCAGATCTTTTACTTCGTACTGTACCGGCTCTTCGCTTGTCTCTTCCTCGACTGCCGTCTCTTCCTGTTTCTTTCCGCGGAAGGAGAAGACATCGCGGATGCTCTTTGCAAGCTCTGCGTGAAGATCGATCGTATTTCCAAGGTACGTCGGCGTGCTGTCTGCATACGCCGATCTCATGGGAAGCGATGCTGTTGCAGCAAACTCGATCGGCTCCTCTGTCTGCTGCAGTGCTTCGTACTCCTGCACCTGCTCTGCATCTGCCTCGGCCTGCTGTGTTTTCTCATATGCTTCGTACGGCGAACCGGCTTCTTTTTCTTCTTCACCGGCCACATACTGGCTCATCACACCGCCGTTTACCGGTTTTACTTCCGGCGTCTCTGCCGGCTCTTTCGTCGCAGCCATTTCACCGGCTCCGCTCTCTCCGGCTAACCGCACTTTAAGTGCTTCCGGATCCTCGGACGGCTCTTCATTCTTTTTGTAGTCAAAACGATGCTCGTATTTGATCTGCTGGGACGGTGACAGCGGCTCGTACTTCATTTTCAGATCCATTGCCTTTGTTACATATTTGCCCTCGCTGAACCACAGGATCAGCTCATCACAGGCATCGATGCATTTCTGCGTCTCTCCGGCTTTGCTGTAAAGGTTTGCCAGTTCATATGCCCATCTCTCGGTAAATTCCCGCTCTTTGTATTCCTCCAGAAGGGAAATCTGCTCCTCAAGCGGCGCTTTCTGTCCTCTTAAAATCTTGTATTTCAGCAGATACCGGGAATTATCGTGACGTGCGACTGCTTCAAACTCGTTGTAAAAGTCAATCGCCTCATCAAAGTCTTTCATTTTTACGGAGACCTCTACCAGGCGGTACAGAATGCCCTTTCCGATGGAGGAACGGTCATACGCCATCAGCAGAATCTTCTTCGCCTCCGGATATCGTTTGTTCGCCTCATAGACATCCGCTACCATGCCGAGCGTGCGCAGACTCTTGACACGCCGCCAGTCAACGGCTTCTACAACTGCAAGTGCCCCCTCATAGTCCTCTTTTTTTACCAGACTGTTCAGCTCTTCCAGCCGGCTTTGATATTCAGCTTTATCCAATCTTTTCACCTCAATACATTTCAGATTGTTTTAGTTCATAGACACGAACAGTGTACCACACTCCCCGTAGAATGTCAAAAGAATGCCTGTTTTGCAGGCATTTTTCGGAATACAAATCCTTCCAGCGGGCATCAAAAAAAGAACACCCGCCCCTCCGGTTTTTCCCGGAAAAGCAGGTGTCCCCTAACTACTTATATTTGATTCCGATTACTTTCTGACAGTAATCTTGTCCAGATGCCAGATATCATCTACATACTGCTGGATGGTACGGTCGGATGTGAATTTGCCGCTGTGTGCGGTATTCAGGATCGCGCTTCTTGCCCATGCAGAAGTATTTCTGTATTTATCCTCAACACGCTCCTGTGCTGCCGCATAGGACTTGAAGTCTGCCAGGGTAAAGTACATATCCGGGCGCGGAGCATTCTTCGGTGTGAGCAGGGAGTCATACAGATCACGGAACATCATGGTGTCGCCGTTTGAGTATCTTCCGCTGATCAGATCCATCACTACGTTGTGGATGTCCTGATCGTGGATGAAGTAGCTCATCGGATCGTAGGTGTAGTTGTTCTCATATTCGATAACCTGATCTGCGGAAAGTCCGAAGATAAAGGCGTTCTCTTTTCCAACTTCCTCAACGATCTCTACGTTTGCACCGTCCATGGTTCCAAGAGTCAGGGCACCGTTCAGCATGAACTTCATGTTACCGGTACCGGAAGCCTCTTTACTTGCGGTAGAAATCTGCTCGGAAACATCGGCAGCTGCAAAGATCAGCTCTGCGTTGCTGACACGATAATCCTCGATAAATACGACTTTGATCTTTCCTTTGATGGTCGGATCGTTATTTACGACATCCCCAACGGAGTTGATCAGTTTGATGATTGCTTTTGCACGCTCATAGCCTGCGGAAGCTTTCGCTCCAAAGATAAAGGTTCTTGGGTAAAACGGCATATCCGGGTTCTTTTTCAGACGGTCATACAGGTACATAATATGAAGAATGTTCATAAACTGGCGTTTGTACTCATGCAGACGCTTTACCTGAACGTCAAAAATAGAGTTCGGATCTACATCAATGCCGTTATGCTCTTTGATGTATTTTGCCAGGCGAACTTTATTTTTGTATTTAATCTCCATAAATTCCTTCTGTGCCTGTGTATCATCTGCAAGCTCAGCGATCTTTTTGATCTTCGGAAGATCGGTAATCCAGCCATTTCCGGCATACTCAGTTACCCAGTCAGCCAGAAGCGGATTTCCGTGAAGCAGGAAACGACGCTGTGTAATGCCGTTCGTCTTATTGTTGAACTTCTCCGGAGTCATTTCGTAGAAGTCTTTTAAGGTCTGTTTTTTCAGGATCTCGGTATGAAGCTTTGCAACACCGTTGACAGAATATCCGCCTACGATAGCCAGACGAGCCATATGAACCTGTCCGTCATAGATCACTGCCATCTGGCGGACTTTTTCCTCATCACCCGGGTACTGCTCTCTTACCTGGATCAGGAAGCGGCGGTTGATCTCTTCTACGATCTGATAGATACGCGGAAGAAGTCTGGAGAACAGGTCAACCGGCCATTTTTCAAGTGCCTCTGCCATAATCGTATGGTTGGTGTATGCGCAGGTCTTTGTCGTAATCTCCCATGCCTCATCCCATCCAAGGCCTTCCACATCCATCAGGATTCGCATCAGCTCCGGAACAGCTACGGTTGGGTGGGTATCATTCAGCTGGAAGGTAACCTTCTCATACAGCTTCGTGATATCATCGTGCTGTTTTTTATATTTTGCAACTGCTCTCTGTACACTTGCAGAAATAAAGAAATACTGCTGTTTCAGACGCAGCTCTTTTCCTTCGTAATGATTGTCGTTCGGATACAGAACCTCTACGATGGTTTTTGCAAGATTTTCCTGCTCAACGGCTTTGTGGTAATCACCCTTGTCAAAGGAATCCAGTGAGAAATCCTGAATGGCCTCTGCATCCCAGATAGTCAGTGTGTTTACAACATCGTTGTCGTATCCTACGATCGGCATGTCGTAAGGAATTGCATTGACAGACTGGTAATCCTTCTGCACAAAGTTTACGCGTCCGGTAGCCTCATCGTACTCCTGCGCCACATATCCGCCGAATTTTACCTCTTTTGCATACTCCGGACGTTTCAGCTCGAATGGATAGCCGTTTTTCAGCCAGTTATCCGGTACTTCTACCTGATAACCGTCGCGAATCTGCTGTTTGAACATACCGTACTTGTAACGGATACCGCAGCCGTACGCCGGATATCCAAGAGTAGCCAGAGAATCCAGAAAGCATGCTGCCAGACGGCCAAGGCCGCCGTTTCCAAGAGCCGGATCTCTCTCCTGATCCTCCAGAAGGTTCAGGTTCAGTCCCATTTCCTCGAGAGCTTCCTGTACCTGTTTATATGCAGTCAGGTTGATCAGGTTATTTCCAAGTGCACGGCCCATCAGGAATTCCATGGACATATAGTACAGAATCTTCGGATCCTGTTCTTCCATTGCCTTCTGGGTTTTCAGCCAGTTATCAATAATAACATCTTTTACTGCATAGCAGACTGCCTGATAAATTTCCTGCTGGGAAGCATCTTCCAGGTTCTTTCTGTACAGCATTTTTACATTTTCTTTCACACTGTTCTTAAAAGTTTCTTTTTTGAACTCGGCGTTTAACATCTGCGTCCTCCTTAATAGCAGTCTGCGAGCGGATTTTTGAAATTCCCTTTCTCGTCAGGAACTTCTTTTCTTTTCTCCCCGCTCGCAGGCCAATTTCATATTAATGATCGTCGTGAAAACACATCCAAAAATAATCTTAGATACGTTCTACTGCCATGGTAACCTTTTCGGAGTTGATATTCCACTCCTTCTCATAGCCCTTTGTCTCTCCGGTCACGATATCTTCTGCCAGAACTTCAGATTTAATTTCATCACCATGGTTTTTCATGATGTCTACAATCTTATCGTTGTCTTTTGCGTATACACGGATCTTGTCCATAACCTCAAAGCCTGCCTCTTTACGCATAGTCTGGATTTTGCTTACCAGCTCACGTACGAAGCCTTCTTCGATCAGTTCCGGAGTCAGATTGGTATCCAGAACAACAGTGATTGTATGGTCGGATTCGGAAACATAGCCTTCCATCTGTGCCATGTCGATCAGCAAATCCTCCTCTAATAATACAATTTCCTGTCCATCGATGTCAAGTTTAAGTTCGCCGGTGCTCTTCAGCTCTGCCATTGCCTTGTTTCCATCGAGCTCGGACAGTACGGTTTTGATCTTGTTCAGGAGTTTTCCGTATTTTGGTCCTACGGTACGCATCTGCGGTTTGAAGCTGTAGCTGATGAAATCTGCGATGTCATCTTTGAATACAACTTCTTTGACATTCAGCTCGTCCTCGATGATCTCTTTGTAGAATTCGGAAAGCTGGAACTCGCTCTTAACATACATCGTTCCGATCGGCTGACGGTTCTTGATATTGGCGGTGTTTCTTGCGGCACGTCCCATAACGACGATCTCCAGCAGGTCGGCCATATCCTCTTCCATCTTCGGATCGATCCAGTTCTCATGTACCTCCGGGAAGTCACACAGGTGGATACTTTCCGGTGCACTTGCATCGATGCTCTTTACGAGGTTCTGATAAATATCCTCTGTCATGAACGGAATCATCGGAGCTGCTGCTTTTGCAACGGTCACCAGTGCGGTGTACAGAGTCATGTAAGCATTGATCTTATCCTGCTCCATGCCTTTTGCCCAGAAACGTTCACGGGAACGGCGTACATACCAGTTACTCATATCGTCCACGAAGGACTGCAGTGCTTTTGCTGCTTCCGGAATCCGGTAATTTTCCAGGTTGTCGTCTACTGCTTTTACAGTGGATTCCAGACGGGACAGCAGCCATTTATCCATAACAGCCAGTTTTTCATACTCCAGACTGTATTTTGTTGCATCGAAGTTGTCGATGTTTGCATACAGAACAAAGAATGCGTAGGTGTTCCACAGGGTTCCCATGAACTTTCTCTGTCCTTCCACGACCGTCTTGCCTGCGAAACGGCTCGGCAGCCACGGAGCGCTGCTGGTGTAGAAGTACCAGCGGATCGCATCGGCACCGTAGGTCTGCAGTGCGTCAAACGGATCTACCGCATTTCCTTTGGATTTACTCATCTTCTGTCCGTTCTCATCCTGTACCAGACCAAGAACGATAACGTTCTCGTACGGTGCTTTGTTGAACAGCAGAGTGGAAATTGCAAGCAGGGAGTAGAACCATCCACGTGTCTGGTCTACAGCCTCGGAAATAAACTGTGCCGGGAACTGTTTCTCGAAGGTTTCTTTGTTCTCGAATGGATAGTGATGCTGTGCGAACGGCATGGATCCGGAATCGAACCAGCAGTCGATAACCTCCGGTACACGGTGCATCTCTTTACCGCATTTCGGGCACTTAATGGTCACTGCGTCGATGTATGGGCGGTGAAGCTCGATGTCATCCGGGCAGTTGTCGGCTTTTTCTTTCAGCTCTTCGATGCTGCCGATGCAGTCCTGATGGCCGCATTCACACTGCCATACCGGAAGCGGAGTTCCCCAGTAACGGTTTCTGGAAAGTCCCCAGTCCTGAACGTTTTCCAGCCAGTCGCCGAAGCGTCCTTTTCCGATGCTCTCCGGAATCCAGTTGATGGTGTTGTTGTTGCGGATCAGATCCTCTTTTACTGCAGTCATGCGGATGAACCAGGTCTCACGTGCGTAGTAGATCAGCGGAGTATCGCATCTCCAGCAGTGTGGGTAGCTGTGCTCAAACAGCGGCGCATCAAACAGAAGATCCTTGTCCTCGAGTGCCTGCAGAACGGCCATATCTGCTTTCTTACAGAAAGTGCCTGCCCACGGAGTTTCCTCTGTCATCTCACCTTTTTCGTTTACTAACTGTACGAATGGAAGATCGTATCTGTGGCCGACCTTGGAGTCGTCCTCACCGAATGCAGGAGCGATATGAACAACACCGGTACCATCGGTCAGTGTTACGTAGGTATCGCAGACTACATAGTATGCTTTTTTGTTTCCGATTCTCTTCTCAGCGTACGGGAACAGCGGCTCGTACTCTTTGAACTCGAGATCTTTGCCCTGATAATGCTCCAGAACCTCGGCGCCTTCTCCAAGAACGGTATCTACCAGAGCGGCTGCCATATAATAGGTATATCCTTTGCTTGTTACTTTTACGTAATCCTCATCCGGGTTGACGCAGAGTGCAACGTTGGACGGAAGGGTCCACGGTGTGGTGGTCCATGCCAGGATGTATGCGTCCTCGCCTTTTACTTTAAAGCGGACAACGGCAGAACGTTCTTTGACATCTTTGTATCCCTGTGCTACTTCGTGGGAAGAAAGCGGGGTACCGCAGCGCGGGCAGTAAGGAACGATTTTGTGTCCTTCGTACAGAAGACCTTTCTTCCAGATCTCTTTTAATGCCCACCACTCGGACTCGATGTAGTCGTTATGATACGTAACGTATGGGTTTTTCATATCAGCCCAGAAGCCAACGGTATGGGAGAAGTCTTCCCACATTCCCTCGTATTTCCATACGCTCTCTTTACACTGCTCGATGAATGGCTCTACGCCGTATTTTTCGATCTGATCTTTTCCGTCCAGACCGAGCTTTTTCTCAACTTCCAGCTCTACCGGCAGTCCGTGGGTATCCCAGCCTGCTTTTCTCGGTACCTGATAGCCTTTCATAGTACGGTATCTCGGAATCATATCCTTGATAACACGGGTCTCTACGTGGCCGATGTGCGGTTTTCCGTTTGCGGTCGGCGGTCCGTCATAGAATACGTAGGACGGATTTCCTTCACGCACTTTCATACTTTTCTCGAAGATCTGATTGTCTTCCCAGAACTTCTCAACCTGTTTTTCTCTCTCGACAAAGTTCATGTCGGTTGAAACTTTCTTGTACATGCTTGTACCTCCTGAAACTTAAGTTTCTCGTTTGATTTGTTCGCGTAAAATAAGAAAAAGCTCCCGCCCTGTAATAGGACGAAAGCTGTACTTATCGTAACCACCTGTTACATACTATCATATGCATTTCCTGTAACGGGGAACGGCCGGCAACTTCTTACCACTGCTCTCCGGCTTTCTATATTTTATGCGCCGGGTACGCAGATTCAGAACTGCAACTTGGAAGTGATGTTCACCTGCCGCTACTTGTACCGGACTCCCACCATCCCCGGCTCGCTTTCCACAGACCGTTCACGCGCAGACTACTGTCTTCGTCATCGTTTTTCATGCCTTATTATAACTAGGGGCTGTAAGCGTTGTCAAGAGTGGAAAGCATATTTTATCGGTTCTTTTCCGCGATTTTACGGGATTTTCGGGGGTGTGCGTTGCTATTTGGATGGGGGAATGGTAAAATCGGGGTATAATCAAAAAACGGAAGGGAAGTGAAATCATGGGAAGATTTGTGAATCCGGACAACAGTGCATTTCAGGTTGCTCTCAATTCCGAAATCTATGTGGACAAAACAGGACTTTTATCGTATACCAACAAAGTTCTGGACACCATGCAGGGCTATATCTGCAACAGCCGCCCGCGGCGGTTTGGAAAATCATTTGCTGCAAATATGCTGGCGGCCTATTACAGCAAGGGCTGTGATTCCAGAAAGATGTTTTCTGGCCTTGCGATCAGCCAGACGGCAGACTTTGAGAAGCATCTGAACCAGTACGATGTGATTCATCTGGACATCCAGTGGTTTCTTTCGAATGTCAGCGATCCGGAACAGATTGTGGCCTACATTACAGAATGTACACTGGCCGAGCTGCGTACCATCTATGCAGATCAGCTTCCGCCGGAAGTTTCCACCGTTCCCGACGCTCTGTCCCGGATCAAAGAGGCGACCGGACAGAAATTTGTGATTATTATTGATGAATGGGATGTCCTGATTCGTGATGAGGCCTCCAACCAGAAAATTCAGGATGATTACATTAATTTTCTTCGTGGAATGTTCAAAGGGACGGAACCGACGAAATATATCCAGCTTGCGTTTCTCACGGG
>ENA-OPWD01002373-OPWD01002373.1-human-gut-metagenome-genome-assembly--contig:-NODE-2373-length-11119-cov-4.191703_pt1 | contig 11119 bp, 10 predicted proteins | sample MGYA00241502_ERZ501996 | MGnify/ENA primary metagenome ERZ501996 (study PRJEB25962, sample SAMEA2042011) | human gut metagenome | biome: human gut; feature: human-associated habitat; material: faeces... | reverse complement strand
TAAGCCTGCCGCTAGCGTTCATCCTGAGCCAGGATCAAACTCTCCATTGTATAAAATGTTTTTGTTAAATCTTAGCTCCAATCTCAAAGGTATTGTTTGAAATCACTCTCGTATGAGAGTGGATAAAAACTTGCTGCTCAATATCTTCAAAGAACGTTGTTCTATATATTTCTATTTAGAACGATTCTGTTTTTCATTGGATCGCCTCTTTCGAGTCTCTCCTTCTCTCCTCTCATTTTTCAGTCGGAAAGTGAGTGCAAAGATAAAGCACTTTTTTCAAACTTCCAAATTTTTCGAGAAGAAATTTTTCAGAAAACTTTTTCAGAACTTGTCGCTGTGAGTCGTGTTTCTCTCTCAAAGCGGTTGCAAAGATAAATGCATTTGCTCTAATTATCCAAATATTTTTCACTCTTTTTTCACACTATTTTCGCCGAATCGTCACACTTGACTAAACATCAACATATTACATCGACAACTTTTTCAGGTACAAAACCTGCCTCCACTCCCTCCAACCTGAAAATAGATGGAAAATACACGCTCGAGCAAAATAAGAACACAAGGTCGGGAAAGACAAATCCGCTCGAAACCCTCGACAACAATCCCCGGCATTTCACTCCTCAAGGAATAAATAAGCACAAATATTCTGGTTTTATCACTCCTTCAGAAATATTACCGACAAAGTTTTTCCTGCTTTTCTCACCCCCAATGCTGTTGTTCCTGCCGTTCAATATAAATATTATCACAAACGGCAGCTACAAAATTCGGTTGTTTCTCCCAATAATTTTCGATTCATTCTTCCCGTTTGTACGCAGGCACACCGGTTATTCCGCCAAATTCAGCAAAAAAATATGGACAACAACCACAAAAACTCACTACACAAACGAAAATTAACCGAATACCTCCACAGCAATACCTGATTTATATCTCGACATACCGCCCTTCACCCTGAAGCTGCCCGACATCCTCCTTTCCGAAAGAGATTTAGCTTGCCCAAACTATAAGTTGCCGCCAAAATCAACGACAAAACAGTCGTGACAGCTAAAAATATATAACTGTCCAACGATAAATACCCTGAAAATTACTCTTATCTCGAAAAGCAATAGAAGGGAGGAGATTCGGTAATCCTTACATGCAAGTTGGCAAGTTGCCTCACTCTACTCCATCTTTCGCTATCTTCGGAAGAACAAGCTACGGCTGCATGCTCAAATAAATTTGGCTCGCCCCCGCTTTTCACTATCTTTGCAGAAGATAGGATGTGACTCGGCAATCTTTGCGTGCATGCCCGCACGACTGCACCCTCTCTTTTTACTGCCTTTGACTGCGCGATCACCCTTAACTTATAATGTTCCGATGAAAACGCTTATATATATTATAGGTATATTTTTCCTGCAGACCTCCTGCTACCAGCAGGAATTTCACCCGGAATCGGGAGATTTGATCTTCCAGGTCGGGATCGCCGGCGGAATGACGGAAGCCATCGCCGATGCGACAGGCGGGGAGTCCGATCTTTCGTTCACCCATGTAGGAATCATCACGGTCGAACCGGCCGGTATTTATGTGCTGGAAGCAAAATCCGAGCCTGGGGTGACGATGACTCCGCTGCAAAAATTCCTCGATTCGTCCGCTACAATCGAAGGCCGTCCGGCTGCAGCGATAGCCCGCATAACTCTTCCCGAACGCAGGGAGCTGGCGACCCGGGCGATCGGCGAAGCCAAAAAGTATCTGGGCCAACCTTACGACGACTCCTTTCTACCCCATAACGGCAAAATGTATTGCAGCGAACTGGTTTGGGAGTGTTATCTGACCGGCTCCAAAAACGAACATCTTTTCACAGCCCGGCCGATGAATTTCCGCACGGCCGACGGTCGGTTGCCGCAATTCTGGATCGACCATTTCGCAGCAATGGACCAACCGATACCGGAAGGGGTCCCGGGCACGAATCCCCAAGACATGTCCCGGGAAAAATTTCTGAAGATCGTATATCGATATTGGCAATAACCCGAAAACCCGATAAAAACTGAGATCTCCGACACGTCGATCTCCACAACCGAATTCTCCGGACTGCCATCGCACGCAAGCCAGCATCCCAAAAATTACAGAATAAGAATTATGAGGTTACGGCCCAATATGGGTAAAATAGCTGAAGCAGAAAACGTCCGTCTTATAACGACCGACCGCTACCGCAACAAACAGCCCTGCAAAATGGACTGAAATGCCGATCTTTCCTCTCCTTAAACCAATCGTTATGTATCTTATTCCTGATGATTTCAGTCCGGAACGGCTGAAGGGAAAAACCATCGAACAGGTCTGTTATTCGATCAATCAAATCGGATTGTTCTGGGAAAATGGAAATATTCAGATTATGGGATCGTTTTCATTCTCTCGCAACGGGAGAACCCATGTGTACGAAGAGATTTATCCCGTCACCGAAGATCCGGGATTATTATGTCTGTTGCAGCAACAAATAACAGATGCGAACATTTCCAGTGCAAGAGATTCTTTGTCGTTATATTTCAGCAACCAATCGGTACTGGTTCTTCACTCCAATCCCCATTTTGAATCATTCATTATAGACGATCGAATCATCGTATGAAGCGGGCGCAGCAAGTAAACAACTGAAAAAGAACAGATGGGGAAAATTGCATTTCTTCGACCTGTTCTCCGGAAAAGCCGTGAATTTTCGCGCTGTTTCAGAACAGACAAAAACTCATTACGACAGCCTCCTTACCGAAAGAATTACCAGCAAAATCATACCCCGGAATCAGTCGCGGAATTTCTGCGGGGTGGGGCAATTTTGCGCTCGAATGGTTCCGTCGTTGAGAAATGCGACGTAATCGAAATCGTCGAGATAACGCCGACCCGACAGACCGTTATAATCCAAGATCCGGCCCGGCACGAAAGAATCCAGCGAACGCATCTTGAAAATCGACGGGCTTTGCAACGGCAATGTTTCGTAGGCCAGGATCACTTTGCGCGGTATCGGCAGCCGTTCGAAACGTTCCAAAAGACCCTCGTCGAGCTCCGCCGCCTGCATGACTACGCACAGATTGTCGAAATCAAGACGACCGCTGCGCTCGAGCCATTTTTCCCTGGCCTCTTCGAAAGAGCGGTAATGCAGAAAATGGATCTTTATATCGGGTAGCGTGCCGTTTCCTTTCAGCATGCCGACGGGATAGCGACGCGCCCCCTCGTACGCATAGGGACATTCGCACAGTTCCGCCTGCGAATAATAGCGCAAATCCGCCACATAGTCGATAAAATCCCCGCAGGATTCGAAAAACAGATTGACCGTCGGGGAATTGAAACGCAGCCGCAGGTCGTGCGCCATAACACCGCCCACACAATCCAGCGAAAGGATCGACGGGGCGAGATTGGTCAATCGCCGCACCAGCCGTTTGCGGTAAAACGAATGCCTCACCGCGATTATCTTTTTACGCCACCAGGTTGTTATACCCGTTAAAAACCCCCGAGAGTTTCGTCCCATATATATACAAAATTATTACGCGATTCTTTCTACTATTATGTCCGTGTTTTCCCGCAACAGAGCCAACAATTGATTGTTGTCACTGCCGGGTTTGGCCTTGACCACCATCGTAACCCGGTAGGTTATTCCATCGCCGCCCACGACCTGCGGCACGACTTCGTACGACACGACCATATAACCGTCCGTCCGTATCCGGTCCAGCGTGTCCGCTACACCGGTCCGGTCCGATGCCGAAAATACGACCACCATCCGGCGCGATCCGAGCGAACGGAAAACCAAACTCAACCCCTCCAGCGCGACGAGCGTCAGGATCGTTGCGGCAAGAGCCAGCCACGACATTCCGGCGCCTGCGGTCAAACCGATACCGGCCGTAGCCCACAGACTCGCAGCCGTCGTCAGTCCCCGCACGATCTGGTGGTTGAAGATGATCGTACCGGCCCCGATGAAACCGATACCGCTCACCACCTGCGCCGCGATACGGCTCGGATCGAGCGACACGCCGTCATGCGTCAAAATCTCCGAAAAGCCGTACTGCGAAACGATCATCATGAGCGCACTCCCCAACGAAACGAGAAAATGGGTTCTGAAACCCGCCTCTTTCTCCCGGTACTCCCGGTCCAGACCGATTATCGTTCCGAATAGCGCAGCCAGTACCAGGCGCCAGACAAAATCCCATATCATCGTATTTTCCATCCCCGTCATCGTTCAATTTCGATAGGCAACTATTCATCCCTGTACCACGACCGCTTTCCTGCCGATTTCGGCGATCGGTCACAACTCTGCGGCCGTTTTTCAATACGGCCCCACCACACCTCACCTCACAAGGGAGTTCGAAGAAAAGTCGAAATATCGGTAGGTTTCGAACCTGTGCCGATCGGTACATCAAAATATATTATTAAAATGCAAATATACGAAATTTGAATCCGCAGCCAAGAAAAAAGACCGGCAAAATCCTTGTCGTCACCGCCAGGCATACGAAAATATCTGCCAGAATACCCCCCTGCACACGGGTTCTCCCGCCGATAAAACCGGGAACGAATACCTTCCAGGCGGCACACGATACGGACCGGCATATATCCGATGCCCTTCGCCGGCAACCCCACAGATCCCCGGGATATTCGTACGGCTCCTCCCCTTCTTCTTATGAATCCCGATTTTTACCCATAACGCCATACAGATAACTTTTTCGCCCCGGCAGAATGACAGAATAAAAAACTTTTCGTATCTTTGTGGGCTATGTATAACTAAACTAACTATTACCGACATGCCTAAAATGAAAACCAATGCCGCTGCAAAGAAGCGTTTTTCTTTCACCGGCACAGGAAAGATCAAGCGCAAACACGCTTATCACAGTCACATCCTGACCAAAAAATCGACTAAACAAAAGCGTAACCTGTGCTATTCGGGCACCGTTTCCGCTGCCGATGAGGCAAAGATCAAGAATCTGCTGGTGAAATAATTCATCGGGCCGGATTCGCAATTTTATTAATCAAGGGACAAATCAGCCCCGAAGAACGTGAGAGAATCACGTCGCTGACAGTCCGTCAAAAACTTATTTACTATGCCACGTTCAGTCAACGCTGTTGCGTCACGCGCAAGGAGAAAAAAAGTTTTGAAACTTGCCAAGGGTAACTTTGGTTCAAGGGGAAACGTATGGACCGTAGCCAAAAACACGGTCGAGAAGGGTTTGCAGTATGCTTACGCACACCGCCAGCTCAAGAAGAGAACATTCCGCAGCCTGTGGATCATGCGTATCAATGCAGCCGTCCGCGCGCAGGGAATGACCTATTCGCAATTTATCGGCAAACTCAACGCCAAGGGCATCGTCCTCAACCGCAAGGTTCTGGCCGATCTGGCAATGAACGAGCCGAAGGCATTCGAAGCAATAGTTAATGCAGTAAAATAGCAGGCGCCGTCCGTCGGCATCGATGCCGACGTTACGAAGGCCATGCAGTTGTCGAAATCCGCGGAGCGATCCGGGACTTCTCCGACCGCAAATCAGGCGGGTAACGATCGAAAGACCGTTCCCGCCTGAATCTTTATCCCCCTTCCTGCTCCGGATTCGTTTCCAATTCGGACGACCGCAGCGGAGCGATAACGATAGCCGGAAAAATACCAATGAAATCGCTTCCCGGACATAACTGTCTTCACCGAGCCCCCCGACAGAAACGTTTTTTCAGCCGGAGATAGCACCGACCGCCCTAAAGTTTTCAGACCGCAGCCTATGGTGGCTACGGTCTGAAAATGACTTATGGAAAAATGGGCGAAAAGTTACGTCTAATCCACCGACGATGCTTTCGTCTTCGCCTCTTTGGGTTGAAAATCGATCTGATAGAATTTGAATTCGGGCTTAGTGATAGCGCCCGTCGCAGCGTCGATACCCCAGCCGAGAACATCGAGCAGATTTATAACCGATACGGCGTTAAAGTTTTTGTTTATAATGATCGGGGAGGCCGTATAGTTCGGTGATTCGATCTTTACGACTGTTTCGTCGAAACCTCTTCGTATTTTTGTCGTATAGGGAAAAGTGACATTGGTGTGTTTAAGCCCATCGATTGTCAGAGTAGCCTCTTCGGAAATCTCTCCGTCAAAAGTAACTTTGGCTTTCGAACCACAGAAAATAGAGGCACAAGAACTCATCAACAACCCGACGCAAATCAATGTAATAAACGGTTTCATTGTTTAGCATAAATAATTCCGTGTCCCCTCGGCATGGTTTATTTACAGGTTGAAATAGAAATATAAAAAAGCGTGGGACAGAACTTATTATTTGCTTCTGAGGTCTTCGACTACCTGTACGTCAAATAAATGAGTAAAGCCCACGCTGGTGCGTGAGCGTTCACACTTTACTCTTGACGTACTTTTGAAATTGTCGAAGTTTCAGAAGCAAGAAATAAAGCTAACGCTTTTATATGTATGTACCGACACTTTTCGTGCGTGAACGGTACGGGAAATCAAAAAAGCTATTATCGTTATCTATTCATAGGCAAATGATATTAAAAATTTCACTGTTACAAATATAAACAAAATTTCTTAAAAATAGCTTTAAGCCAAAAGCATAACACCACAATTTTCAGCAGATCAACCTCCGAACGATACAGATCATATTATCTGCAAAGAGAAGCAAAAGAGCTTAAACAAGTTTGGCTTATCTCTTACCCTTCATTATCTTTGCTCCAGATAGGATGCGCCTCGGAAAAACTATGGGCAAGTTCTCGATTTCTCGCGGTTTTTACTATATTTGTTCTATTAAGACTAATTACTATGGAATCACTCAAGGAACTCTATAAAATCGGTACCGGACCCTCGAGCAGTCATACGATGGGTCCCAAGAAGGCAGCCGAAGCATTCGTCAAACGGGCTTCCGATGCCGACCGGTACAAGGTAACGCTGTACGGATCGCTGGCAGCTACCGGCAAAGGGCACATGACCGACGTGGCGATCCTCTCCGTGCTGGAGCCCGTGGCTCCAACCGAAATCGTCTGGCGTCCCGACATCTCCCTGCCGTTCCACCCCAACGGCATGCGTTTCGAAGCCTTCAAAGCGGGAAAACCCGTGGACGAATGGGTGATTTACAGCGTCGGCGGGGGCGCTCTGGCCAACGAGGAAACCGCCAAGAATCCTCCTGCCAACATCTATCCCATGACCCATATTTCCGAGATTCTGGAGTGGTGCAACCGCGAGGGGCAAACCTTCTGGGAGTATGTCGAAGAGTGCGAAGGCCCCGGAATCTGGGATTATCTCGATGAGATTTGGACCGCCATGTGCGAAACCATCGTGCGGGGGCTGACTGCCGAAGGAGTCCTTCCGGGCGGACTCAAAGTTTCCCGCAAGGCCAGCACCTACCTGGTCAAGGCCGAGAGTTACACCGACACGCTGCGCTCCCGCGCCAAGCTCTATGCCTACGCCCTCGCCACGGCCGAAGAGAACGCTTCGGGCGGCACCGTCGTCACGGCTCCGACCTGCGGATCGAGCGCCGTCATGCCTGCGGTACTCTATCATCTGGTGAACACGCGCAACTTCTCGCGTCTGCGCATCCTGCGTGCCCTGGCTACGGGCGGACTGTTCGGCAACGTCGCCAAAACCAACTCGTCGATCTCCGGCGCCGAAGTCGGCTGCCAGGGCGAAGTGGGCGTCGCCTGCGCCATGGCTGCCTACGGTTCGAACGATTTGCGGTTCTGGAAGAACGAATACATGTGCCGACGCGCCAAAATCGCGCCGCATGAAAACAAGCACAACGGCCAAAAGCAAAAAGAACATCTTGAGGAAGCGCGGGCTATTCGGGATATACGTCAGCACCGTAAAGGGACTAATTGGTGGGATGGCGGCAATCGTGATGGTGCGCCTACGAAGCGCGACGAGATACGCGCCTACGCCGTCGAGCATCCCGAAGCGAGCCAGCGCGCAATTGCCAAGGCCCTAGGCGTGTCGCCGACGACCGTCAATAAATGGCTGAAACCAGATGCATCCCCCGCGACGCGCGGTGGAAACGACGAAACCGCGGCGGATATCGAGAGCTTGGTCGAGAGGGCAATCGACAAGCACCTGTCGCTGTTGATTGGTAAGCACGGGGAGGCTGTCATAGCCGACAGGGAGGATTATGAAAGCCAGCAATCCCTCGCGGATTTGCTTGAGGAGGCCGGCGATTGGGCGTTCGACAGGTATTGGGAGCGCTTGGCGGAGAAGAACGGCAGGAGAGTTTGCAGGGTGAGCATCCAGGGCATCGTGGACGATTTCGCTCGCTCGCAACGACCGAAAACGAATGGCTAAATTGTCGAACATATCGAAAAGAGTAATCGGTAAATAATCGATTTCTTGGCCAATGCATCGACAAACGGAATATATAATCGCTGGTGGATATGGAAAACCGTAGACCAAATAGAGGATATTCGATTTATGGGCATCACCAAGAAAGAGCTCGCCGACACGCTCGGGGTGTCGAAGCAGACCGTCGTGAACTACATCGACCGGCTTGAGCTTTCGCCCGACCATGTGTCGAGGGTCGGTAAGTATGACGTTCTCGATGATTTCGCCGTGTCGGCAATAGCCGACGCCGTTAGCAAGAACATTCCCCAGCAATCGGAATCCGACGATGCCGCCGCGTCAGACGCCGTTATCGCCGCGCTCAACGATCGGATCGCTGACCTCAAGGAGCAAAACGACAGGCTTGCTTCCGAGCTGACCAATCTCCGTGCTTCGCGAGACAGGGAGGTCGAATCGCTCCGCATGCAGCTGAACGATGCAAACCGCCGCGCCGCCGAGCTTGCTGATCGCGTCGCGACCATAGCCGAACGCCAACAGGCAATTGCGGCGACTCCATGGTGGAAACGCGGCCGTATCGCCATGAAGCTTCTCGGGCCCGGAAGCGAATAGGTTTTTGGTCGGGGAAAATAAAAGAAGAGCCGCTGCGCAGCGGCTCTTCTTTTATTTCTGGTGCCGGACTAACGTCCGTTTCTTCTTGCGATTTCGTCATATTGCGACTTCAGCATGATTTGCCTGATTATGAGGCGGCCTTCGGAATCCCTGTCTTCGGGAAAATAAGACGCGACTACCTCTATTCCCGGCGAGATATAGGCAGGGTAGCTGAATCCGTCTTTCAGGTTCGATAAATTGACGTCGACATTTTCCGAATCGGTGCTTATTGTCGCAGAGTCGTCCGATATTGAGGAAATCGTACCGGTAACGCTAAGCATGTAGCTGTTACCAGACGAGTCCCCCTCGACGCTATTTTCTTGGGTGGCGGTTTGTTCTTGCCTCATCTGGTCGTGAATCCTCAATTCGTTGGACTCGGTTGCCGCTTCGGGAATTGGGTCGTTTCTATCCGTGCTGAGCGAGCATGAAGGCGCGATTATCAAAACGATGGTTGATATTATGGCGATTGCGGCCATTGCCATATTTCTTGAAGTACACGCCATTGATTGGCTCGTTAACCCTATTTTCTCTGTTCTGCTTCTGCTTTGATTTTCCTCGCGAGGTCGAACCAATAGTCGCCTTCCCCCCTCTCGCCGGTCCTGTTGGCCTCATGGCCGTTGTCGCGCGCAACAGCGGCTCTTTCATTACGGCGAATGCGGATTAGATATTCTTCGCCTTTATTGCGTCGGCAATGCCATCTTTAACTGCTTTCCTGACAACGAAATAAAGGAAGATGGAAATTATTAAGACGCAAATTGCCAGTATGGCTATCGGCGCCAATGTTACAAACGGGTCCATTGCTACGACAGATAGCTGATTCGAAGGTAGCCTGATCCGCTTGGACCGAAGCTCGCATACATCGAAAACCCTTGATTGAAGCCGAGGTAATTCCGCATCGTCACAACATAGTTCATTACCAGGGAACGACCTCCATCGGCTATGGTGTAGTTGTAATATTGGTTTACAACGCTGCTTGACCCCGCGTAAACCCAGCCGTCGTAGAACTTCCAAATGCGATTGCTTGCATTTACGTCAAAGACAGCAACGGCGTAAAAGCGGTCATAGATACCCATGACTGTCGTTGTCTCGCTAGCGGTTCCTGTGACCTTTGTTCCTTGCGGAATCGGATTCGTATGCGGTATTTGATTGTAGTAGATGGGGTCGCCGTTTTTTTCTGCCTTAGCTACTGCTTCGGCCCATAATTCGTCGGCGGTCTTTTCGACAGCGTCTTCGCCGACAACGGCCGCAAATGCTGATTCCGGATTGGCCGCAAGCATTGCTGCGCCAAGGCCGGCCGCAAACACGAATTGGCGTCTGGACAATTCGTTTCCGGTGGTTTCTTTGAACTTACCCATGGCAATTCACCTCATTAAATGAGTTGGTGGATGTCAGGGATAGCTATCCTTGTTTAAGGATATGACATAAATTGATACTAAATCTATGTCATATCGCTTTTTAGCCGTATAAATCGGTGAATGGGCCGTTGACAAGCTCATTAATCTTATCCTCTTCGTTCTGCCTCGGCCTTTATTTTGCGCGCCAGATTGTAAAAGTAATCCCCGTCTGCTCGGTTTCCGGCCTTGTTTGCTTCGGCTCCGCGGCTGCGTGCCTCCCTGTATGCGTCGCGCAGCTCGTCGATGGTCATGTCGGCGATAATCTCGTCGTCGGTCGGCTCGATTTCCGGTTCGACGGCAAGTTTGGCTTCTTCTTGTGGCGGGGTCGCGTCGACGGGCCGCTTCCGCGCGGCCCTGGCCGAGGCCTTCTTGTCCCTGGCGTATTCGTTGGCATCGTTGTAGGCATCCTCAATGGCGCGCTTGGGGTGGATGGCGCATGCCATGATCTCGGTGCGGTGCCTGTCCAGGAAATCGGCCCACAGGCCCATATCGATTGCCTCGGGCGGCACAATGGCTGCCACCTCGCCGGCGGCGACCATCATCACCCGGTTGCGCAGCCTGCGCTGCTTGCCGGCGTCTATCCGCCTGCGTTCGCTCTCCTCGGCCTTCAGCTGCTTGAGCTTTGTCTGCAACCGCTCGCGCTCGGCCGCGATGGCTTCGGCGCTGCGCACTCTCTTCGACATTGTGACCCCTCTCATATCGTTTCGCCCGATGCTCGGATTATAGCGCCGTGTCGACGGCCTTCGGCCGTATAATGGAGGTGCTGGAAGCAAGTACGAAAGCGAGCGCGCCAGCGTGAGCGACTACGCCCCTCTGGCGTCGGAAGAGC
>ENA-OPWD01002363-OPWD01002363.1-human-gut-metagenome-genome-assembly--contig:-NODE-2363-length-11147-cov-8.920844_pt1 | contig 11147 bp, 7 predicted proteins | sample MGYA00241502_ERZ501996 | MGnify/ENA primary metagenome ERZ501996 (study PRJEB25962, sample SAMEA2042011) | human gut metagenome | biome: human gut; feature: human-associated habitat; material: faeces... | reverse complement strand
TCAATGAAATTTTTTGGCCGCTGTAACATTTCGCGGACATTTGGGTTTTACAATAGCCTTATCAATGGGCAGAAAGCCTTGAAAGGAGTTTTGAGTATGAGCATTTTACAAATCGTAGATTTGAAAAAAGATTATGGAGAAGAACCAAATATCACCCATGCGCTGAAAGGGATTCAATTTGAAGTGGACAAGGGAGAATTTGTCGGTATAATGGGAGCTTCCGGCTCTGGAAAGACCACTCTTTTGAATTGTATTTCCACCATCGACACCGCGACAGATGGGCATATTTATTTAGACGGCAAGGACATTCTGGAAATCAGGGAAAAGGATATTGCGCGGTTCCGGCGTGAATCACTGGGATTTATCTTTCAGGATTTTAACCTGCTGGACACCCTGACGATTGAAGAAAATATTGCACTGGCATTGACGATCAATAAAGTTTCTGCAAATAAAATCGACAGCCAGATTCAGCAGATCGCCGCAAAGCTGAATATCACAGATATTTTGAACAAATATCCCTATCAGGTTTCAGGCGGACAGAAACAGCGATGTGCCTGTGCAAGGGCAATTATCAATCATCCCAAACTGATATTAGCTGACGAACCGACCGGGGCACTGGACAGCCATTCTTCCCAAATGCTGCTGTCTACCATACAGGAAATGAACGAGCAGATGGACGCCACTATTTTGATGGTAACGCATGACGCTTTTTCGGCCAGCTATGCAAACCGTATTTTGTTTTTGCGGGACGGTGAAATTTATAAAGAAATTATGAAAGGTTCTTCTTCCCGAAAAGAGTTTTTCGAGCAGATTTTAGAGGTACTGAATACGCTGGGAGGTGGGGTGAATGATGTACGCTAAATTAGCTTTACGGAATGTGAAACGGTCTGCAAAGGACTATTTAATCTATGTTATTACTCTGATTTTATCGGTAGGGCTTTTTTATGGGTTCATGTCTATTGCAAGCCCTTATTATAATGAATCATTGCCTGTTAAAATCAATCTGGAAATATTAAATAAAGCCATGCGAATAGCAGTTCCCATAGTCGCCTTATTGGTGGTTTTTCTAATTTCCTATGTCAATACCTATATGCTCCGAAGAAAGCAGAAAGAGTTTGCTGTCCAGACAATTATTGGGATGGAACAAAGAACAGTTGCATTTATTTTTTTCGTGGAAACCATGATTATGGGGGCAATTTCTATCATTTTCGGAATATTACTCGGAATCGGATTGTCTCAAATTGTTGGTTATATTGTTGTGCAGTCTTTTGGGGTTGAGTGGCAACCATATTTGTCTTTATTTCCAGATACAATACTTTTTACTCTATTGTTTTTTGGTGCGATTTTTATTGTAATGGGGATTAGAAACATTCGCACAGTACGACAATTAAAAATAATTGATATGCTCCATAATAGCCAGCGAGGAAATGAAAAATTTACTTTATACCATCAACTTTCCAGATGGATTGTGATAGCAGTCATAGCTTCAATCGCTGTTTTGGGAATGATGTTCGCACTCATAATGAAAGTGTCAATTCAACCGCATATTCTTTGGCAATTCATTGCATTGGTAATAGTAGCTACTCTTTCGATAGTGGCTGCAATCTGGTTTTTCATAGAATGTAGGCATGGAAAATCTGGCAGCATACCATTACTATTTTTAACAATTCCATGCTTTATTCAAGGAATTATACTTTTGATATTAAATCAGGTTTTTGAAAGCCTTGTTCGACAGGGCTTAGCTATTCAAGCTTATTATACAATGCCACCCGTTTTAGCGATTGTGCTTCTTGCATTTTCAATCCTCGCCCTATTTTCAAATATGTCGTGGATATTGACAACGACCATAAAAAAGCCATCTGACTTTTACTATCAGAACTTGTTTGTCCTTGGACAGATTAAAAGCAAAATGGCAAGTTCCGCAAAGACAATGGGAGTAATTAGTTGTATTTTGATTCTCTCTATTGTGCTGATGGCTTGGCTCCCGGTCAACGCTATTCGTGCCAGTGAGTATCAGAAAATCACCTCTCCTTTTGATGTTCAGGTTCTTACAACTTATTCAGCTTCATCCTTGGAGGAGCTGCCAAAAACCACTTTAGACTATGACTATATTACAAAGTATCTGAATGAAAACGGTTATCCACTTTCTAAAGCTGCTACTGGACAACTGTATCTTTTACAAGCTGATGATATAGATAAAACTGTTAAAAATGCGCCTTTGCTTGCAATCTCTGTTGACAGTTATAATCAAATGCGTGCTTTGTCTGATCTGCCTGAAATTACACTTGATTCAGATGAATATGGAATTGCATGGAGTTTTGATACCTTGCCAGAAACAATTACACAGTTTAATCAAGAAGTGTCCTCTATTCATGCTGGAAATTCAACATTACACAAAAAATCTGGTGCGGATTATCAAGACCCAACAGGAATGGTGTTATTTACAAGCCGTATGCAGGCTGTGTACATCATACCTGATGAAATATGCAATAATCTTTTGATGGCAACTTCCTTTTATGCGGGCAATACAGAAAAGCCGCTGGCATATGATTTCGCTGAAAGATTCGATCAGGAAATGTGGAAGTATCAATTTAACCTTGGAGTTTTTTCAGAAAACCAGCTTTATGTACGATTAGGAACTCTGCAAGATAATGAGGGAATCTCTAATGCTTTGTTATTGCGGCTGGTAGGGGCATATGCTGCGTTGGTGCTTATTATAATCTGCTTCACAATTTTGTCCGTACAGCAACTTACAGATACGATTGAACAGAAAAAGCGATTTCAAATTATATCAAAGCTGGGAGTAAATAAATCAGATTGTGGGCGGTATATTCGTCAACAAATGATCTTTAAATTTGGTTTGCCGGTAATGGTATCTTTGATTTTCAGCATTGGAACACTTGCCTTTTTAACGCTTACTGGATATGAGGAATATATCGTTTATATTTCTCTAAATGAAATGCTTGCAATTTTTGCTGTTGTTTATGCAGCCTTTATCGGAATCTTAATCAGTTATTTTGTATCGACTTATTACTTGTTCAAAAAGCACATGGCACTATCTTAAAAGTTGATTTACAGAATCTATCGCGGCGGATGGCCATTTCCGGCTGCCCGCCGTAAATTTTTTTGAAATGTCCGAGCGTTGTAACATTTCACCCCGATTTTCAATGAAATTTTTTGGCCGCTGTAACATTTCGCGGACATTTGGGTTTTACAATACCCTTATCAAATATGGAGGTGATACAACTATGACATGGCCTTTTGAAAATGACACCAGCGCCATTACAAAGAAGCTGGCGCAAAGAAGCTTCAAAGCCAACAAATTACGAAATATTGTTGCTGTAATAGCAATCGTTTTAACATCAATGCTTTTTACTTCTGTAACGACTTTATGTGTTGGAGCGATCCAGTCTATACAGACAACTATTTTGCAAATTAGGGGAACCAGCCCGTCCACTGGTACATCTGTAAATTGGATTGCCATAATAGCAGCCCTGTTTTTTATTATGATTTTTGTAATAACGGGCTATTTGCTCATTCGCAATATTTTTGAGATTTCTGTTGTTCAAGAAATAAAGAAATATGGCTTATTAAGAACAATCGGAACAACGGAGAAGCAAATCAAGCGAATTGTTTATAAGCAAGCATTTTGGCTGTCTATAATTGGTATATCTATTGGGTTGATTTTAGGATATATAGTAGGAATACTTATGCTTCCGTGGATTCTTAATTTTATGAAAGGCGAGTATCACAATCTTTCTGTGAACTTGAGTTTTAATCCTATTATTTTTGTCGTTGCCGGGATATTTAGTGCGATTACTGTTTGGGTGAGCATAAAGAAACCATTCAAAATTGCAGCTACGATTTCGCCCATTGAGGCAACCAGATACTATGAAAAAGACAATTATCATAGTGCCAACAAGAATCGTCTTTCGTTTAAGAATAGAATAATAGAAATGGCATGGAGAAATTTAAGAAGAAATTCAAAGCGTACCATATTTATCGTCTTATCCATGATACTCTGCATTATTCTCCTAAACAGTGCAATCGCAATCGGAAATAGTGTTGATGTTAAAAAATATGTATCTTCTGTTACCTCATTTGATTTTGTTGTGGCAAGCCCAAACACATTTTCTAATGTGCAAGGTTTTCGATTTAAAGATGATTCTGTTAGTAATGAAATCATATCTGATATTGAAAATAATATTCCTGTGCTGAACGGAAGTCGAATTTATAAAAACACTTTGGATGATGTCAGTGTTACTTATGATTATGGTAGTTTGGTCACGGAAGTATTAGACGAATACACAGAAGATAATCACCTTATACGAAGTGGTATGGTTGATGGCAGAACTTATCCAGTAAAACTCGGTGTTGATTATCGACCTCTTTGCAATATTTACGGGGTAGAAAAATCAATACTTCCTAAATTGAATTTCATTGAGGGAGAAACAGATATACAGCAACTAACCTCATATTTGGAAAGTGGAAACTATGTTATAGAAATTTCAGCGATCAACCCAAATGAATCTCCTGAATTTCTTTGTCCGCTCAATCAGGAAGTTACCATTTACAAAGATGGATTGCCTTATAAAACGGTTTCGGTAATTGCGCGTGCAGTGGTTGATTTTTCATTGGTAGAATCTCCGGGTAAGAATGTTGGCTACACTGATGTTGGCGGCGATTGTCCTATTTTCTATATGAGTAATGAGATGTTTGTGGAATTGTATAACAATCCAGCCATAATGAGTTATGTGTTTGATGTGGAAAAAGAACACTTTTTGCCAGCGACCGAGTACATCAATTCTTTGCCTACCGTTGAATACGCATCGTCTGAAACATTGGCACAAACTATGAATGGATTAAAACAAACTATTTTTATCATAGGTGGCCTTATTGGGTTTCTATTAGGAAGTATCGGGCTTGTGAATTTTTCCAACATCATTATAACGGGCATTATAAACCGGCAACGGGAATTTGCTACATTAGAGAGCATCGGAATGACGAAAAAACAAATTAACAAATTGACCGTATTGGAGGGATTGTTTTACGCATTTCTGATTTGTGTAATGGGTTTACCTCTCTCTCTTATTGTTGCAAATACAATTCTTCCTACTTTCTTTAATCAACCTGACTTATGGCTGTTTACAATACAGCCTACGATTTTCCCGTTGATATTAGAGGGAATTGTTATTTGCGTTGTGGCGATTATAGTTCCTCATGTTTCGTTTCGCTATTTTAGAAAAACAAGTATTGTAGCTTGATTAAGGGTAGTTGAATAATAATTTTGAAATGTCCGAGCGTTGTAACATTTCACCCCGATTTTCGATGAAATTTTTTGGCCGCTGTAACATTTCGCGGACATTTGGGTTTTACAATGACCTTATCAACAGGCAGAAAGCCTTGAAAGGAGTTTTGAGTATGAGCGTTTTGCAGACGATTGATCTGAAAAAGTATTACGGCACAGAGCCGAACATTACCCGCGCCCTTGACGGTGTGAACTTCTCCGTGGAGGACGGCGAGTTTGTGGCCGTTGTGGGAACCTCCGGCAGCGGCAAGTCTACCCTGCTTCACATGATGGGCGGGCTGGACACCCCTACTTCCGGCAATGTGATTGTCCGGGACAAAGAGCTGTCGAAAATGAACGACGAACAGCTTACCATCTTCCGCCGCCGCAACATCGGTTTTATCTTCCAGAACTATAACCTTGTTCCCATCTTGAATGTTTATGAGAACATCGTCCTGCCTGTGGAGCTGGACGGCGACACGGCAGATCAGCGATTTATGGACAACATTGTGAATATGCTCGGACTTGATGACAAACTAAATAATATGCCGAACCAACTTTCCGGCGGCCAGCAGCAGCGTGTTGCTATTGCTCGCGCCCTTATTTCAAAACCGGCTATTGTATTGGCCGATGAACCGACCGGAAATCTCGACAGCAAAACAAGCTCCGAGGTTTTGGGGCTTCTCAAACGTACCAGTGAAGAATTTCATCAAACCATAGTGATGATTACCCATAATAATGATATTGCTCGTCTTGCAGATCGGATTGTCCGTATTGAGGACGGCAAGATTACAGGAGGGATGAAACTATGATCTGGCCTTTTGAAAACGATACAACGGGTATCGAGAAGAAATTAGCTGTAAAAAGTCTTTCTGCAAATAGAAAAAGAAATTTCTTTGTCGGTATCATTATTTTGATTTCCGGATTCTTGTTAAGTTTTATGGTAATCCTTTTATGCAATGCTACAATCAACATGAAAGAGAGTAGCCAAGTAGATAATTCAACTCAAATGCTTGGAACTGTTGCGGGTATTGTTATACTGTTGCTTTTTACGGCTGGATTGGCAATAAAAAACATTGTATATGTGTCTATCCTTCAACGGGTACAGGACTTTGCACAGTTAAGGGCGATTGGTGCCACTTATCGTCAAATTAGGAGTATGGTAAAAAGAGAACGTCAGAAATTAGTCCGCCCTTACATGATAGTTGGTATCTTAGCTGGCTTTCTCTTAAATATCCTTTTACCGCTTGATTTTTATGTATTACCCAGCATATTTTGTATGCTTGCTGCAGGTGGCTTTATCTGGATGATTGCTTGGTTTGCTTTTCGATCTCCGGCTAAAATAGCTGCCTCTGTTTCTCCGATAGACGCAATGAAAAGGCAAAGTGAAACAGGGTTCAAAAAGCGCAAAAAGAACCATAAAATTACTCCTACATGGTTGGGGTGGCAATATTGCTGTTCCAATAAAAAGAAAATGGCATATACGTTTTCATCTTTACTGTTAAGCGGCATTTTAATGTTTTTGGTATTTTCTGTATTAAATGCGATTGATGTAGAAAGACTTGCCGTACAGCCTTATGATGAAGGAAGTGATTTATATATCCGGCTAAATTCAACGGCTGACGAGGATTCCACATATAACTTAATGAAAGATAGTCCTTTTACCAATGAAGCAAAAGAATATATAAGTCAGATGTCAGGTGTTGAACATTTGTACGAAGAAAAAATGTTAGACTGTATTGTTTATATAGATGATACACAAGACAATGAAACGGAATTGGGAATACAGAGTATCGTAAACCCCGATAGTTTTCAGGAAAAAATTGTAGAAGGAAATCTGCCTGATAGAAACTGCGAAAACACAACAGTTCCGGTAATTGTAAACCGTAAGTCGCCCTATTATCAAGAATTGGGTAAAAAACTTCATGTTGGTGACAGTCTATCAGGTACAGTCGATACAGGATTTTCCGATATCCCGGTAACATTTTCTGTCACTGGATTTGTAGAAGATCAGGATACCGGTGTTGTTTTATATACAAATGGCGAGGTATTAGACAAAATATCCGAGATGAATTGTACATTGACATGGTATATCTGCCTGACAGATGACGGTTCAAAAACAGATACCATTCGTGAGATAAAAGAGATGACAAATCAGGATAATAGACTTTATGTGTCGGTGCTTGCAGAAGATATTTCCTCTCTGGAAAATTATTTCCACAATGCCACCGTCATTGTAATGGTTTTGACTGTGCTGGTCAGCCTGTTCTCGTTCATCAATCTGTTAAATACAAGCATTACCAATGTAATCAGCAGAAAACACGATTACGCATTGCTGGAGGCTACAGGAATGACAAAAAAGCAGATTGGAAAAACGCAGCGTACCGAAAACCTTATTTATCTTGTCGGCAGTTTTGTTGGAAGCTGCATTTTAGGGATTCCAATGGGATTTATCCTTTGCAACCGTGTATCACAGATTCCCGGACTTTCATATTTTGAATATCATTTTCCGGCGCTGTTTATGGTTCTCTATTTTGTGGCTGTACTATTGGTTTACAGTATCGTTAATGCTTATCAGAACAGATTATTTTTCAAGCAATCCGTTGTGGAGCGCATTAAGACAGCAGAGTAATTTCATTCAGGCAGTTACAATTATTGAGACGGGTATGAAAATCATTATTAGTTAATAATAATTTGCCCCATATTGATTATTGAAACAACGAGAAAATGATTATAATGGCATAAATAACGCCCCATCCCTCAGTGATTGAGAGATGGGGCAAACTATTTACGTTGCAATCTCCGGGATTTCCCCGACAAAGTTATAAACAATTCTGACTTCCTGCACCTTCTGGCCGTCCACCTTCTTTACCTCGCTAATCAGGATTTTGCTGATAAGCCGGTTCAGTACGGACTCGTCCAGTTCCTCAATGGCGGCATAGCGCCGGATTTCCTTGATAAAGGTACGGACTTCGCTTTCCTGTGCGTCCGCCCGGCTCTGCATCACAGCCAGATCGTGCAGGCGCTTCTGGTTGGCTTCCTGCTCCTGTTCCAGCGCCGCCGTCAGCTTCATAAACCGCTGTTCAGTCAGGATGCCTTTGGCCTTATCGGTGTACAGGCTTAAAAACATCCCGTCAATTTCCTGATTCCGGGCTTCCAGCCGTTTCCGTTCCTTCTCTGTCTGGGAAGCGTCCACCAGATACCGGCGCTCCATCCGGCTGCTGAGCCGCTGGTAAAACGCACCAGCGTCCTTCATGGCCTGCTCCGCCAATTCCTGTATATCCTTCAGCACCAGATTATACAAATCTCTTGCTTCAATCTTATGGCTGGTACAGGCGTTCTTACCCAGCCGGTTATAAGTCTGGCAGATATAGTATGCCCTGTCAATCGGCTCCCGCATTTCGCCGGTGAAGCGGTTCTTCCCGGTTCTGCCGGCTTTTTCATACCGCACCTGCATGGACTTCCCGCAGGTGGCGCAGTAGACCAGCCCGTGGAACAGGTTATAGAAGGGGCAGGCGTTGCCTTTCATAATTGTGGGCCTGCGATCAATGATTTCCTGCACCTGTTCCCATTCCTCCGGCGTCACAATGGCCTCATGGCAGCCCTCGATGATTTCCCAATCCTCACGGGGGATAATGTCATAGGTGTTGGAGCGGATGCCTTTCTGATGCGTCCGAAAGACCAGATGTGCGCCCTTATAGAAGGGATTCCGCAGGATATGGCTGATTCTCGCCCCTCCCCAGGAATAATAGTTGGCGTCAAACTCCGTGTTGGCCTTGACATGGGTAATGGGGATTTTTTCTTCCATCAGCCGTTTGGAAATCCTCATGCAGCCCATCCCGTCAAGGGCATAGTCATAGATTTTGCGGATGACCGGCGCTGTCTCCGGGTCAATGATGAGATGCCCCTTGTCCTCCGGGTCACGCATCAGGCCGAAGGGCGGCGTCCCCCCGCAGAACTTCCCCTGCCGGGAACGGGTCGTGATGCCCGCCAGCACCTTTTTGGAAATATCCCGGCTGTACATATCGTTCAGGATATTCTTAAAGGGCGTGATGTCCATTTCCTGACGGGTCAGGCTGTCCACGCCGTCCGTGACAGCAATATATCTTACATTGTGTTTTGGGAAAAAGACTTCGATATAGCCGCCCGCTTCAATATAGTTTCTGCCAAGCCTTGAAAGGTCTTTGGTAATGACGCAGCCAACCTTCCCGGCTTCGATGTCGGCAATCATGCGTTTAAACGAAGGGCGGTTGAAATTACGCCCCGTGTAGCCATCGTCCACATAGTATTCATAGGGGAGCAGACCGTTCTTTTCAGCATAATCTTTGAGCAGGAGCTTTTGGTTGGAAATGCTCATGCTCTCGTTTGCGTTGCCATCGTCAAGGGAAATCCTGCAATAGAGGGCGGTTACTTTTTTGACTATTTTTTTATTCCTGTTCATAGTGTTCTCCTTCTACGAACAGGGACACGATACTATTATAGTACCATGCCCCCGCCGTCCTTTCAACTGTTTTTCGCCGGATTTTAGCCTTTTAACTGGCTTTTTGCCCCATCCATTCCTCAAACCGTTCACAGGTCTGCCGCTCAATAAGCTGCTCAAAGGCTTGCTGCATGGTTTGGCTGCCTGCAAACTCACGGGAAACGATGAACCGGACGCCCCTGCGTTTCCGTTCCGGTTCCGGCACCTTTGCCGGATAGCTGCTCTGCTTTGTTTCTGCCATAGGCATTTACCTCCATAAAATAACCCGGAGCGTTGCCGTCCGGGTGCTGTGTGCGGTCTGCCGGTTGGGTGGGAGCCTGACAACGAAGTCTGACAACGGGCGTTAAAAAACCCCGTACACAATCCCCGGCATACCGTTTCCTGTCCTGATTTCTTTTTTTCTGATTTTTTCGTTGCTTTCGTTGTCAGCAGGGAAAAATCCTTAAAATAAGCCGTTTGCAGGCTTTCCCCCTGACAACGGGGCTGACAACGGGGGCGGCAACCGGCTGACAACCGGCTATGCCTTTTCTCCTTGCAGCCATTCCTCCGGCAGCCCAAGCTGGACGGCTTCCTGTTCCGGTAAAAACTGAAAATCGGATTTTTCCTGACCTCCGTTGTCAGGCTCTGCCCGTTCCCATCCCTTCTGCCGATGGTAAGGGGCGGGAAAATGTCTGGGATTTTCAAAAGCTTTCCAGCCTGCCGCATAATTCTTCATCACGGAATTGATGTCCCGGATTTCATACTGTTTCGGTTCCTCATAGGACGGATGCCCCAGCCCTTCATAGTAGATTTGCAGGGAGCAGACCATCTTTCCCCCATATCCGTCAAGGAAGTTTAAAATCCGGGCGGCAAACGTGTCCTCCGGCATGAATAATTTCTGATGTTCTTTCAGATACCGTTCCATGCCTGCGCTTAGTTTCAGCTTCCCTTCTCCCCGCCGGTACACCTCCATGACCTCCGCCCACATCTGGCTGACATAAGCCCTCGAAGCCGGTTCATCCTCCAAAATGTGAACCTCTGCCGCTTCCGCCTGCACCAGAACAGGCAGAAACCGGCGGTTGCCGGTGCGGTCAAGGGGCAGGAAATCCGGCGTGTTGGAAGTACCGGCAAAGACGCACTGGCGCTTATGGTCTTTCGGATGGACTTCATAAGGAGCCTTATAGGTTTCCTTCTGGCGGCTTAAAAAAGCCTTGATGTCCTCAATGCTCTTTGCGTTTGCGGTAGCAATCATTTCTGACATTTCAATAATCCAGTGTCCTTGCAGCTTACGGTAGATGTTATCATCGTCGAGCCTGCGTAAATCATCGGAGAACCACTCGTCCCGGACGGCAAGGAACCGGAAAAAGGTGGATTTTCCGGCTCCCTGACCGCCCACCAGAC
>ENA-OPWD01002347-OPWD01002347.1-human-gut-metagenome-genome-assembly--contig:-NODE-2347-length-11201-cov-1.562354_pt1 | contig 11201 bp, 5 predicted proteins | sample MGYA00241502_ERZ501996 | MGnify/ENA primary metagenome ERZ501996 (study PRJEB25962, sample SAMEA2042011) | human gut metagenome | biome: human gut; feature: human-associated habitat; material: faeces... | reverse complement strand
CAGGACAGTCAATAACTCCTTTAAGAAGCATTAAAAATTCCGGAATTACTTCCTTAATGTTGTCAGCTATAAATACCTGATTGTTGTAAAGTTTTATAACCCCCTCAAGATTATCATACTCTGTATTAACCTTAGGGAAATATAAAATTCCTTTAAGATTAAACGGATAATCCATATTCAAATGAATCCAGAAAAGAGGCTCTTTGTAGTCATTGAAGACCGATCTGTAAAATTCCTTGTATTCATCATCTGTACAATCGTTTGGATGTTTCATCCAAAGCGGTGTTGTTGTACTGATTGAAACAGGTCTCTTGTTAATCTTTACCTTTTCCTTGCGCGGAGATACTTCGACAACCTCTTTTTCTCCGTTTTCATTTTCTCTCTCTTCTGTCTTTGCTTCCTCAACAATGTTTTCAACTACAACATCATCTTCACGGAGTTCTTCTTTATCTATTGTCTCATATTCCTGCTCGGCTCCTTCTTTTGAAAGGAATATCTCTACAGGCATAAATGAACAATATTTTGTAAGAACTTCTCTTACACGGTACTCGTTTGCAAATTCAAGACTGTCCTCTGATAGATAAAGTGTAATAGTTGTTCCAATCTCTGATTTGTCACCTTCTGACATCTCGAAATTGATACCGCCTTCTGACTCCCAGCGTACAGGCGTCGCACCCTCTTTCCATGATAATGTATCTATTGTAACTCTGTCAGCTACCATAAATGCAGAATAAAATCCAAGACCAAAGTGTCCGATAATCTGCTCTTCATTTGCCTTATCCTTATATTTTTCAAGGAAATCAGTAGCTCCTGAGAATGCAACCTGATTTATGTATTCATCAACTTCATCCTCTGTCATACCAAGACCCGTATCTGTAAATGAAATGCTCTTTCCTTCAGTATCAACAACGACCTGAATACTTGCCTTATAATCATCAGGTATTGTATACTCTCCCATAATATCAAGTTTTTTAAGTTTTGTGATGGCATCACATCCGTTTGAAACAAGCTCACGAATGAAAATATCATGGTCTGAATAAAGCCATTTCTTTATAATCGGAAACATATTTTCTGATTCAATTGATAAACTGCCTTTTCTGCTCTGCATAATAAAATCTCTCCTTTACTCACATAATCTTTAAAATATTATCTGTCCCTTTTGTCACTGTCTTTAAAGGACTATCATTTACATATTTAAATTCAGTTAGCAGTTAGCAATCATCATTATAGACTGCTAACAATTCTCACAATGAGTATAATAATACGGGTATCAAAAAATGTCAAGACAAAATTAGCACTCTTTTTAAAAGAGTGCTAATTTTTTATAATTTTTATTCTATTATATTATAATAATGTTGTAACTTCTCCGATAACTTTCTCGCCACCGTTTCCGTCCGCATCATATGCCGTTACCGCATATTCATATGTCTTGCCCGACTCTGCGAAAATGTCATTATATGACTGAGCTGTCTTCTTATCAAGCCTTGCAATATATGACCACTTTTTAGTTCCTTTCTCTCTCCTGTAAACATTACAGTAAGATGTATAGGAATTTGCTTTCCAGCTTATCTTTACACCATCTTCATCAGCATAAAGTTCCTTTATTGGTGCTGTTGAATTTTTTGAATATACCGTAAATTTCTTTTTTGTTTTTCCTACTGAAAACAAAAGTTTAGCGTTAAAGACTTTATTTTCTTTAAATTTTACTTTCCATTTGTCATATGATATTACTTCATGTTTCCTCTGAATGGCAAGTTTCTTTGACTTCCATGCCGGGAATACCTTTACAACAACATTCATATTTTTAACAGCTGTTCTGTTTATTGAACTTATGTCTTTATATCCGTCTTTTCCAACAACCTTAATTTTTGTTGTTGCCGACGGTCTGCTCGCATATCCTAAAGCATAACATATGTTGTTTGCCGCATCTCTTCCGAGTTCATTGTACGCAAGCTGTGTGTAATGTATCGTACTGTGAATCTGACTGAGAGATGTTGGCAGTTTTAATGAGCCTTTTCTTGTTTTATTCTGCTGTGTATATTTTGCATCCGTGCCATATTTATTTTTAAAATAACTTTTTACTGAACTGTTTTTAAGCCATACTTCCGACAACTGGCTTGCAAGGAATATGTCTTTATATGCATTTTTACTTGAATTGCACATATAATACTGAGCTTTTCTAGGTCCTGTAAGTTCAAGGTCTGCAAGTGAAGTAGGTTTTCTATGTGACCTTACCATCAATATTCCTGCAAACTCAAGACTTTTATGAACATACTTATAACTGGCAGCCTTGCTTCCTCTAAGCTGTGTTTTAAATGCTCTATGCATTTTAATAAAGTAATTGAGATAATCTCCCGCATTCATCTTGAAATCCTGTTCACCCTGAAGCCAAAAGTATCCTTTATGGCTCAACGTATAATGTCCGGCTTTTATCTCTTTGTTTAAGGTTCTCTCACATGCCTTGTATAACGCAACTGCCTGCCAGAAGTTATTATCGGCACCTTTCTTAGGAAGCCATGTTGTAATTGAACTTCCTCCATGTGCCGCATTCACAACCCAGACTTTCTCTTTAAGCTTTTTGACCCACTGATCAGCCAAAGCACTGTCTATGCCTGACTTTCCGGAAGCTGTTGCAGTTGCAGTAAGATTGTTTGTCCTGCACCACTGATTTTGTGAACTGTTGTCTGTAAGTGTATTAGGTACAAACTTGGATGCATTTTTCACTGAAAGAGGTGAAGAAGCTGTTGACCAGTTTCCGACATTTGCATAATGGCTTCTGCATGAAGGTCCATATGTGCTGTATACTTTTCCAGCATAATTTAATATCGTGTTGTTTGTATATTCAGCCTTTGACTTATCGTCACTGTGGCTTCCCTCCATATTACTCTGTCCCACAAGTAATAAAAGACTTATCTTTGCCGGCTTTACATTTATGCCATATGTAGTTCCGTCAACAAGCTCAACAACTGCTTTTCCACAACCAACAGCAAAAACTTTCTTTTTATTGCTGTTAGCAACACTTATAACTTTTGTATCTTTTTTTCCTGTTTTAACCTTTGTTGATGTCACACTTTCAGTCTCAACTCTTCTTACTTCCTTTGAAAAAGTATATCTGTCATCATACTTTAACTGAAGTTTCTTCTTTGTTTTTTCATAACTTACAAGCGGCGGAAGTTTAGTAGGTTCCGGCTCCTCAGTTTCACTCGGCTGCAATGTATCAGACGGCTGTGCTGTCTCACTTGGTGCTGCCGTAGCCGAAGGTTCCGGCGTACTGAATGCCGCATCATCTTCTGCCGATACAGATAAACTGTTGAAACTGTACCCTGCAAAGCCCAATGCGAAACAAATTACTGCCAAACAAAAATATTTTTTTATAAATCTCATAATAATACTTTTTCCCTATCCCTTTACTTAAAATACACGAGCCGGATACAGTTAGAACATACCACATTTTTTCTCGACTCGTGCTTAATTTATGACCGATATTACATCAGATATCTTATGTTTTCTGCCATGTGCTTATAATAAATGGCTAATATGTCATTTCAATGACTTTTTTGCATTATCATTTTGCTACAATATTTACAATTCTTCCCGGAACATAAATTTCTTTTATGATATTCTTTCCGTCAAGTCTGTCCCCAAGTGCTTCTTTTGCTCTCACAAGAACATCATCTTTAGCATCATCTTTTCCAATTGAAAGTGTAACCTTTGTCTTTCCGTTTATCTGAACTGCTATCTCTACAGTTGACTCAACGGTTTTTGCCTCTTCGTACTCAGGCCATGACTGCTCATAAAGTCTTCCGTTTCCACCTATTATCTCCCAGATTTCCTCTGTAATATGCGGTGCAACAGGATTGAGAAGTGTTATGAGTGTCTTATACTCACCAAGTGTAATACTGTTTTTCTTATAAAAATCATTTATAAGTGCCATCATTGCAGCAATCGCAGTGTTATATTTAAGATTTTCAAAGTCACTGCTTACTTTCTTTATTGTCTGATGCATTTTTGTCTCAATGTCTTTTGAATATCCCTCATTGCTCTTGTCAAGCATTGTCTGAAGTTTCCATACTCTGTCAAGGAAACGGCGGCATCCTTTTACACCATCGTCAGACCATGATGCACTAAGGTCGAATGCTCCGATAAACATCTCATAAGTACGAAGTGTATCTGCACCATACTCTCTTACAATATCATCAGGATTTATAACATTTCCGCGTGATTTACTCATCTTTTCGCCGTTTTCACCGAGAATCATACCATGTGAAGTTCTCTTCTGATATGGTTCCGGAGTAGGTACAACTCCCTCATCATAAAGGAATTTATGCCAAAAACGTGAATAGAGAAGATGGAGTGTTGTATGCTCCATACCACCGTTGTACCAATCAACAGGAAGCCAGTATTTAAGTGCCTCAGGACTTGCAAGTGCCTCTGTATTATCAGGGTCTGTGTATCTTAAGAAATACCATGATGAACCTGCCCACTGTGGCATTGTATCTGTCTCTCTCTTTGCAGGACCTCCACAGCAAGGGCATGTTGTGTTTACCCAGTCTGTCATTGCGGCAAGTGGTGACTCTCCGTTGTCAGTAGGCATATAACTGTCTACCTCAGGAAGTAAAAGTGGAAGTTCACTCTCATCAAGAGGTACATAACCACACTTATCACAATGTACAATCGGAATAGGCTCTCCCCAATATCTCTGTCTTGAGAATACCCAGTCACGTAATTTATAGTTAACTGTAGCTCTACCAAATCCTCTTTCTTCAATAATATGAGGAGCTTCTTTCTTAAGAACAGAAGATTCCATACCATTCCACTCACCTGAGTTAATCATAGTACCTGATGCTTCTGTGTAAGCTTCTGTCATATTTTCGATTTCTTTACCATCTTTTGCAATAACCTGAATAATTGGAATGTTAAACTTAGTTGCAAAAGCAAAGTCTCTGTCATCATGTGCAGGAACACACATAATTGCACCTGTACCATAGTCAGCAAGTACATAATCTGAAAGCCAGATTGGAACCTTTGCACCGTTTAATGGGTTAATTGCATAACTTCCTGTAAATACGCCTGTTTTTTCTTTTCCCTGAAGTCTGTCTACAGATGACTTATTAGCTGCCATCTGAATGTATGCTTCAACATCTGCTCTTGTCTCATCTGTTGCAAGAGATTTTGCCATGGCATGTTCAGGAGCAAGTACCATAAATGTTGCACCGTAAAGTGTATCAGGTCTTGTTGTATATACTGTAATCTTCTCATCTGAGTTTTCTAATTTAAAGTCAACTTCTGCACCATATGATTTTCCAATCCAATCTGCCTGCATTTTTTTAACTTTTTCAGGCCAGTCAAGCTTGTCTAAATCTGCAAGAAGTCTGTCAGCATAAGCTGTGATTTTTAACATCCACTGCTTAAGGTTCTTCTTTGTAACTTCTGCTCCACATCTTTCACAGCATCCGTTAACAACTTCTTCGTTAGCAAGACCTGTCTTACATGATGGACACCAGTTAATTGGCATTTCTTTCTCGTAAGCAAGTCCTTTCTTAAACATCTGAACAAAAATCCACTGAGTCCATTTATAGAACTTAGGATCTGTTGTGTTAACTTCCATATCCCAGTCATAAAGAGAAGCAATTTCATTAATCTGTCTCTTAATGTTTGCAATATTAGCTGCTGTTGAAATAGCTGGATGTGTCTTCATCTTAATAGCATAGTTTTCTGCCGGAAGACCAAAAGCATCCCATCCCATAGGATGAATAATATGATAACCATGAAGCATCTTATATCTACTCCATACATCACTAATAACATATCCTCTCCAATGTCCTACATGAAGTCCTGATCCTGATGGATAAGGGAACATATCAAGACAATAATATTTTGGTTTTGTAGTGTCTTTATTAATAGGGGTTACATCCCAATTGTGACGCCACTTTTTTTCAATTTCCTTATGATTATAAGGTGTTGCCATAATTTATTTCCTCCTAAAAATATGTATAAAAATTTAATCTTTAGCTATTGTTGTTGTGTCTTTCTTAGAAGACTTAGTTGTTTCAGGCTGCTTAACATTTTTTGTTGTTTCGCTTTCCTTCTTTGTTGCTTTCTCCTTAGTCTTTTTTTCCTTTGTGGTTTTTTCAGACTTCTTTGTATTCTCCTTAGGAAGCTTAAGTTTCTTCTTTTGAGCCTTTGACGGTTCAAATCGCTTATTACCCTCAGATTCTTTTACTTTTATTTCACACATTACCTGACATGAACCAACGTTTCCTGCCTTGTCCTGTGCCTTAATTGAAACCGGGAAGTTGCCTTCCTTTAATTCCAATGGATCAACTGTTGTTATTGTGATTGTTACGTCACTTTCATTACAGGATACATACTTTCTAACCATTTCTTTAATAGCCTTAGCGTTAGATTCCTTGTTCATATCCTTTTGGTCTTTGCTTTTTACTTCATAAGTAAACTGAGTCTTAGAACATGTAACCTTAGGCTTTGTTGTATCAACTACCTTGTATGATAATGAAGCTGTTATCTTCTTACCTGATTTAAGCTTGTAAGTATATGTCACTTTAGATGTTCCTGTTTTGGAAGAATCAATCTTATTATACTTAAGCTTTCCTGTAATATTCTTTCCTGTTTCATCTAATGCTAACAGGTTACTAAAATAATCTATCTTTTCACCTTTTTCAACATTAACAGGTGTGTATCCTGTTGCTATTGTGCCATTAGCTTTCTTCAAGTATGGATTGCTTTTATCAGGATCTGTAGGATCCCATCCACAATACTTGTTTGTTTCAGTCTTTTTTCCAACCTGTAGTGGAAGTTGGTCTTTCTTTGAACCTTTCACTATTTCAAGAACTGTCTTGTACTTACAGTTATTGTAAACCCAAGCTGCATCTGATGCATACAAAATAATTGACTTGTCAACTTTCTTATCCTTACCTACTGAATTATAAGACTTCTTAACTAAAGTATCAGGATATCTGTCGCTATATTCTGCTGACTGAATCCATGCTGAATAAGTATATAAAGTATTGTACCTGTGCCATCCATTGTTTTTAACCCATGAATAGCTCTTTTCAGTTTTGTATTTGCCCTTTTTAACATTCTCTCCCAATGTGCATGGAAAAATCTTATAGGCTGTCTTGTTCTTCTTGTCAGCATCATATCTGTAGACTACCATAACATTCTTTGCCATATTAATCTGCAAATAAAATTCGTCTGCCTGTTTCTGTACTGTTTCCTCTTCTTCATCTTTGGCGATATTATTTCCAACACCGCTGGTCTTATCTGCATCTTTGTTAATCTTGCTTTGCATATACATTAACGCTGCAAATATTATTCCTGCCACAACAAGAATTTCTACTATTGTTATCAGTATATTTTTAAACTTTTTATTTTTTAATAAATCTTTAATATTCAACTTAGTACCCCTGAATCTGTAGGTATTTTGTTATTAAAAGAAAAAGGCTTCTAAAAAAATGCCTACGCATACCACAATATTATACATCATTGTGAGCATTTTTCAAGAAACCTTTTTATTTTATATTATTTTTGTAGGATATTATTCTCCATCAACTGCCTGTGAATCAGTGCCATCGCTTGATGAACTGTCACCTGAATCTGATGAATCGCTACTTCTTCCGTTATTAGATGAATCTGAGCTTGAACTTCCTGAATCAAAACTTCCACTAGAATCGCTATCTGACTTTTCTGAACTTCCACTGGAACTGTCATCTGAACTTCCTGAATCACTTCCAGTTGAACTATCCGAGCCATTATCAGAACCTACATCATCGCTTCCGTTTGAATCTCCACTGTTTGTATCTGACTTGCTATTCTTATTTACACTTTCAGTCTGGCTATCATTATTATTTCTATTCTGGTAATAACGTTTATATACAAACAAACCTCCCACTGCAACTGCTGCAGCCATACAAATAAGAATTAAGAATAATAACAGATTAGTGAAGAAATGATGCTGCTTTCTCTGACGTCTGCCTCTTCTTCCTATTCTCTCCCTGCGACCTAAGCTTGGAGTGCTTATGCCTCCTCTTGACTTTTTGCTTCTGCCTCTGGTCTTTTTAGTCTTAGTTTTCTTTGTCTTTTTTGTTTTGTTTTTATTATTGTCAGACTGCTTCTTAGCATTGTCTTCTGACTTAGGTTTGTTCTGACTTTGCTTTTTGGCATTGTTGTCTGCATTAATCTGCTGTGTACTTCCCAAATCTTTCTTAGGCAGTTCATTAACAAATTTTTCAGGGTGAACCATTTTCTCATATGTGGTTTTTAATTCCTGCCAATCTGGTTCGCTGTAAAATGCAGGTGGCTGGCATGAAACCTTTGCCTGTTCATTCATCATACATACAACAGTTTTGTCGTCTGTAATCTGGTCTATTGCCCAAACAGGATAGCTATACTTAGCCATTCCGTCGCACAATCTTTTTGTAAGATTTTCGTCAAAAAACTTACTATATCCATTCTTCAAGCAATTAGAAAAAACATTTCTGTCCATATCTCCGTCTAAGAAACTTTCAAGAATGTTCTTAGGATTGTTAAATGACTTATTATTCATAACACAGTCAGGATTCATAAGAAATTCTGCTGCTGAATTGTAAACTTTCTTCTGACCTGTTGCTTTTGCAACACTGTCTGCGGCATTTAACAAAAATGGTGAAATAAGTTCATTAAGAATACCATCTGTAACAAGCATAACTGAAGCAATGTTGTTGTCTAACTTTCCAAAGCTCCAACTGCCTTCTCCTGCTCTCAATGGCTTAACATACTGCTTGTTCTCACCCTGTTGCTGTTCAGTTATGATATCCATAGTTCCGTCATTCTTTTTTACAACTATGCCACCATCCCCGGCGTGTCCATAAGCAATGCTTTGTCCATCATAAATCGCTCCGCTAAGAGTTGTATCGAAATCTTCAATCTGTGCATTGTTCTCTGTTGCATACTGGTTAATGCTATTTAATGCATAAGAAAAAGAATCCTTTAATACCTGCAATTGTTGGTCTAAATTCATACCGGAATTAATATTTTCACTACAATATTCTCCTGCTTTTTCTACTGCAATCTTTGCTCCTATATCGGAAGATTTTGCACTTCCTACACCGTCAGCTACTAAACCTACTGAGCATCCATTATTAAGTTGTATTACTTTATTAGCGTCCTGACAGGCCATATTTCTGGTACTGTGGGACTTTCCTTTTATTGAAAATCCATAATTAATCATACATTTCTCCATTTCCCATTTGGCACAGATTATATATGATTGTTCTTTAAGTCAAAATAATCTGCGCTACTTATTTAGCCTTTTTAAATTTACTGACTATAATACATATAATAACAGTAACTGCCATATCAGGCAATGTATTTCCAACAATTATATCAACTGTCATAAGATATCTGTATAGAATAAATCCAATAACCCAGATTATAATATTTGTAATTTCAACGTTTTCATCTTCGCTATTGTTTTTGATAATGAAGAAGTCTGCAATTTGAATTGCAATCATAGGTGCAAATACTGAACCTATTAAATAAAGAAAATCAGTAATATCGTCCATTGGGTAAATAATTGCTGCTATTGTACCAACGATTGTTACTGCAATCGCCATATACTTTCCATTAATTTTGCTAAAGATTGTTTCACTTGAAACACCTGCTGAATATGCATCCAAATATGTTGTTGTAACTGTTGAAAAAACAATTATAAGAAGTCCTGCTATTCCAAGACCTGCCTTTAACATTATCTGGTCGATTCCTGCATTCTGTGCAAAAATAGCTGCACCCATTCCAATTATATACATCCAACAGCTTACAACTCCGTAAACAATGGCACTTGCTGCTGTTGCCTTAATTGGCTTTTCTGCTTCTCTTGTGTAATCACTGATTAATGGAAGCCAGGAAAGTGGCATTGCTACTGCAAGTTCTACTGCCGCACCAAACGTTAATCCATCATCAGGAATACTTGTTGCCACACCGTTGTCAAAGAAAACAACTTTACACAAAATAATTGTTAGAATAAATAAAGCTGTCATTGCAACAACATTTACTTTTTCGATGTTTTTTATTCCAATAAAAATCCAAATAATAATAAGTACACCGATTACAATGCACCACACCCAGTTTCCTGTATTAAAAATTCCGTTGGCTGAAAGTGCGCCGTCATAAATCATAATGGCTGTCCATCCTGCCAATTGAATAACATTTAATACTGAAAACAGAATACTTCCTTTCTGACCGAAACTTATCTTTACTGTTTCCATTGCACTTTTCTTTGTCTTTGCACCGATTACTCCTGCAAGGAATAAAAGTGAGCAGCCAATTAAGTGTCCGATAATAATCGCAAGAATGCCTTTTTCCATTCCAAGTGAAGCAAGATATGTACCTGTTACAATTTCTGCAATTGATACACCTGCTCCAAACCAAATTAAACTATTACTAAATATTGATGTCCCTTTTTTATCCATTTTATGTACCTCTTTCCTTTTTTAGTCGCACTTAATTGCAAATGCATGATTCATAGGACCACTGCCTTTTCCTAAATCAAGCATTGCTGATAATGCTCCTGAAATATATTCTTTTGCCTTTTCCACTGATGTATCCAAATCTCTGCCTTTTGCAAGATTTGAAGCTATGGCACTGGAAAGTGTACATCCTGTTCCATGTGTATTAGGATTGTTAATTCTCTTACCATAGAACCACTTGTATTCACCGTTTCTGTAAAGAAGGTCGTTGGCATCATTTATGCTGTGACCGCCCTTGCATAATACGGCGCAGTCATATTTTTCGCTAATAACTGCTGCTGCCTTTATCATTTCCTCTTCATTATGTATTTCCATATTGGATAATACTTCTGCCTCCGGAATATTTGGTGTTATTACTGTTGCCAAAGGAATTAAGTATTCCTTTAAAGTGCTTATGGCATCATCGCTTATTAATTTTGCTCCGCTTGTTGCAACCATAACGGGATCAAGAACTATGTTCTTTCCATTGTATTCTTTTAGGCTTTTAGCTATTGTTTTGATTAAGTCACTTGATGATACCATTCCTATTTTTACGGCATCCGGTGTTATGTCTTCAAATATAGCTTTTAGCTGTGCCTGTAAAAATTCAGGGCTTACTTCATAGATGTCTGATACGCCGGTTGTATTTTGAGCAGTTAAGGCTGTAATAGCACTCATGGCATAAACTCCATTAGCGGT
>ENA-OPWD01002329-OPWD01002329.1-human-gut-metagenome-genome-assembly--contig:-NODE-2329-length-11259-cov-5.879329_pt1 | contig 11259 bp, 15 predicted proteins | sample MGYA00241502_ERZ501996 | MGnify/ENA primary metagenome ERZ501996 (study PRJEB25962, sample SAMEA2042011) | human gut metagenome | biome: human gut; feature: human-associated habitat; material: faeces... | reverse complement strand
CGTCTGGATTGTGCTTTTCCTTTCTTTTTGTTCCCTTTAATTAGCCATGAACTGCTTCATGCCCTGGCTTTTCGCGCCCGGATTGTCGTTACCATATCCCTCTAACAGATTGATAACGCCCCAGATACCAAGCCCGGCTCCCAGTGCGATAACAAGGGTCTGTAATACGTCTACTGCGCTGTTGAAAAATGCCATAAGATTTCTCCTTTTCTGCCGCCCAAAAAGCGGCTGCCCCAAAAAAGGGCATAAAAAACGGCGGTCAGCTTTGAAAACTGCCGCGGTCGTAAGCCCGCCGGATTCTGGCGGGTTCCCCGCGCCGCGTCCTTTCTGCGGCGCAGCGGTATTCAGTTGTAAGCAAGGTTTCGGTCTGCGGCTTTTCATGCCGCCCCAAGAGTAGGGGCGCGTACCATGTAGCCGACGTTTACATTTGTGATTGCTGCAATTCCTCCTTTCTCCCTCGCGGCTCATAATGGCGCATGACTTCCGCGACAAACTGCTTTGTGCTTTCCTCCGCCCAACGCCGCCAGTAGTCCCGCCGCGCTTCCTCGACAAGTTCCAAGAGATTGACAATCGCCTGTTCAATCCGCGCCTGTTGCTGCTCCCATTGTTTCTGTTTCTTTTTTCTGATACGTCTGTTCATGGCGTGTCCTCCCTGTCACTGTCCTAAGAGAAAGCCCTTGCGCCGGATATACTCGTCAACGTAAAGGCGGTGTTCCCCGCCGCGCTCCTGTTGGTATTCCCGCATGGCGTTGTCTGCTTTTTCTATCAGCTTCGCAAAATATTGTTCATGCCGCATAATCTCGGTCTTTGTCCTCTGTCTGCTCATGGTGTTGTCCTCCTGTAAAATCAGACTTCCCGCCGCGCCCGGTTCTTCTCATACAGGGCTTCGCAAGCCCGTATGAATTGCTGCAATTCAGCCCTCCGCGCGGCTTCCTCCCGGTCTTTCTTCCTGCGCCCGCCCTCAATCACGGTAAAGCGGGGTGTTTCCTTTTGCCGCTCATTCATGGTCTGCGTCCCCGTCAAGGCTTGCCGCGTCGATTTTGTAATAGTCAAAAACTTCGTCCGGCTTTACGATAGCGGGGCGGCGGCGTAGGTGCTTCTCCATGTCAAAGGTGTTTTTCTTGTCTGCGTCGGACAGATATTTATAGTTCGGGTGCTTCGTGATGTCGAATTTATCCGAAAAGAACGGGCGCACACCTCTAAGCTGCAAGATACATTTTCCACCGTCCATGACCGCGATTTCGTCCTGTGTCATAAGCTCCTTGCCTAACTTCTGGTAGTTCAGCCCATGCGACAGCTCCCGCCCGCGCGTTTCGGAAGTGTTAAAGCTGTCTATGGTTTCTTTGCCTAAAATTTCCGATATTTCTTTGAGCGTCGTTTTTTCCTTGCCGCCCAAGAAAAGCGTCGTGTCACAATTACCTACAATCGTATCGGCGTTGTCCTTGTAAATCGCCTTTAGCTGTGACTGCGATTGCAAAATAATAGAAGCCGATATTTCGCGGCTTCGGATTGTGGCTATGAGCTTTTCAAACTTCGGGATTTGACCGATATTCGCAAATTCATCTAACAGGCAGCGCACATGGACGGGCAGCCGCCCTCCGTATTTGTCGTCGGCTTTATCGCATAAGAGGTTGAAAAGCTGCGTGTAGAGGATTGACACAACAAAGTTAAAGGTGTCGTCGGTGTCGCTGATGATAACAAACAGGGCGGTCTTGCGGTCGCCTATGGTGTCAAGCTCCATTTCGTCGGTTTCCATGAGGTCGCGCAGCTCCTTAATGTCAAAGGGGGCTAACCTCGCGCCGCAGCTAATTAAAATAGATTTTGCGGTCTTGCCCGCCGCCAGTTTGTATTTTTTATACTGCTTGACAGCGAAATGCTCCGGGTCTTTTTCTTCCAGACGTTCAAACATGAGGTCAACGGGGTTTTGAAAATCCTCGTCGTCCTCACGGGCTTCCGACGCATTTATCATTTCAAGCAGCGTCGTAAAATTCTTTTCCTCGTCGGGTGCTTCGTACCAGATGTAACCGATAAGCGCGGTGTAGTAGAGCTTTTCGGCTTTCGTCCAAAAATCCTCGGACGACTTTTCGCCCTCGCCTTTGGTGTTGGCAATAATGGTATTGACTAACTTCAAAATGTCCTTTTCGCTCCGCAGATAGGCAAAGGGATTGTATTTCATGGATTTTTTGAAGTTAATCGTATTCAGCACTTTTATCCTGTAACCGCCCTTTTGCTGTAAGAGCTTCCCGCACTCTAATAATACGGTGCCTTTGGGGTCAGTCACGACGTAGGAGCTGTGCATTTGCATTAAGTTCGGCTTCACGAAAAAGCGGGTCTTGCCGCTGCCGGAGCCGCCGATTACAAGAATGTTCTTGTTTCTCGCGTATTTTGGCTGCTTCGGGCGGCTGTTCATGGTAAGGCGTTCCGTCTGCGTCAGCAGCACGTTATTTTCAAATACAGGGTCAGCGTAAGGCTTTATATCCTCCGCGCAGCCCCAACGTGCAGAACCGTACTCCATACCTTTTCGGTACTTCTTCGCGTTCTTGCCCTTGAAGTACACCGCAAGCCGGACAATGACCGCGCCCGCTATGCCGATTAGTAAATCGGCGGGGTGGAAGCTCGGCGCGATACTGGAAAAGGCGGCGGCAAAGCCCGTCCCAAGCTGCAAGAGCTTCCCGCTTGCATCTGCGCCGGGGGATAAGCGGATCGCCGCGCCCACTTTGTCAAAGAGATACACAAAGAGCAGATAGGGCAAGTTGAGGATAAGCAGCTTCTTGATTTCCGGCTTCATAGCGATACCTCCCTGTCCTTGTTCTTGACTTTGGCACGTTCCGCATTTCTGCCCTGTGCCGCTTCTTTGAGGGTAGACAGGAGCTTTCGGATAGAGGGCTTTTTCTCCTGTGTCAGCTTCTTTGCGGAAAATTCCTTAAAGGCTGCGGTCAGCACGTCAGCGTCCCGCCCCTTAAAGAAAACCAGATAGCGGGGCGGGCTTTCCGTCGTGTCCTTTTTCAGCGCAAAGTCGATACCGTACTTTTTCGCGGTACTCTCAAACGCCTTGATATTGCCCTCGGTTATCTCAATGTTGGATATGCCCGTGTTCTGCTTCATAAGCTGCTTTAGGGTCTGCTTGCCCTGTGGGGCTTTCCCTTTCTGCTTCTTCATCTGCTCCAACAGCTTTTTCATAGCTTTTTGGAGCGTCTGGGCGGTCAGCTTTCCGGTCTTGATGTAAAGGGCTATGGTCTTTTCGTTGATTTCATCTTGCATTTACCGTCCTCCTTTCGCGGTAGTGGTCTGTTAAGGGGGAACGCCGCTTTTAAGGCTTCCCATGCGTTCAGATACGGACGCGCAGCCCGTTTAAGTCGTTGGCTCTCACGCCCACAAGATACCATTCCTGTGTGGCGTTCATTTCCATGCGGGTGGGCTTCCACTTGCCCCACACGAATACGTCAAAGCAATCGCCGCAATGCAAGCCCCCGTAATACTCGGAAACGTCAAAACGAATGTCGTAACGGTCGGTGCGCTCGTCAAAAATTAAAGCTCCTGTTCTCTGTGCCATAAAAATCCTCCTTTGGTGGTGTTACAGGCTTTCGCCCGGTTTGAATGAATAAGGGTCATGCTCCGGCTCTTTCGGGGAGAGTAAGCCGCTTGCCATGTCGTGAGCCACAAGCGACGTGTAATAACTGCCGATAGTGGACGGGGCATTGAAAAGAGCTGCTTTCATGTACTGCTTGATGTTGCGGATTTTTGTGGTGTTCTCGCTCATACAGTCAAGCACAAAGCGGATATGTTCGCTGTCCAGTTTCATAAACTTTGCCTTTACAAGCTCCGCCGGGTAGTCGTCGCCCGCGACGCGGATAGTCTTTCTCCGGGTGCAGACGGTTTCAAGCATGAGGTCTACAAGCTCGTCAAGGCGTTCCCTGTCAAGCTGCCTGTCCTGTACCAGAACGTCATAGCTGATGTTATCCTTGATGATTTCCTCGTATATCTCAAACGCGCTCTGCGCCGCTTCCGTTCTTTTCCGTTCCGGCGGCGTAGCCGCTGCCCCGGCGTAAGGAGAGGGGTTAGGGGAAAGGATAGGAATGGAATCGGTATTTGATAAATCCGTATTTGATTTTTCTTTTTTTGGTAAGTCAGTCTTTTGTATATCTTTATTTAATTGCATTGGATTTTCCAACGTAGGTTTTTCCTGCGTAGGATTTTCCAATGTTGGATTTTCCAATGTAGGTAAATCCAAGTTAGGCGGCTGCTCATAGATGATGTAATCAGTTCCCCGCAAGCGTCCTTTCTCGTCGCGCTCCCTTGAACGCTGAATATATCCGGCTCTTTCAAGCTCCCGGACAGCTTCGCGGATAGCGTCGATTTTTTCCCGGTTGATATAGGACAGTCCCGCAAGGGTATAGTCCCAATCCTCCGGCAAGGACAGCATTTGCGATAACAGCCCTTTTGCCTTTAGGGAAAGTTCTTTGTTGCGTAAATGGTGGTTGCTCATAACCGTATATCCTGTGTTTCTCTCCACGCGGAAAACTGCCATAGCTTCATCAACTCCTTTGCTGCATATTTGTTACGCGGTAGAACAGCGATTTTAAGGGTTTAGGTATCAATCCCTTACCCTGTGAAAACCGTACCCGCAAAGCCTTGTGTAGCAAGACTCTTTTTGCCCCTACTGCGTAACATGAGGGTAAAAAAATAGCGGCGTTCCTTGTTTCCCTGTTGGGATAAGGTAACGCCGCCTGTGCGGTACATTATAATATTTTAACTTCTGTTCTATCATGCTATATGGTTCTATCCGTAGAAATCTGTATGCCCATTTATCAATACATAAAATGCGTTGGACTCTGGTTTTCGACTATCTTTTTACACCCATTTCTACACCCAAATGGCATGAAAGTATATGATTTTGTATGAAGTTTTATGAATTTACAATTTCAAAAAACTTTGTAACCATGCGGTTTTACGGACTTTTATTGATGTATATAGATTTATGAAAAAAGGCTAATTTACAACGATACCTAATTTCATTTGTACTCATTCTCCTTCGATTTTCCTTGATTTTCAAGGAGTTTCAGAATCCGGCGCGTTTGGTTTACGCCATTTTTACGCCATTTTCGCATGGACTTATATGTTAGGAAACCCTGCCTGATTCAAATTGCCGCACAGCCTGATCCAAGGATTCGGATGTGACATGGACGTATCTGTCCATCGTTGTTTTTATACTTGCGTGCCCCAGCAACTTTTGCAGCACCTTCGGCTGTACGCCGCATTCAATCGCTCTTGTGGCGTAGGTATGGCGTAAAGCGTGCATACAAAAGTGTTTGATCCCTGCTTCATCGCAGAGCTTATATAAGTGGGTATCATAGGAACTGTTCTTCGCTGGCTCTCCTGTTCGCCAGTTGATAAAAACAAGATCACGCATGACAAGCTTGGAAGAAACGCCTGTACGTCTGTCTATGTACTCAAGCGTTTTGTCCAGCGTCGGTGACTCCTTTTGCTCCGGGCGGCTATCCCAAATACCTTTGAGGATTTCATAAGCCCGATCCGTCATCGGTATTGTGCGGTAGCTGTGCTGTGTTTTCGGAGGACCCGCACGCCACATCCGTTGTAAGACATTTGATGTCATCCACAGCGCGGACGGGCTTGGTAAAGCGAACGCCGTCCATCGGATGCTTCTGGATCATGTCGTTCATCACAGCAGCCCGAAACATCGTTCCCATAGCAATATATGTCTGGCGGATCGTTGAACCGGCATACGATGCTTCCATTCGGTTAAAAACCATCTTGCAGTGCATCGGCTTAACATCTGTGAGCCGCATCTTACCAATCACAGGCTTTACATTGTACTCATACCGCTCCCGGTAATTTCTCTTTGTGTTTGGCGCTAAGTCTCCCACGATGTGGCTGATCCAGAACTCAAACCATTCTGTTACCGTCATATCCGGCGGAGCAAACACATCCTCATGACGGTCTGCATACTTTGCATCTTCCAGCCAGTTCCGGGCTTCCGGAAGTGAGGAAAAGCACTTGACCTGACGCTTTCCTTCGCTGCTTACAAATCTTGCGCTATATAAACCGTCCTTTCTCTGGCAGATACCCTTGCCGCATTCTTTGCCTCGTAAACTTTTACCCATTCGGAAACTCCTTTCTCTCTATGAGAAGAAGCCCCTATGCATTTTATAATTGTAGCACAAGGGCTTCCTTTTCTCAATAGTGAACTTACCTTCAAATTGCCATTGTACGGCTGATATACTGTTCAAACTCCCGGCGCTTTACCAGCTTTTTCGTCCCGACGAACAAAACGAAGGGGCAGTTGGGCGCTCTCAGCATACTGTCGATCTTGTTGATGCCGATGTTGCTGTATTCTGCCGCTTCTCTGGCGGTCAGTGTCATTTTGAGGTGGATGGGGACGGTGAGAATGTTGTCCATAGAAAATTCTCCTTTCTTGGCGGCTATGTAGACAAATAGAATTCGATTTCGCGGCTGCGAGGGAAATCGTATTGCTGTGCGGCTTCTGCGGTGTGGGAAGGCTTGCCATTCAAGGGCTTTTCGCCCCCGAATTGTCTACGCCCGACCGCCGTTTGCGGGCAGATTTTGCCTTCTGCTGACGGTGAATGTTCTTGGCGCAGGTCGGGCAATATTTTGCCCTCCCGGAGCGGGCGAGGATGCCCGTGCCGCAGACTGCGCAGCGGCGAAGTTTCTTCGGGCTGAGAATGGCCTGTTCCAGCTTCGGCTGCTGCGGCAGCACGGCGCGGCGAAACCACCGACAAAGCAGGCTGCGGGAGATGTACTGCGGACAAACGCCGGCCAGCAGCAGGCAATCGCCGCCTGAAAAGTTGCAGCAGCGCTTTGTAAGTCCTCGCACGCTGCGGAGCTGCCCCGACGTCAGGCGAAAGAGCGAGCCGTCCGGCAGGCGTTCGATGGGGTCAAGTCTGTGCATCTTCGCCCTCCTTTGCGATGAGTTTTGCGTCTGACGGATAGTTCAGCGTGATGAGGGCGGGCTTGCCCAAGCCCTGTTTGCGGCGGATAATCAGGCCACTGTACTCCAACTCGCGGAAGATCCGCGTGGCGCTCTGGCGACTGCGGTGGAGCTTCGCCTGTGCCTGCTCCAAGGTGAAGTAGAGGCGGATGGTTCCGTCCGGCTCGACGTAGCCATTCTGCCGGGAAATGCTTGCCCTGTCCAGCAGCAGCGCGTAGAGTACCTTGGCGTCGTTACTGATGTCCCGCAGGGTTTCGTCTTGGAGAAGGAATCTTGGAAGCGGCATATAGGATGCCGCTGGGCTCTGCGTCGTGAGCTTGCAAAAAGTTTTCATCTGACCTCCTATCCCATCCATCAATCCATCCATTTTTGTGTTGATTGATTGATAGATTGATTCTCTTGTATCTTGATTTATTTCTTATTAGTTAGAGGATGAATTTCAGCCCCGATGGAGGGCACGAAAACCGTCGTCCTGAAATCCGGCTGCGGAACGCTCCGGAGCGTCAGCTTGTCCACCGTCCGGAAAACCGGTGACGGAAAACCCACACATGGAAAATCCCGTTGTGGTCAAAGCTCGTCTTTCTGCCGCGCTTTCAGCAGTTCCCAGATCTCGGCTTGCCGCGCTTTCAGTTCGGCAACGTCATCCTCGTAAACGTGACCGGTACTGTTGATGCGGCGGCAGACGTGGTTGATGTTTGTGGCAATCCTGCCGACAGCGGCAGCTAACTTTTTCTGCTCGGTGTAATCGACCTTGATGATGTACCCGTCGATCAGCATTTTCCGGGCATATGCGCCGAAGTTGCGGGTGCCGAGTTGGTTCATCTTGTGGCGAATCAGACTCAATTCCTGCTCATTCAGGCAGATTTCTTTGCGGATGGGGCGCGTGCGATCCGGCATGAGACTCACCCCTTCAGGTGCAGCCCGAAGGCACCGTTTTCTTCCAGAATTTCCAGATAGCCGTTGCCGGTGAGTTCAGCAAAAACCGGAGCGACTTTTTCGGGCGGAAGGCCCAGAACATCTGCAAGTTCCTGAGCACTCAGACCGCCGTCCGCGAAGGTGTACAAGAGCGCGCCGGTGAGCTTGGCTTCTGCGGATAGGTTTGTATCCAGCAGGAGGCGGGTGGGTACAGCGGTCATGTGGGTGTGGTTGTAGTAAGTGATCATAGTGGTTCTCCTTTCAATTTTGAAATTTTTGTTTGAAGGGCGGCTTGGATGGATTGGTTTTCCTTTCACCATCCCACGGACAATTTTTGGCCGTTTGTCAGGTGGCGCGAAAAAATTTTTGGTCGTGCAGAAGGCCCTCTATATAACCAACGGACACATTTTCCGGTTTTGTCCGAAAAATTTTTTAGGTCGAAGGAGCGAGGTCTGCGCTTTTGCTCCAAAATGTCCTTTCACTATTCAACGGACAGAATGAATCGGAGTGTCACGATTTTGTCTCACAGACGTTTTCCTCTCTACTTTACAACGGACATTTTTCCTCAAAAACTTGGCACCCTTTTTCAAAAAACTTTTCTTGCCTCTGATCCTCCCTCTACTTAGCTAAGTGAATCAGAGATCGGTTTTGTCCCAGATTTCTCAAAAAAGTTTCGAGGACGGTGAAATAAATTCTGTGCGCTGCTCCAAATTGCCCTTTCTACTTTCCAACGGACAAAATGATGCGTGGCGTCACGGTTTTGTCATAACAAGGGCAAAAAAAGAAGCGCCTGCCACTACGACAAGCGCTTTGATTTTGCATCAATTATTCGAGCAAATCCTCTATATCCCTTTGATCGTATTCATTTTTCTGCATCAGCCGACAGACGCCGTCTGCCTTGTCCCGCTGCTGCAAAAGCTGGGCGAACGCCCGATAGAGCGCGGCCTGCCGCCGCTCGATCACGCCGCGGTTCTGCTGCATGGCATCCGCTGCTTTGCGGATGGACAGCCCCTCGGAAAAGCGTTTCCGGAAGAGATCGGCGTAGTCGTTGAGCACTGTTTTGAGGGACTGTTGGGCAAACGCGAGATCCTCACACATGGCCTGATATGTCTCGCGGTTGGATATGCCGATGTACTGCTTCCGCTCCCGGATGAGCTTGTATCGCCGCAGATCCATCCGGTAGTTTTCACAGATGTCCTTGGCGTATTCATAGTAGGTTCTGCTGCAACGGATGGCGCGCTCCGCGTACTCGTCATCAACGTAAGTGAAGGGCTTGCTCTTGGGCTCCGGAAAGCCGTCCTCATACACTTCGCGGGCGGTGTCTTCGTCGATCTCGCGCCGGGTCTGGCGGACGTATTTATCCCGCAGCACACCATCGACTTCGACCTGCTCGCAGAAGGAGGCGTACCGGATGAGGTAGTAATGCTCGTTGTCTTCTCTGGTAAAGCTGGCGTCCTTGCAGACCACGATGGACTCGCCGGTGTCGATGTCCTTGAGCACCCGGACAACGAAGATAGGTTTTCCGTCGTACCGCGTGTAATATCCGGCAAATACACGTTTGAGCGCCATAAGAAAGCCTTCCTTCCACCGATTTTCTTACAGTATAGCACAGATTTCGGTGGAGAGAAAGAACGGCGTTGGAACGGAGAAAACTGGGATTTGAGAGAACAGCAAGCACAGCCGCTGTCCGGACACGCGGCAATTTTGGGAGTATCCCAAGCCCTTTGCATTTGGCTCGCAGCCTTATATTCAGGAGGCAGCCGATCATGAATCATTCAGTGGTTGGTGCTTGCTTTCTTCATGAACTCCAGATAAAGACTGTACAACACAGCACAGACGGGTACGCTGAACAGCATCCCTAAGACGCCGAATGCTTCGCCGCCGATTGTAACAGCCATCAGCACAAGCAGTCCGGGAAGCCCAACGGACTTGCCGACCACCTTGGGATAAATCAGATTGCCCTCCACCTGCTGCAAAATGAGCAGAAAGAGAATGAACCACAGAGCCTTGCCGGGTTCTGCCAGCAGGATCAAAAACGCGCCAAGACCGCCGCCGATCCATGCGCCAAAAATCGGTACCAGCGCAGTAACGGCCACAAACGCGGAGACCGCACCAGCATACGGGATCCCAAGGATCAGCATTCCAAAGAAGCACAGAACGCCGATGATGACCGCTTCGGTAAGCTGTCCGCTGACAAAATTTGTAAAGGTTTGGTTGGTCAGAAAGGCAATACTCAGAAGCCGCTGTGCCTTCTTTTGCGGAAGGACTGTCACAATGAGTTTTTTCAAATGTGCCGCGACGACTTCCTTCTTTGCAAGCAGATACAGCGCAAAGACAAGTCCCAAGAGAACATCCACCAAAGCCGACAGGACAGAGGTTGCCGCGCCCCACGTCACGGTGAGGATGCCGCTTCCCTCATCGCTGATCAAGGCGGTGACCTTCTCGATCAACAGGTCGGAGTCTATGGCGTATTCGGGCAGGACAATGTTATATTTTGCAGCAAACCGGACAACGCCTGTCCACCACCGCCCGATTTCCTCCACATAGGCCGGAATGTTTTGAATAAACTCGTCGCCGGACTCCCGCAGGCTGGGGATCATCATAAACACCACGGCAAACAGAATCCCAAGAACGAGCACGGTGCTTGCGCTCAGGCACACAGGGCGGGTCAGCTTTTCAGGAGCCCTTCGGCACACCTTGTTCCAGCAGCATTCCAACGGTCGAAGGACTATGTTAATCAAAAACGCAATTGCGCCACCGATCAGAAATGGCGTGAACAGCGCAAGCACCTTGCCGAGAAAACGCAAAACAGCGTCAAGGTTTACCAGTGCCCACGCAAATACAATCAGCAGCACCAATGCGCGGATAATGTAACGAATAATCGCCTTGTCCGGCCATTTGCGTTCCTGCGGCGCGGAATCCTCATTTCTGTTACCGGCTGTGTTTTGCGGTTTCTTCGCCATGTTTCTTCCTTTCCACTATTGTGCACAGGCCCATTCAAATCCGAAAGCACTTTTGCAGCGCTTTATACTCACCCATTGCCAGAACCGTTATGTCATCGGACAATACAGTGTCCGGCGTAACAGCAACATCCGTTTTTCCTGCACGCTTGATGCCGAGGATATTGATGCCGAACTTTCGGCGAACATCCAGTTCTCCAACGCTTTTCCCGACCCACGCCTCTGGCACCTGAACTTCAAAGATGGCGTGCTGCTCGTCGATCTCTATATAGTCAAAAATATGGTCGGCAGTGAATCGAATCGCTGCCCATTTTGCCATCTGCTTTTCGGGATAGACCACGTTATCTGCGCCGTTGCGGAGCAGAAACTTCGCCTGCACGTCGCGTTCGGCGCGGGATACCACGCATTTGGCACCCA
>ENA-OPWD01002328-OPWD01002328.1-human-gut-metagenome-genome-assembly--contig:-NODE-2328-length-11260-cov-2.045962_pt1 | contig 11260 bp, 9 predicted proteins | sample MGYA00241502_ERZ501996 | MGnify/ENA primary metagenome ERZ501996 (study PRJEB25962, sample SAMEA2042011) | human gut metagenome | biome: human gut; feature: human-associated habitat; material: faeces... | reverse complement strand
ACGGGTGTAGTAGCCGCAAATGCCTGTAGCATGCCAATTTCTACATTTTTATATAAAGCAAAAGCATATAAAAGAAGTGCAAAATAAAAAAACACAAAAAAGTGTACTTTTTTGTGTTTTTTTATTTCTATTTTATTTTATCGTAAAAATATTAATTATTCAACATCAATATTAAATTTATTAAACTCTTTTGCTTCATGTTTTCCATACTCTGACTCTATAAATATAGAACCACCAACGTAGACAAATGCATCAAATTCATTTACATTTATTTTATCAACTTCTCTTGCTTCATTTAAAATAATAACATTATGCAAATTTTCAAACGCTTTTTTATATTTTGGTTCTTGTATTTGAATATAAAATTCAATATTTTTATATCTATTGGCTAAAATATATACAAATAAATCATCCCCAAAATTTGCCTTAGAATATGTAAATAACAATACCTTCTTTTTTTCCATATATCCCTCTTTCTTTTACTTTATATATCTCATTAACATTGTTGCCGCTTCTGCTCTTGTTGCATTTGAATGTGGTTCTATTGTTTTATAACCCTCTTTTGTATTATTTCCTAATATTATTTTATTTGCAACAGCCCATTTTACTGCATCTTCTGCATATTGTGACACTGATTTATAATCTTTAAAATCTGTTAAATCAGTAGTAATCTCATTATTTTTTCCTTTATATTTATCATATCTATTTAATATTATTGCTAAATCCTGTCTTGTTATTAAATCATTTGGTCCAAATAATAAAGTTCCTCCATAGCCTGTTACAATTTTCTTTGATTCCGCCCACTTTATTGCCTCTGTATAATATTGGCTATTTTCAACATCTGTAAATTTATTTTTTAGCAATTCAGTGTTTGGCTTATTTTCCAATCGCCATATAATTGTTACTAATTGACCTCGTGTTAGATTTTCTAGTGGCATAAAATGTGTATTTGTAAAACCTGTTATAATTTTTTTCTCATATGTATATTTTACAGCATCATAATACCAATCGGATTTAGATACATCAACAAATGGAATTGCCTGTCCATTTCCTGTTACTGTTACAGTACAACTTGCAGTCTTTTTTCCATCTTGTGATGTTGCCGTTATTACTGCAGTTCCACTTTTTAAACCTCTTATTTCGCCTTCCCATACTCTTACTATGTCAGGATTTGATGATTTCCATGTAACTTGTTTATTAGTAGCATTAGATGGATTATATTCTACTATTAATTTTTGTTTTTCATCTATTTCTAAACTAATATTTGACTTATTTAACTTTATACCTTTTAATTCAACATCTGTACATTTTTTTAGATTGTAAGCTTCTGCAATCCCTGTTGCATCCGCAATTCCAATATTTTTTAGTTTGGCATTTGTATTTATAAATTCACAATCTTGGTTATTACTTATATAGCAATGTTCTACCAAAATAGAACGAATTCCATAATCCATTGAATATCTTATAATACCATAATAGTCCTTTACAACACCACTAGGATACCATTCATCATTTTTTCCTGATCGTGTTGATACACCTCTATTATTTATTCCAAGTCCTTGCAATTTATTTAATATTTTTTCTCCAATTTCCTTACTTCTTTGGTAATACTCATTTTTTGTTTTATCTTGTGTTACCCAAATTTCTGCTCCTCTCGATGATGTTGAGCCTGAATTTATATGTAAACTTACAACCAAATCAGCATTGTACATTTTAGCAAAATCTGCCCTTTCTTTTATAGTAGGACAATTGGCATATCTTGTCAAATACACTTTTACACCTTTATATTTTTCTAGTTCAGCTTTTGCATATATTGCAATTTGGTAATTTACTTTTGCTTCCTGTAAACCATAGGTACTATTAGAAGCCCCAGGATCACCTCCACCATGTCCTGGGTCTAATACAATTACCATATTTCCATTACTATCAGCTGCCATTACTTGTGTATTTAATATTACAATAGCTAACATCATTAAAATCCCAATTATTATCCATTGTATTTTTTTCAATTTATTCCTCCATACATTAATTAAATTTATTTATATATCTTTGTATCATTGTTACTGCCTCTGCTCTTGTTGTATTTGAATGTGGATCTATTGTTTTACTTCCATTTGCTAAATTATTTCCAAATATTATTTCATTTCCAATTGCCCATTTAACTGCCTCTTTTGCATATTCAGACACGTTTTTATAATCTTTAAAGCCAGTTAAATCATCATTTTTTGAACTATTTTTTCCTTTATATTTAGCATATCTATTTAATATAATTGCAAGATCTTGTCTTATTATTGGATCATTTGGTCCAAATTTTGTTGTTCCACCATAACCAGTTATAATTCCTTTTGATGCTGACCATTTTATTGCTTCTGTATAATATTGTCCATTTTCAACATCAGTAAATTTATTTTTTAATGATTTGGTATCTGGTGTATTTTCTAATCTCCATAATATTGTTATTAATTGTCCTCTAGTAATATTTTCTAGAGCCATAAAATGTGTATTATCGTATCCTGTAACAATATTATTTTCATATGAAAATTTTACTGCCTCATAAAACCAATCAGATTTTGATACATCAATAAATGGTATTGATTTTCCTTCTCCTGTTACTGTAATTTTACAACTTGCAGTTTTTTCTCCATCTTGTGATGTTACAGTTATTATTGATGTTCCCTTTTTTAGCCCTCTTATTTCGCCATTCCAAACTCTTGCAACTTCAGGATTTGATGATTGCCAAGTTACATTTTTATTTGTAGCATTAGTTGGGTTGTAATAAACCTCTAATTTGCATTTTTCATCTATTTCTAAAGTAACATCAGTTTTACTTAATGAAATACTCTTTACAGAGCCTTCTTGTGGCATAGAATTAGATGTTGGCATGTCCTTATATACTGGTATAATAAATGTTATTTTTTCATTTAAACAATTTTTGTACAATTTATATGTAGAATATGATTGTGATGTTGGGTCCATTATATTTGTCATATATTGATGTGCAAACATATCTTTTGAACTTACTGTTTGGGTTTGTCCAACATTTAAAATTTTAGTTCCAACAACATCCCATTTATTAAAATATGCTGTATTTTGGCCTGCTTCAATGTAATATTTTCCAATTTGTTTTGCCCCATCTATAATTGCTTTGTATTGACTATTCCAACTTTTGCTTTTTGCATATGAAAGTCCATTTGCAATTGGATCTCCAGTATCATCCGCTCCAAAATTAAAGAAATTATAATATCCTTCATAGCCAGGATATATTCCATACACCGAGTTGCTTCCTTTTGAGCCTACTTCTTGAATAATCTTACTTTTTATATAAAACGCACTAATATTTGACTCTTGTGCTGCTTTTATTATAATTTGTGAATATGACATTGTTATTGTATTTCCATTAAAATCTTTACATGTAATTGTGTTATCTAAAAATGTTCCTTTTACAGAATTTTGTATCGCACTCAAAGTTTGAACTTCAGAATTATAAGAAGTTTCTACAAATTGAAATATTTGTGTTTCATTTAAAAAATTTCTTGGATCTATATAATACTTAACAATTTCATCTGATGCACACGCCCAACCATTTTCAGAAAAACCACAGCTATTCTTCCATGTTGAAGGAGAACTAACTGGTACTCTATTTTTATGTATATTTCCGCTTTGTTCTTGTGTAATTAAATCATTCCATGAAATTCCTGTATTATATGCCTGAAATATCCAATTAGGATATTTTTCTGCTAGCTTTTTCAACTTTGATTGATATGAATCAGGGAACTGATTTATTCCTTGTTTTAAGCTTTGAGAATATGTAGATGCCGCTTCTACATTAAAAAAATTTGCACTCCAGCCTACTGTTATTAATATAAATATTATTATAAAACTTATTATTTTTTTTATCATTATAGCACCTGCTCTCTTCTTTTGAATTTACATTTTTAGTATAACATTTTAGTATTTCTAAGTCAAGAAAAAACCTTAAAATATGGAGTATAAAGGGCATTAATTTTATTTTTTCTTTTTTCTTATCATGTATATAATAAATGCAATAATTAATACACCAACAACTATTCCAATAACTATAAAAGTACTATTATAATTGTTCTGTTCTTTTTCATTTTCTTTATTTAAATTTACATTTTCTTCATCTAATATTTCATCTTTACTTTCATCATTTTCGTCAATCTCATTACTTACCTCTTCTGTTTTTTCTGTATTTGATTCTAAACCACCTTCGTTTTCTTCTTCATCTTCAGAATTTCCATCTTTAATCTTTTTTGCAATTACTTTATATTCTTTATTAGTAATACCATTTTCAGCTGTAACCTTTATTGTAACAACATGATACATACTACTAAAATCACTGTTATTTAACACTTGTACTGTTGCTTTTTCATTCTCTGGTATTGCTTCAATGTTAAGATTATTAATACTGCCTTCATATGTAATTAAATACTCTACATCCTTACTGTTAAAAGCTGGATTTAAACCATATCCTTTTACTTCTAAACTCTTCAAATTAGCATTGGCTAAATCCTTATTTCCCTTTGTAATATGTAAAAAATAAGACTTTGACGTTTTTTTATCTTCTGCTGTTACTTTAATTTCTATATCATTATTTCCGTCTTTTAATTTTGTATTTCCTTTAATCTCAACTTGCGCATTCGGATCATCAGGTATTGCCTGTATATTTATGCTTTCTTTATCTGTTGCAAATACATAATCAGCAATAAACTGGTCAAATTCCTGATTCATTGTTTCTCCATCTATTAATATCTCTCTTAATAATGGATTATTATTTCTTGTTTCAGCTTTAACAAATGTTGGTTGCATAAAAATTATTAAACTAATCATTAGTATTTTTATTAACTTACTTATTTTCATTTTTTCCTCCCATAATTTAAATTTTTTTAACATCAAATTTCATCTTAGTTTTTATTCTTCCAGGCACATACAATAAACAATATAAAATTTTATTTTTTGTAGACATTATTTTATTTAAAGACTTTTTGGCATTAATTAATTTTCCAAATAAAATATAATGTTTAATTACATATAACCTTTTAGAGAATTTAACGCCTTTCATATCTTTTTCAAGTATTTCTTGAAAATACTTATAATAGCCATAAGGATTATTTTTAAATTGTTTTATAATATTTTTACTATAGCCGTCTTTTTGATATTCACAAATCATAATTGGCTTATTTATGCATATCATTTTATATTTTACATCCATTTTATGATACATTCTTGCTTCTGTAACAAATTTTTCATTATGTTCTAATTCATGCTTATATTTTTTTCTCACATCTGCAAAAAATACCAAAGCCTTTTCACCATTTTCCCCCTCTTTAAAATATAAATCAAACATTGTTGTTTTTTCATTTTTAAATAAATTTCCCATATTGTTTCCATTTTGATCATATTTTAAAAAGCACAATGCATAAATATCACTTTTATCACATTTTTGATATTCATTTTTTATAATATCAAATGCATCTTCTGTAAAATAGTCATCAGAATCACACTCTATAATTAAGTCTCCATTTGCCTCTTTAACTAACTTATTTATTGCTAACATTTTTCCTTGGTTTTCTTGATAAAAATATTTTATTTCTATTTTATTTTCATCTTTAAAATCTTTTACAATATTTTTTGTATCATCTTTTGAGCCATCATCAATAATTAACCATTGTACATCTACATTATAATTACTGTTTTGAATTAAACTATTATATAATTTTTTTAGTAAATTTCCTCTATTATATGTTGATGTTAATACCGATATTTTCAATTTATTCACCTACTAATTTTACTATCTTATCTATTATTTTGCTATTATCATACATGCAATCTTGAGTAATTTTCTCACTTAACTTCTTATCTTTTATTATTTGTTTTAACCCATCATAAATTTTTTCTTCATCATTTTCTAAAACAATGCTTTTTCCATATTTATTTACTGCTTCTCTTGCTGCAGTATCAGTTATTATTATTGGTTTGTTTAAGATTTTTGCCTCTTCTAAGACCATTCCATAACCTTCAAAATAAGAAAGCAAACAAAAATAATCACAGTTTTTTATATAAGGATATGGATTTTCTTTTTTTCCAAGCAAGAAAAAAGTATCTTGCACTTTTTTTTCATTTATTAATGTTTGAAGTTTATTTTCTTCTGGTCCCTCTCCTATAACATAAAAACTAATTTTAAATCCATCTTTTATAAGTTTTTCATGTACATTAATAATTCTGTCAATCGCTTTTTGTGGCACTAATCTTGCAACAGTTACAAAATTAATTGTATTTTTGTTAAATTCATAATCTTGATTTTTCTTTGCCTTTTCCAATACTTTTTCTTTATCCAAATAATTATATATAACCTCTTTTTTTACTGGCTCTAAATAATTATTTCTTATTTCATCTTTGTAAACTTCTCTAAATTTTTTCATATTATCTATGCTTACAAATACTAATGTTTCATATTTGCAATAAATTTTTTTGTCTATATATCTTTTTAATTTTGATTTTATACCATTTCCATATACCTTAGATATATCATTATGTATCCATGCAATTTTTCTAGTTTTTTTATTTTTCACACTAAATAATCTTGTAATTGGTCCTTCTAAAAAAGCAATTTCTACATCATAATCTTCTTTTATAAACTTTTTATAAATTTTTCTTTTTCCTAATAAAACTTTTAATGGCATAGTAAAATGTTTTTTTATGTTTGACAATTCTTTATATGAAACATTATACAAGCTTTTTAATTTTACTTTCGAATTTAATTCTTTTTCTAATTCACCATTAGCATATATTGTAAATATAGTTATGTCATATTTTTCACATAATTTGTTTGCCAAGTCTACTAAAACCCTTTCGGCCCCCCCAAGTGTTAAACTTGTTATTCCAAATAATATCTTTTTCATCTATTACTCCTTTTTTATAACCTTCATCTTATTTATTAGAATTGTATAAATAACTATAATTATCATCATTGTTGATGAATTAAAAAATGTATACCCTGAAAAAAATGATAATGCAAATGTAAATCCGCTTCCGTAATAGCAACATTATAAACTCGTCATCTATTTTCTTCCTATATTTAAATGCAAAATATATGCCATAAATAAAAATACTTAAAAATGGTACAAAATACAAAGTAAAACCAAACAATCCAAAATTAAATAAAAATGCTGGTATTTCCATTTCCAATATAAGTTCTCTAAAGTTTGCCATATAACCATTTCCAAATAATATAAGCCATATATTTTTTTGATTTTTAACTAAAGAAATATTATATATTAATTGCTGCATTCTTTGGTCATTATTTGAAACATTTAAAGAGTTTGCTATATTGTATAAATCAAGTATAGACTCTTTTTGGCTTTGGCTCATATACCCATTTTCTAATTGATTATTATCTATTTTATTTTTTATATCTAATAAATCTCCTGTTATATGAGAATTTTGTTCTAAAGATGCATCTACTATATTATCTTCTATTTGTTTTAAATGTTTTCTTCTTTCTAATGTTGTTGAACCAAAAATAACAACCAATAATGCAATTGCTATAATTGAAATACTTGCTATAAATACTAATTTTTTATTTACCTTTTTATTTTTTAGTAAGCTATACAATATTTCGACAATAATATAAAGAGACAAAACTAATATAAATCCAAATAATCCAACTCTTGTCCCAATTAAAAAAGTTAAAAATATTCCATTTAAAATAAGTAGTGGTACTGCAATTTTTCTATATTTTTTATCTTTTATATAACCAATATAAATAAATATAGATAAAATTAAAATTGCCCCTATACTATTTCCTGATTCAAACCAACCTTTATAGCCCATTTTTTCTTCTAAATATGTATTAGATGAAGTGTTTGTAAATATTGATATAAATATTGAAATTATATAAATAGATACTGCATATAATACACTTTTCTTTAATTTATCTGTATTTTTTTCTTTAAATACATCTATATAAATAAATAAGTTCAATATCATAAAAGAATAATTTATTATATATTGTGCCTCATGAACTATATTACTATAACTACTCCCTGTTTTTACTTTTTCAAACAGATATAAATGTATACCTCCATATACTGCATATAATAAAAATGTTAAAAAACTATATATCTTAAACTTTTTATTTTTTGTAAAAAATAAATAAATTATAACAACTATAGAAATAATTGGTCTTACAAATGTTGATGGTGAAAAATTAGTATTGAATATATTTCTATATAAAAAGCTTACCATGTCTAAAACAGGACATAGCACAATAAATAAACACAAAATATTTTCTATACTAAATCTTTTTATTTTTTCCATTTATATACTCCTAAATATAAAACAATAAATTTTATATGTAAATTTATTTACTGATTTTATATACTTGTCTTTCATTGATTTATTTTTGTTTAATATTTTATTTTTTTTCCAATTAGGAAAATTTTTGTTTAAATTTTCCCATGTTAAATTTAAAATTTCTTTTCTAGTCTTTTTTTCTTTTATTTTAACCATTCTTAGTAATGAACTACATAGCAAATATCTTGTATATACATATTCAAGTTCATCTTTATACTCTTCATAAATTTCAAGTTCTTTATAATATTTTATAACATTATTTAAAACAACAAAAATTTCCTTTGTTCTTTCATTTTGCATATTTGATATGGAATTTTGTCTTTGAATATAATGAATACATGGCTCTTCTAAAAATGATATATTTTCCAAATATGGTATTAACTTATATGTAAATTCTACATCCTCATATCTGTAGCCTTTTGGAAATTGGATTTTACTTTTTTCAATAACTTGTCTTTTTATTAGTTTATTCCATGCTACAACCCTAATTTTTTCTATCATTTCATGTTTACCGCTATATTTTTTTCCAATATCTATTTTTATTTTTTTGGGATATTCCCATATAAAATTGCATTCTACCATATCACTGTTTTCTTTTTTTGCTAAATTATACATGTTTTCATATGTATCTAATTCAACATAGTCATCAGAATCCAAAAATGCAATATATTCTCCTGTAGCATATGGTATTCCATAATTTCTTGCATCTGATAATCCACCATTTTCCTTTTTTAGATATTTTATTTTCTGTGGATATCTGCTAAAAAAACTTTTTATAATGTTTTCTGAGTTATCTTTACTTCCATCATTTACAATTATTATTTCTATATCTTCCAATGTCTGATTTACCAGTGAATTTAAGCATTTCTCAATGTAATCTTCAACATTATATACTGGTACTATTACACTAACTTTGGTCATATATTTTACCTCATTTTTAAATATAAATTTATATTAAATTTTAATAATTCCCTCTTTATAAATTGCTTTATGTTTCTTGGTTTAATATTTTTATACATTTTCCTTTTTTTTATTTCTTTTATATATATTTTTTTATCTTTTGTTTGTAAATCTCTTAATTTTAATACTATAGCATTTGTATAATATATTTTTAAATTTTCTTTAGTTCTTTTTTCTAAATTCATCTTTTTCATAGTTTCTATTGCATTATCATAATGAAATAATACGTCATCCATTTTTTTTAATGTTTTATCATAATCATCGTTTCTCATTAAACTATTTGTAGATTGTATATATGAATATAAACAATCTGGTATTGAAACAACACTTTTAGCACTTACAATAACTAGTGGAATAAGTCCAAAATCTTCATGATATGTTCCATTAAATTTAAAATTATTTTCCGTAAATAACTCTTTTTTTATTATATATACACATGGAGAATCAATTAAAACATCTTTACAATATAATTTATTAAACGCTTCCTGTCCAGTTATTTTTTCAAAACAAGGTCCATCAACTTTTTCTAGAATTTTTTCATATTCATCAACTCTTTGTAATTTAAACTTAATCAAGTCTACATTTTCATTTATATATGGCATTACTCTTTCAATTAATCTAGTATCTATATAATCATCTGAATCTACAAAAAAAATGTAATCTGAATTTGCCTTTTTTATACCAAAATTTCTAGCCTTAGCAACCCCTTCATTAATTTTATAATAGTATTTTATTATATTGTTATATTTTATTTTGAACTCATTTACAACTTGTTCACAATTATCTGTTGAACCATCATTTACTATAATAATTTCTATATCTTTTATTGTTTGATTAACTAATGAATCTAAGCACTTATGCAATTTACTTGAAGTATTATAAACTGGAACTATTATACTTACTTTACTCATTATTATTCCTTTCAAAAAATTTTTTCTAATTTTTCTATAATATCATTATTATATTTATCAGCATCAAAACTTTCTTTTATCTCATAACCATTTTTAATCATTTCTTTCATTTTTTCATATATATCATCTATTTGTTTTGAAGTAATATAACCATATTTTCCTTCTATATCTTTATAATCTGATACTTTTGTTGTTATAATCGGTTTATTTAATATAAAACTTTCTAAAAATACAACTGGATACCCTTCATAATCTGATGTTAATATTACACAATCAGATATTTTAAAATATGGATATGGATTTTTTTGTGGACCTACAAAAATAATATTATTTTCTAATTTTTTGTCCTTAACCATTTTTCTATATAATGTATTATCTTTTCCATCTCCAACAAATAATACTTTAAAATTCAAATCATCCTGTTTTAATTTCTGCACAGCCTCTATTATTCTGGTTAATTTTTTTTGTTTTTCATCATGTCTTCCAACATTTAAAAATGTAAAACATTTATTATCTTTTTTTATTTCTATCTCTTCTTCTGATAATTTTAAAATTTCTTTATTATTAACAATATTGTTACATTCAATTGTCTTTTCTTTCATTTGTGGAAATATATCTAAAAAACTATTCTTTCCTTCTTCAGAAACAAATATAATATTTTTAAATTGCTCTACTTTTATACTTTTAAAAAAATCCTTTACTTTTTGCCTGTCATTATCAAATAATGTTAAATAATCAGCATGTCCCCATAATGTATTATTTTTTGAAGCCACTTTACTAACAAATATTGATGGTTTAGAATATGTTGCAAACGCTGCAGAAAAATCATATTTGTTTTTATATTTTATAATAAATTGAATCCTATGTATAAAATTTGTAATTTTTCTTACAATTAAGTTTTTCTTTTCACTTGGTGTATATTCAATTAATTTTATATTTTTATTTAATTCATTAAGGAATATTCCCTGTTTTTTTTCTAATACAACAGTAATGTCATATCCCCTATTTTGTAA
>ENA-OPWD01002311-OPWD01002311.1-human-gut-metagenome-genome-assembly--contig:-NODE-2311-length-11302-cov-2.378145_pt1 | contig 11302 bp, 7 predicted proteins | sample MGYA00241502_ERZ501996 | MGnify/ENA primary metagenome ERZ501996 (study PRJEB25962, sample SAMEA2042011) | human gut metagenome | biome: human gut; feature: human-associated habitat; material: faeces... | reverse complement strand
ATCAGTGGTCCACCACGGAATACCGGCAACCGCCATGTTAAGACCTGCCTGTACCTGGCGCCGGAAGCACTCAAAGGTACTTACAATATCGCCTGACCATACGAGTGCACCATATTTCGCGCTGCCTGCCCAGGCAGAACGGATCAGGCTGATCGGCATGGTATCGCCTTCTGCCGTCATGCCGTCATAGAACGCTTTCAGATAATATTTCGGATAAATATTTCCGACCTCCTGTACGCTTCCGAGCTGATAACGGTAGTTCTTGAAATCATAAACGCTGTATTCCGGCTCTGCCACATCCAGCCAGAAGAGCTTGGCACCCTGATCATAATAATTTTTCTTGATCTTCTCCCAGACATATGTTCTTGCATCCGGGTTAGTCGCATCGAAGAAAACTTCATTTCCGCCGCAGAGCATCGTCAGCGGTACACCGTGCTCCGTGCGAACCAGATAACCCTTCTCTTTCATCTCCTCGAAGTTTTCGGAATAAATGTCAACGGTCGGCCATACCGACACAACAACCTGAATTCCCATCTCCTTTAATTCGCGGCACATGCCCGGCACATCCGGCCAGTATTTCGGATCAAATTTGAACTCGCCCTGCTTCGTCCAGTGGAAGAAATCGACGACAATCACATCAAGCGGTACGCCAAGCTCTTTGTATTTTCTTGCTACAGACAGAAGCTGTTCCTGATTCCAGTAGCGGAGCTTACACTGCCAGAAGCCCATGCCATATTCCGGCATCATCGGCGGTTTTCCGGTCAGCGTCATATAATTCTCCTCGATCTCGGCAGGCGTATCACCTGCAATCACAAGATAATCGATTTCTTTCCCGGATTCCGTTACCCATTCCGTTCCATTATTCGCAAACATCACCTGTCCGACGCCCGGATTGTTCCATAAGAAGCCGTAGCCGATACTGGAAAGATAGAACGGAACACTGACCTGTGAGTTTCTCTGTGCCAGCTCCAGCATACAGCCCTTCAGATCCAGCTCATGCTGCTGATACTGTCCCATTCCGAAGATTTTCTCACCTTTTCTTGCTACAAACCGCGCTACAATACGGAAATTATCCCCGACGCCGTTGCTGTACTCGCGTCCCATGATATTGAGCGGCATGCTTTCCTCATCGCGTAGACGGCGGAAATGCTCCTTTAACAGAACTCTTCCATCCTCATGATAGAACGTAATAACGCTGCCGGAATTGATCACTGCATGAAGCTTTCCATTTGTGATTTTTCCGTAGGAAGTATCCGTTCCCTCGTACATATTGGCAAAGGCTCCGCCTTTTGCTGATGGATCCTCAAAGATTTCAACCTCCCCCGCATGCGCATCCTTTGCTTCCAGTGCCCAGTCACGGCCGGTAAAACTTCGGTTTTTTGTCGCGCGCACACGCAGTGCATCTTTCCCCCACGCTTCGATGCAGACGGTCTCGCCATCGTAGGAATAAATTAACTTACCCTCTTTTTCCCAAAACATGTAAAAATCCTCCTTTTGTCAAAAGCGGCAGGTCATTTCTGGCCTGCCGTTTCTCCTGCTGTTTTGCACCTCAAACATTGCCCCGCCGGATCAACGCCTGATTTTTACAGGTAATATTTTTTCTGTTTATTTTGTCAGATTTTCTTTGTATGCATTGTAAGCATCTGTCTGAATCTGAAGGAACTCATCAATACCCATAGCTTTCAGCTGATCGATGTAGGAATCCCACTCATCATCGATGCCGCCGTCTACTACCCAGTGCGCATACTGTGCTTCTACATATTTATAGATATCGGTTCCGATTGCCGTGATTCTGGAAAGGTCTTCGTCGGTATACTGAACCATCGGGAATCCACAGTTTTTCTCAGTATCAACGTATTTCTCATTGATTGCGTCATCGGCCAGTTTGACACCATCGCCCTGTCCTTCCGGAAGAGAAACCTTGTCATAGAAATCCTCGTTCATGTATTTCGGACCAAAATCACGGAGGGAATTGGACCATGCAGAGGTATCAAGAGAAGATCCATCGCTTGGTACATCTACGTTGTAGGTTCCATCACCATTATCTGTGATCTGGCTTCCGATCGTACCATAGAAGGTCTGTAACGATGCAAGATCGGTGTAAAATTCATCCGCCCATTTCAGCAGGGTGTCAGGATCTTTACAGTCTTTGGAGATCATGAGCTCACGGTCGGAAATATCAAGGTAGTTGGTTGCTGCTTCTACGTAGTGATTTCCATCGTAGCCTTCTACTGCCTCAAGGGTCTTAAACTGATCTACGTTCGGACCAACCTGAGCATCTGCAGTCCATCCAAAGATAAGACCTACCTGAGAACCGCCATCTGCCTGCTGTTTTGCTGTCTGCATGGAGCCATCCTGAGTGAAGTACTCCGGATCAACAACGCCCTCTTCCCATAACTGACGCATCCATTTTACTGCTTCTTTGTAATTTTCTTCCATCGGCATGAAGACCGGTTTTCCTTCGCCATTCAGTCCCATGTAGTTTCCGTCACGGCTTACCATGGTTCCGAACGGGGAAAGGATGTGACGCAGATCGCCGCTTAACAGTCCGCTGCTTGCCGCATTTGTGATACCGATCTCGTTGGTCGGATCGCCATCGCCGTCAGCATCTTCTGTCGCAAATTTAACAAGAACCTCTTCCAGTTCTTTATAGGTCTTCGGAGTTTCCAGTCCTAAGTTATCCAGCCATTCCTGGTTGATGCACATAACATCGCCGCAAACCTTCGGACGAAGCGGAAGCTTCTTCGGTAAGCTGTAGATTCTTCCGTCACGGCTGGTGCAGACTGCTTTCAGTTCCGGATCAGCCTCAAAGGCTGCTTTCAGGTTTGGCATATCTTTTTCGATCAGATCTGTCAGATCCAGGAATGCCGATTTGTTCTGTGCCATATCTGCCTGTGTTAAGCAGATGGAGCCAAGAAATGCATCCGGGAGGTCTCCGGAAGCCAGCAGCAGAGATTTCTGCTCGGACCAGTCACTGTTGTAATAAACCTGCCAGTCGATGTTGATATTCATCTTGTCCTCGATTTCTTTCATGACGCCTTCATGCAGGAAATCGGTCGGCCAGGTATCGGTCCATCTTACTGTTGCAATTTTGTAGGTTGGGCGGTCACTGGTATCTGTCGTGTCACTGGCAGAAGATTCTGTCTTTGCAGAACTTGCTGCAGTGCTTCCACTCGTACTTTCCGTTCCTCCATTACTTCCACATCCTGCAAGCAGTCCAGCTGCCATTGCGGCCGAAAGAGCAACGCTCCAGGCCATTTTTGTTTTCTTTCGCATCATCATCTCTCCTTTATGATTTTTTATTTGCAATACTTCTCTCCTGTCCGCAGGATCAGCCTTTTAGTGATCCGAGCATAACACCCTGATTGAAGTATTTCTGCACTAACGGGTACATACACATGATCGGCGCGGAGGAAACCACGATGATCGCGTATTTGATGAGGTCGGCCATCTGCTTTGCCTCGACGGCTGCAGCGCCGGTACTCATGGCACTCATGGTCTGATTGCCGACCAGAATGCTTCGAAGGACAATCTGCAGCGGCTGCAGACTTTCGCTTCGGATATAAATCAATGCATTAAAGTAGGAGTTCCACTGTCCTACTGCTGCCCACAGGGCAATAACAGCGATAACGGCTTTGGAAAGCGGGAGAACAATCTTGAAGAAGAATCCAAGGTATCCACATCCATCGAGCTGCGCCGCCTCCCAGAGATCCTCCGGGATACTGTTGTTGAAGAACGTTCGTCCTACGATGATGTAATACGTTACAACGGAGAACGGAACAACCATAACCCAGAAGGTGTCCAGCAGATGAAATCTCTGTACTGCCAGGTAGGTTGGAATCAGACCGCCGGTGAAGAACATCGGGATCAGGTAAAATGCTGTGAAAAATCTTCTTCCATATAAATGCTTTCTGGAAAGCGCGTAGGAAGCCGGAATATTGACAACGAGTGTCACAAGCGTTCCCATAATTACGTAAGCAATCGTATTCCGGTAGCCGGTCCACAGCTTTGCGTAGCTCGCCAGCTGCTTATACCCTTTGAAGTTAACTCCTTTTGGAAGGAACATAATCTGTCCGTTGGATACGGCTGCCGGATCACTGAACGATGCAATGACGATGAAGTACATCGGATACAGGGTAATGATGATCAGAAGCACGCCGATCGTATACAGGATGATATCGAAAATCCAGTCTTCTCTGGATTTTTTTACTCTATTTGTTGATACTGCTTTTGCTTTACTCATATCTTTGCTCTCCATTCCTATGTAGGCTCAAAATTCTGTCAGATCAGTGAGGTATCACTCATTTTACTGGAAATGAAGTTGACTGCCAGAAGAAGAACCAGGTTGATAATGTTGTTAAACAGGCCAATTGCAGCGGAAAGGCTGTACTGGCTGCTCACAAGACCCATCTTATACACATAGGTGGAAATGATCTCACTTGAGGTACTGTTCAGTGTATTCTGCAGCAGGTAAACCTTCTCAAATCCAACGCTCATGACGCTTCCCATTCTCATGATAAACATGATGGTTGCCGTCGGCAGCAGAGCCGGAACGTCGATGTGGATCATTTTGTGCCATTTGTTGGCACCGTCCATTGTTGCCGCTTCATACAGGGTCGGGTCTACAGAGGAAAGTGTTGCGATATAGAGGATACTGTCCCATCCTACATGCTGCCATGCCTCAGACCATACATAAATGTGCGGGAATGCTTTTGCGCTTCCCATCAGGTTCGGGAGCTTGAATCCAAGCAGTCCGACCAGCTTTGCGATAATACCTGTACTCGGGGAGAGGAACAGGATCAACATTCCGGCCATAACAACGGTAGAGATGAAGTGCGGCAGGTAGGTTGATACCTGGAAGAACTTTTTAAACTTCTGTGCCTTCATCTGGTTAACCAGCAGTCCCATGATAACCGGAAGCGGGAATGTTACCGCGATGGTGTAAAGACTGATGATGATTGTGTTTTTGATGGTCAGACCGAACTGATAGGAGTTAAAGTACTGTTTGAAGTATTTCAGTCCAGCCCAGCTGCTTCCCATAATTCCATCCGCAGGTGTAAAGTTTTTAAATGCAATCACAATTCCGTACATCGGATAGTACGTAAACAGTGCAAAAATGATGATAGAAGGAAGCATCAGTAAGTATAATGGCCTGCTTCTTCTCACTCCCTCTACAAATCCTATAGAGCTCTTCTTTTTGGTTTTACTATGGTTGGCGCTCACATATCATCCCTTCTTTCCTTTAAATTTTTCGTAACTGTTCAGAGTCCCATCTCGATTTTTCTTCCATTTCGCATGGCTCTGAATCGTTACAATTTTTCTTTTTCATGCTCTCGTTTCAACCGATGAACATATTATACAAAAAAGATGGGTGTTTTTCTATCATTTTCCGGCAGTCTGTATATTAAAAAAGAGATGTCTTTTCACATCTCTTTTTTAAGCAGAACGTTTTTTTGTTATTGACATCGTTTTTTTGTTATTTTTGTCTGCTCCGGTACTCATTTGGTGTACATCCGACCAGCTCCCGGAACGTTTTACTGAAATAAGAAAAATTTCCATAGCCGACTTCCATCGCAATTTTGCTGATCGGAAGTGAGGAACTGCGTAAATACTCCTTGGCCCGCTCAATGCGCCGCTCGGCAATATAATTCGGAAGCGACATTCCCGTTGTTTTCATAAAAATTTTGGAAACGTAGTCCTCTGAGAGGAACACTTTTCCTGCAAGCACGGATCTTGAAAGATCCTCGTTCAGATTCTGTTCGATATAGTCTTTTAGCTGCTCCACCACATTGTCACTGCGGGATTCGTTCTTTTTCTGACCTTCCAGCACATCAAACAGATAATCGATGAACGCATGGGCACCTACCACAGAGAGAACCGCCTCTCTCCGTTTCGTTTCATACTCTTCACTGTCAAAAATCTGTCCGAAAACGATATTGCTTTCTTTTAAATAAACATATATATTCTGTATCATTTCTTCAAAAAAACGACTTGTGAAATCTTTTCGCAGACCGCCGCTTTTCTCACGCTTTCTCAGATATTCCTGCAGCTTTTCCCGCACAGCTGCAAGGGAATCGGATCGCTCCATCTCAGCCAGATACGTTTTCCACGGCACTTCCTGATAATCACGCTCTACGAAAGACCAGCGTGTCTCATACAGAATCCCTGTTTCATCCGGCACTACATACTTTTCCATCTCTTCGAGCTGATCGCGGCTCTTTGAAATCTCATCCAGTACCGCCGGTTTTCCCATGTACATGCAGAATCTTGCCGGAAACGCGCCCGCCAGACAGGTCCGCAGTCCTGCCAGTTCCTCCTGCGTTCCCATCGCACTTCCGTGATTTCGCAACACAACTGCCCATTCCAGATCACTGACATGTACCACGGTTTCCAGTTGCATTTCTGTTGTTTCCACATATTCCGTCAGAACATTTGTAATCACAAAATTATATAAGCTGATCTCTTTTTTATAATGTTCCTTATCCGGAATTTCCAGTACCCGCAGCAGAATCAGACGGAAGGTCTCATCCGGAGTACAATATCCGCTCTTTTTTGCCCTTTCAATCCAATACTCCTCCTGCAGACACTGAACCAGAAGATCCTCCCAGAATTGCTTTTCATTCTCTCCTTTTTTCTCCTGTTTCTTCTGTTTTTGATGTTTTTCCTGCACAATCCCGACAATTCTGCGCAGCGCTGTTTCCAGATCCGCATTGGAAATCGGTTTTAACAGATATTCCCTTGATGACAGCTTCAGCGCCATCTGCGCATACGCGAAATTTGCATAGCTGCTCAGGAAGGTACATTCGATATCCAGCTTTTTGTACCGGATCCATTCCAGAAGCTCCAGCCCGTTCCCCTGCGGCATATCAATGTCACACAGCAGCATTTCAATCGGATACTCTTCCAGCAGCTTCTGCGCCTGGCGGATGTTGTTTGCCGTAAATACCATATCAATTCCAATTCCGCTCCAGTTGACGGTTTCTTCCAGCTTTTCCACCAGAAGCTTATCATCATCTACAATCAGAATACTAATTCCCATAGGTAAGCCCCCAATATATTTTTCTTCTTTTTCCTACAGAAAAAAAGCCAGCCGACAGACTCTTATTTTTCTGTCAGCTGGCCTGTTTAAAAACCATTATAACCTGTTTATTCTTTTCCGTCAAAGCAATAGGTACACATTTTGCATTTCGGCAGTCCGATCGACTCTACCAGATCGTCCAGACGGTGATACCTGAGGCTGGTGAAATTCTGACGGCGGCAGATTTCCTGACACATGGACTCGTAGCGGTCACTCTTCGGATCTGCATACTCTTCCAGTACTTTCTCTGCGTTTTCTCCCTCTTTTTCCAGAATAATCCGTCTGGTGATCAGATCCAGCTCGGATTTGGAGCGAGAGAAATTCAGGAATTTGCAGCCATACAACAGCGGCGGGCACGCCGGGCGGACATGAACTTCTTTTGCACCGCTCTGATATAAAAATTCCGTTGTCTCACGGAGCTGCGTACCGCGCACGATGGAGTCGTCGATCAGCAGCAGTTTTTTCTGATCGATCAGTGCCTGCACCGGGATCAGCTTCATTCGGGCAATCAGATTTCTCTGTTCCTGATTTGTCGGCATAAAGGAGCGTGGCCAGGTCGGGGTATATTTGATGAATGGTCTTGCAAACGGAACTTTGGACTCATTCGCATAGCCGATTGCATGGGCAATTCCGGAATCCGGCACGCCTGCAATGAGATCCGGGTGGACATTGCTTCCCGCATCACGTTTGGCAAGCATGGCACCGCAGTGATACCGCATCTCCTCGACATTAATTCCCTCGTAGGACGCAGTCGGGTAACCATAGTAAACCCATAGGAAGGAACAGATCTTCATCTCTTCCTGTGGCGGCACGAGCATCTCGACGCTCTCCGGTGTAATAAAGTCAATCTCACCCGGTCCGAGTTCATGGTAATCCGTGTAACCCAGGTTCAGATATGCAAAATTTTCAAAGGATGCGCAGTACGCTCCCTCTTTCTTTCCAATAACAAGCGGGGTGCGGCCTTTTTTATCGCGCGCAGCGTAGATACCGTCTTTTGTCAGCAGCAGCAACGTCATGGAACCGTCTACAACATCCTGCAGATGGCGGATGCCCTCCGGAATCGTCTTTTCACTGCAGATCAGAGATGCCGCAAGCTCGGTTGCATTGATCTGACCGGTGCTCATCTCCTGGAAATGGGTGCGGCCGTTGCCGTAAACCTCTTTTAAAAGCTGATCCATGTTGTTAATTTTTCCAACCGTGGTAATCGCAAAGCTTCCAAGGTGTGACTGGATCAAAAGCGGCTGCGGTTCATAGTCGGAAATGCAGCCAATGCCGAGGTTTCCCTCCATTTCTTCCACATCACGCTCAAATTTTGTACGGAACGGTGAATTTTCAATGTTGTGGATAGCACGTGAAAAGCCATTTGCTCCGTATGTCGCCATACCGCCTCTTCTTGTTCCGAGATGTGAGTGATAGTCTACTCCATAAAACAGTTCCAGTGTACAGTCTTTTCTTGATGCAACTCCAAAAAAGCCTCCCATTTCTTGTCTACCTCTCTTTGTGTATTTTTTCTCCCTTGGGTTCTCTTAAATATGAATGCCCCGGCAAACCGGGATGCCCGGTTACTGTTCACCGATGCGGGAACCGCAGCCAGTCTTCTTTTAGTGTACCACGATCTTCTCCGTACTGTAAAGTACAACTAATAAATTTGATATAAAAAATAATCTACATTAATAAATAAATTTACAGCTTTTTCCACAAAGATTTTACTGTAAAATCAAAAAAAGAAAGTATTGATTCTTTTTATCGGTTATGATACTTTAAAACTGCTTATGAATCTTGGTTTTGCGTTAAACGCAAGAAAACGATTCATTCTTATTTTATCTTTTCTTAAGAGGAGGTTTTTACCATGGTTTCACTTTTGTTACCAGTCATTTATCTGGCATTCATCAGTCTCGGACTGCCGGATTCTCTGCTCGGCTCAGCGTGGCCGGTCATGTATCAGGAGCTTGGAACTTCTGTTTCTTCTGCCGGCATCATTTCTATGATTATTGCCGCCGGAACAATCGTATCCAGTTTGAACAGCGACCGTCTGAATACCCGCTTCGGCACCGGAAAAATCACGGCAGTAAGCGTTCTCACAACAGCAGTGGCGCTGTTTGGATTCTCCGTCAGCCACTCTTCCCTCTCCACACAGTTCTGGATGCTCTGCCTGTGGGCCATCCCCTACGGGCTGGGTGCCGGCAGCGTGGACGCAGCCCTGAACAACTACGTTGCCCTGCACTACAAAGCCCGCCATATGAGCTGGCTGCACTGTATGTGGGGCGTCGGATGCAGCACCGGTCCGGTCGTCATGGGATATGCCATCAATCATTCCACCTGGAACAACGGCTACCGTACCATCGCCCTGTTCCAGATTGTGCTGACTCTGATTTTATTTTTCAGTCTTCCTCTCTGGCAGAAACCATCTGCTGATGCTTCTGCAGATGAGAACTCCGTTCCGGAGCAGAGAAGTTTTTCCCGCCTGATCCGCGTTCCCGGTGTCAAAGAGGTTCTGACCTGCTTTTTCTGCTACTGCGCAGTAGAATCTACTGCCGGCATGTGGGCTGCAAGCTACTGTACTTTGTTCCGCGGCATTGATGCAAAACGCGCAGCAAGCTGGGCAAGCCTGTTCTACATTGGCATCACGATCGGACGGTTCTTCTGCGGTTTCATCACGATGAAATTAAATGACCAGAAAATGATCCGGCTCGGACAGGCTGTGATCGCAGTCGGCACGATTCTGATGCTGCTGCCGCTTGGCGATTCCCTTCTGTTTATTGGCCTGATCCTGATCGGGCTTGGCTGTGCGCCGATTTATCCTTCCATCATTCACGAGACACCGGCAAACTTCGGTGCCGACTTAAGCCAGGGAATCATCGGCATCCAGATGGCCTTTGCTTACGTCGGAACCTGCCTGATGCCGCCAGTTTTCGGCGTTCTCGGCCAGCATATTTCCTTCGGACTGTATCCGGTATTCCTGATGGCCATTTTGATTCTGATGGTTGTAATGGCAGAGCGGATGCACCGCGTAACGGCGGAAAAAAGAAATTCTTATAAAGCCAACTATTAATCCAATTATTCTGCAGCAGAATGGTCCCCTTGGATCAAACTCTGATATACTGCGTACAAAAAAGTACATCTGATCAGGTTACTCCCTGATCAGATGTACTTTTTGTAAATTTCGGAAATTTTTTCAAGCACGCTCCGCTTCAAACTCTTTCACCACATCCTCCAGCAGGTTTCTGATCTGCAGGTGCTGCAGACATACTTTCTCACATTTTCCGCATTTCACGCAGTCTGATGCCTTTCTGCCCGGTGCAGTATATACAAGATTGTGATAAGAAATACTGATACATCACGCCAATTTTCCTGTTTCATTCCTCAATCATGCCAAAGACATCTTCAATCTCGCCCATATACAGATAATGGAGATCGCCATCTTTATATAAAGTATCGCGCGTAAATTCCGGCAGATCTTCTTTCTCCATTCTGACCGCATAGATTTTTTTGCAGACAAAGGTCAGCTCTGCCTCTTCAAATCCAACCGCATTTCCCAGCATCTTCGGTGTCAGACTGGTCAGACTGATCTTATCCGGCACATCATTTCCCGATTTTGATCCCAGGATTCCAAGATCCTTCCGATATTTCTCCGGGAAAAAGCAGACCGTAAACTCGTCTTCCTTCTGCAGAATCTGATACGTCCGGCGGCTTTCCCGGATAAATACGGTAATGATCTGCTTTCCTTTCTTTGGCGGTCCCCAGATCGTCCCCATCGTACCCCATCCGATCGTCATCGTATTATACTCCCTTGGCGTACCCGCAGTACACAAACCCCAGCGGTCATCAAAAATAGAAAACACATCATACTTTGCGGTTTTAAAATTCTCCATCGTAATGTTCATACTACATTCCCCTTTCGCTGATTTGCTTTGTTATCCTTAGCATACCGTACGGTAGTAACTACCGGGCAAGAACTTTTTTTCGAAGCCTTGAATTTTTATAAAAACAGGGAATTTTTTTATTTTAGAAATAAGAATTGTATGTTATACTAATGAACGTTGCCACTCCCAGACAGGCAGAGAAGGGAGGGTTGACAGTGCAAGAACTATTCATTTCATTTTTTCTTTCCGTTATGGCAAGTATAGTAGCCTACTATATCTGCAAATGGCTGGACGGTAAGAAATAACTGGCAGCCAGCCTAAGGTTTAAGCCGCCTTGCCCAAAAGGCACAGAAAGCCCCAC
>ENA-OPWD01002304-OPWD01002304.1-human-gut-metagenome-genome-assembly--contig:-NODE-2304-length-11332-cov-1.825042_pt1 | contig 11332 bp, 7 predicted proteins | sample MGYA00241502_ERZ501996 | MGnify/ENA primary metagenome ERZ501996 (study PRJEB25962, sample SAMEA2042011) | human gut metagenome | biome: human gut; feature: human-associated habitat; material: faeces... | reverse complement strand
ACCTTTGGAACAGTAGGCGCCGCATCTGCACCGGGACAGTTTCCGATTGGCGAACTGAGAAGTCTTCTGGATGCTTTACATGAGAAAAATGAAGAAGACGAATTAAAGCAGTAGAATTAATTTTGCACGAAGCATGAAAAAATGAATTGCTTTAATTGAAAATAATATTGACTGAATTAATTTAGAACAAAATAACGAAAAATGACAGATCATGCTGTCGATTTGGGGCGAGAAATTCTTAGGGTTTCCCGCCCCTTTTTGACAAAATCTGCGCCCTTTGTCCACTATAATTAGCTCACTTACCAAAGTGAAGGATTTATACAGGTTCAGAGGGCTTTTTTCTTTGGGGAGGTTTGGATTTATGTATCAGGAGATCTACATAGACGTTGTGTTTGCGGCAAATCTTTTGATGGATTATCTTCTCCTCCGTCTGGTGGGATGGTTCCTGCGGTGTCGTGCGGGGCGCAGACGATGCTTTGCGGCGGCTGCTCTGGGCGCATTTGGTTCCTGCCTGATCCTCTGTATTCCTTCGGAAAACACTCCTGTACTGACAGTGGCACTCCATGGATTCTGTGCACTGGTGATGCTTCGGATCGGGCTTAAGATCCAGAAGGGAGCATTGCTCCTCAAAGCATTTCTGATGTTGTACCTGACTGCGTTCTTATGTGGTGGATTCTGGGAAGCTGTTTCAAGAGAGAGAACACTTACGATCAAAGTTTTTCTGTTATGCGTGTTTGTGGTGTACACAGGCAGCAGTGCATTTCTTTTTGCAGCGGACTCGATCCGGGCGGGCAGACGGAATATTTATCCGGTGACGTTTGGCTATCAGGGCAGAGTGCAGTCGGCTTACGGACTTTATGACAGTGGAAACCTGCTGGAAGATCCAATAAGCGGCAAGCCGGTATCGATCATGGAGGCAGAACTTCTTGCGAAGATTTTGCCGAAGGAACATGCAGAGGCACTGAAGAACCTCAATGGAGATCCGGAGAACCTGAAAAGCACAGAGATCGCAGGTCTGAAACCACACTATCTGTTACTTAAGACAGTGGGAAAAGACCCACAGACATTTCTTGCTGTGAGATTAGACGATCTGTGCATCCATACTCCCGGAGATGTGATTCATATAGCAGAACCGGTTTTTGCTCTGACATTTGAATCCTCCGCTTTGGGCAAGGAATATAAGCTATTGTTGAATTCCAGATTATTGCGTTAGGAGGGGCAGATTATGACAAGATCAGCAGCAGGCGTGGATTATAATCCGTTTCAGTTTTTTCAGAGACTGGTACTTACGAGACCGAGAGAAGTTTATTATATCGGAGGCAGCGATGTCCTCCCGGCACCATTGGAACCGAGGAGAGAAGCATATGTGATCAGCAAGCTGGATACAGATCAGCACCAGGAAGCCAAGGCAATCCTGATTGAACATAATTTAAGGCTGGTTGTCTATATCGCCAAGAAATTTGATAACACAGGAGTAGGTGTGGAGGATCTGATCTCGATCGGTACCATAGGTCTTATCAAAGCAATCAATACGTTTAATCCGGTCAAAAATATCAAACTTGCAACCTATGCTTCCAGATGTATTGAGAATGAGATTCTGATGTACCTTCGCAGGAACAGCAAGACCAGGATGGAAGTTTCCATTGATGAGCCGCTGAATGTGGACTGGGATGGAAATGAACTTCTTCTTTCGGATATTCTGGGAACAGACGATGATGTGATCTCACGCAGGATGGAGGATGAAGTGGAGATCAAACTTCTCGGAAAGGCGATCAACAAGCTTTCTCCGCGGGAGCAGATGATCATCAAACTGCGTTTTGGCCTCAACAATGCAGAAGGCAAGGAAAAGACCCAGAAAGAAGTTGCAGATCTTCTTGGAATCTCCCAGTCCTACATTTCCAGACTTGAGAAACGGATCATGAAGAGGCTGAAGAAAGAGATCGTAAAATATGAATAAAGATGCAATACACACAGTTACTGTGAACGAAGCGGACAGTAACAGATTCTGTTTATAAGAGAGCGCACCCGGGCATATACATAAAGAGAATATGCAAAAGGGTGTGTTCTTTTTGAAAAAATGTGTAATGGAACTGATAATGGCGTGCTTTTTGCTGATATGTTTTTATTTTCTGTCCAGACAGGCTGCGACGGTGTCTGTCTGGATGAATTCCGAAGAGGCAGAACAGAAAGGGAATGTAATCGTACTGGATCCTGGACATGGCGGAAGTGACCCTGGCATGATCGGTATAGACGGACTGGAAGAAAAAGGAATCAACCTGTCAGTGAGCCTTCTTCTCAGGGAAAAACTGGAAGAAAAAGGTTATACAGTTGTTCTGACAAGAGAATCGGATCAGGGACTCTACGATGATTCAGCCCAGAACAAAAAAGCCCAGGATATGCAGAGAAGGATCGCACTGATTGATGAAACTGCACCTGTGCTGACTGTGAGCATCCACCAGAACAGCTACCATGATCCCAGCGTAAAGGGACCGCAGGTCTTTTATTATGAAACGTCCGGTGAAGGGAAAGAACTGGCAGCAGATCTGCAGGAAAGTCTGAATACGACACTTGAAGTTGAACGGCCACGGGAGATCAAAGGAAATACGAGCTACTATCTCCTCAAAAGAAGCAAAGGAGTACTGGTGATCGCAGAGTGCGGATTCCTGACCAATCCAGATGAAGCAGATCTTCTCCAGACAGAAGAATATCAGGAGAAAGTAGCGGATGCACTGACAGATGGAATTGTGACATATTTGCGAAAAGTATAAAACTTTTTTGCTATTGATTTCGTATTCTGTTATACTGACTAGAGGATCGTAAGAAAAGTAAGTGCAGGATAAAATACAGGAATTATGATACAGAAAGTACGATCCCGGAGGAATAGGATATGTTAGGAATTATTTACTGTCTGCTGGCAATATTGATCGGAAAAGAAGTGGCAGGCATGTTTTTCGTCTCTGGAAACAGGAATAAGAGTACCCGTACAAATCAGTTCTGGATTCTGGCTTCCGGAGCCCTGGGAACCGGACTTTTGATCCTTGGATGGATCACTTATATGATTTCCTGGGCGGCAAGCGCACTTGGAGCGGAGAAACCACTTATTTATGGAAATCTGGCAGTGATGGCAGGAGCGGCTGTTTTTCTGGCCCTTCTGTACGGCAGACGTTATCGAAAAGAGAATTCGATTCTGTCAGAATATGAACAGGCTCTGATCCACGATAAGAAACAATTCCGGAAGGAACTGATTTTGCTTGTGATCCTTGCTGTATTTCTTACATGGATCATGTTCTATGTTTTTTACATAAAAGACGGTGTCCTTTATTCCGGCTATACGGTTTATGGAGACTATGCACCGCATACAGCGATGATGAGGTCTTTCTCTCTTGGAAACAATTTTCCAACGCAGTATCCACATTTTGGCGGTCAGGATGTAAAATATCATTTTATGTTTCAGTTTCTTGTAGGAAATCTGGAATTCCTTGGACTGCGGCTGGATTTTGCCTATAATATCGTCAGTATTCTGGCATTACTGGCATTTCTGATGATGCTTTATAATCTGGCACTGCGGATTACCGGAAGTTTTGCAGCTTCTGTAATGACGATCGTTTTTTTCTTCTTTCGAAGTGCACTGACGTTCTTTCATTTTGTGCTGGAGCATCTTCAGGCAGGGGATCTTATGGAAACGTTCAGGAATAATATGAACTTTATCGGTTATACGCCAAATGAAAACTGGGGACTCTGGAATTTTAATGTTTATCTGAATCAGAGACACCTGGCATTTGGACTTCTGATCGTTACACTGGCTCTGTGGATGTTTCTGGACTGGGTGGACGCAGGCTGTGCACATGAGGAGAAAGGCTGGAACTGGCTGACCGGAAGAATATTCAGCAGGGAGGCATGGAAAAGCCGTAACCTCGAAAATGCATTAATGGCAGGTATGATGCTGGGGCTGACTTCTTTCTGGAATGGAGCGGCTGTGATCGGAGGACTTCTGATCCTGTTTGGATTTGCGGCGTTCTCCGACGGAAAGCTTGATTATCTTGTGACTGCCATAGCAGCAGTTGTTTTTGCAGAGCTTCAGGCGAAAGTTTTTATCTGGGGCGATGCGGTAAGTACTTCGTTTTACTGGGGATTTCTGGCAGAGGATAAATCACTGCACGGGGTACTGTGGTTCCTTTTGCAGATGAGCGGAGTTTTTTTTCTTGGCGCACTGGTACTTCTGTATTTTCTGAAAGACCGCAGACAGAGAGTGCTTCTGACAAGTTTTCTCTTTCCGTTGATTTTCGCATTTTGTATTTCGCTGACACCGGATATTGCGGTAAACCAGAAATATATTATGATCTCCTACGCATTTGTGGCAATGTTCTGGGGATGGGCATTTGTGAAACTGTTCCAGAAGGGGATCTGGCGGAAACTGGCAGCAGTTGTACTCGCCATCTGCCTGACGATCACCGGTATCTATGATTTTGTGATCATTGTCAGGGACAATGGCCCGGGAAGAAGGGTGTCGGTAAATCTGAACAGTGCACTGACAGACTGGCTGGCAGAGAATCTGACGAGTGAAGATCTGATCCTGACACCGGAATACAGCATCAATGAGGTGACAATGGCGGGTGTCATGATGTATATGGGATGGCCGTATTATGCATGGTCAGCGGGTTATGACACATACAGACGCGCGGACATCGCAAAAACAATTTACAGTTCAACTGATGAAAATACTGTGAAAAAACTTGTAAAGCAGGAGAAAATCACCTATATTTTATTCGAAGATGGAATGACGTTTGAAGAAACGGAATGCAGAGAAGATACGATTGCAGAGGCATTTCGTCTTGTATACCAGTCAGAGGATGGGAGAATAAGAATTTATGAAACCTGAAATGATTAAAAAAACAATAATAAGAGTCATACCGGCAGCCTTTCTTGTGGCGCTGTCTGCGTTCCTTCTCAAAGGAGATGTGTGGACATTCTGGACCTGGTATCTGCTTGCAGGAGTACTGGGGATTGTGGGAATGGCGGTTACAGGACGGCTGTTCCGGGGATTTGCGGATAAGGGATGGATGTTTTCAAAGGTTGTTTCCATCACGATCACAGGATTCCTGACATGGTTTCTGGTATCCGTCAGAATACTGAAATTCACGACTGTTACCTGTGTGGGAATTACGGCGGCATTTGGCGTTGTCTGCATTTTTCTGTATGAAAGACAGCGGAGACAGGGATATGACTGCCTGCCGATCGAAAATCTGGATCTTGTTTATGCAGAGGAGATTCTGTTTTTTGCCGTATTTCTTCTGTGGACCTATCTGGCAGGATTTCATCCGGCAGCTCATGGAACTGAAAAATATATGGATTTTGGTTTTATGAAGTCTATGATGCATAGCACAACACTTCCGTCAGAAGATATGTGGTATGCTGGCAAAGCTTTTAACTACTATTATGGTGGTCAATATTTTGCGGTGTTTCTTACGAAACTTACAGGAACAAAGGTAGAGATTACATACAATCTTATGCGTACCATGATAGCTGCATTTGCGTTTGTATTGCCATTTAGTCTTGTGCGCCAGATGCTTAAGGATAAATTAGGTAAAAGGGGAAGAGCATGGATAACAGATTTTGGAGGTATTTTAGCAGGTTTATCTGTATCCATGAGTGGAAACCTTCATTATATTATATATGGAAAAATTTTTACATTACTGGGGATAAGAGAAGATTACTGGTTTCCAAGCACAACACGATTTATAGGATTTGATCCACCTGTGACAGGGGACGAGACAATTCATGAATTTCCTTCATATTCTTTTGTTCTTGGGGATTTACATGCGCATGTGATTAATGTGTTTTTTGTTTTGGCAGTATTGGGGATTTTATATGCATGGATAAAAAGAAATTCCGGTAAAAGCTGGAAACAGAAAGAGATATTTCTGCTGGGACTGTTCCTTGGAATTTTCCTGTTTTCAAATACATGGGATTTTATGATTTATTATGTTGTAATATGTGGAACACTGTTTTTTGGAAATTTGAAGAGATATCTTAATTCTACAGATATGAAACCTTCAGATATGAGAACCGGTATAAAATGGAGCGTTGTGCAATGGATAGAACTTCTGCTGACTGCTGTGTTGATTTCGTTACCATTCCATTTACAGTTTAAAAGTGTTATGGTACAGGGAATCGGAATAGTGAAAATTCATACGGCGTTTTATCAGTTTTGTGTATTATGGGCTTTTCCATTGCTTATATGTGGATTATTTGTCGTATCTACGCTGATAAAAAATAGAAATTTTACAAATAAAAAAACCAGGAATTTATTTTACAAAATTAATGTTTCTGATTTATACGGAGTTGTACTTTCTCTTTGTGCAATGGGACTAATATTGATTCCGGAAATCGTTTATGTAAGAGATATCTATGAAAAAACAGCACCAAGAGCAAATACTATGTTTAAGCTGACTTATCAGGCATATATACTTTTTGCACTTATGATGTCGTATATTTTGGTATTTTTTGTGACAGACAGAATAAAAATTTTGCAAGAAACTAAATTGGATAATAGATATGAGAAAAAGGTAAGATTATCAAAAGTGCAGATAACCGTTGGGGGAATGGCAATAATACTTCTTATATCTACCTGTGGATATTTCGTAAATGCTACAACAAATTGGTTTACAGGTTTTCCTCTGAAAAATAAATACCAAACTCTCAATGCAACTGCTTATATAGAAAATGCCATTCCTGAAGATGCGGCAGCAATACGATGGCTGAATAAAAATATTACAGGTCAGCCAACCGTTCTTGAAGCTTGCGGCGACAGTTATAAAGACTATGACAACCGGGTTTCTGCTATGACAGGATTGCCGACGGTATTGGGATGGTATGTTCATGAATGGTTATGGCGAAATAATCTTGATGAAGAAAACAAAAGAAGAACAGACGTGGAAACTATTTATACTTCAACAGATAAAAAAGAAGTACAGGAACTGCTTGATAAATATGAGGAATTATATTTTTATTGGAAGCTGTGAATATCAAAAATATGAAGGGGTTAATGTAGCACTTTTAAGTTCATTGGGAGAAATAGTTTTTAAAAAGGAAAATACAATGATTGTGAAGCTGTAATAAAACAGATTTCAAAAAGAAAACAGTCACATATTTGAGTGAATATCTTAATTCATCAGATGTAAGTGACTGTTTCTTTTTATTGCTATTTTTGAGGTAACTGTTTTGGGCAGATGATTACAGCATACTTATACTGTCGCTATTATAACGGCTATATTTAGCTTCCTCATATCTGATCATGCAGATAAAAGCGGGTTCAATATCTTTTACTGTTTGTGCAACATTACAGAAATATTGGAGAGGAATTGTGGCAAAAAACCTTATAAAAAACACACTATGTTTTGAAAAAACGAATTTCGCCAATTTATATATGAATTTCGCTGTTTCAGAAAATTTTGCGACGAATGTGTTATCATTTAAATATAAGTAAGAAGAACTGAAATGTATCTGAAGAAAGGAGAAGTATCAAATGAAACATAACAGAAGCAAAAACGCAATGTTATTGATGATTATCTTTATTTGTAGTATTTGTTTGAATAATGTGTGGGCTCGTGAAACAGGGACGATGGATCAACTGGAAAAAGAGAATCCGGATGATGTAGATAAAATGAATAAAGTATTATATTATTATAATACTTTATTTTTTGAAAACTATACGGAAGAAGAATTGAAACAGCAGGAGAAATTTCAGAAAAGTATTCATTTATTGAATGAATTATATTTTGAATATGGATCTTTAGAAAATATTCCGATTTTGCCTTTTGACCCGGAAAATATCAGGGAGGGTGATTCATTATTTACGGAAGTTGTTGCTGTGATAAATACAGAAAATAATGAGACATATTTAGTAACGGAAAATGATGATATGAAGTTGTTAAAAAAATGTTTGGAAAAATTACAATATTACAATGGAAACTCTGTTACAAAATCAAATGAAGAGCTAACGGAAGCAATAAAGAACTTTCAGAAAGAAGAAGGGTTAACAATTGATGGAATAGCTGGAAACGAGGTATGGAGGAAAATAGATATTTTGATGCTGAACAAAGTGATTGAAGATGATTGAAAAAGATAATCATATTATGTTGGAGGTGATTCCGATGTTCCTGCATGGAATACGTATTAATTTTTAACGGAATTAAGTAAGTATGTTAGCCCACTTCTTCGGAGAAGCGTTTCTATGGGGAGGATAGAAAGCCCTACAGCGTAAGTATGGCTTCCATGGATACAATGGGTATGAGTATGTTCTCCCCATGAGTAGAATCTGCTAAAGAGAATAAAAACCTAAAATTTTGCGTACTGAAGGAGAATATCAAGAAAAATTTGGAACAATTGATGAAGGTGGAAATTTTGTTCCGGCAAAACCAGGTTCTCTGGGATAATTGATAAGTTAAAAGAAAACAGCCACATAACCGAGAGAATATATTGATATTCATTGGATATATGTGACTGTTTCTTTTTATTTTTTATGAGGTGACTTCTCGTTCAATTCTAACTGCTGTCTGGTAATTCCTGTAATTGAGGCAGATAAATCTGATTGATTTGGTTAAATTACAGAGCACTTACTCCGTCATCATCATAACGGTCATATTCAGCTCCCTCATATCCGATCATGCGGATCGTAGCCGGATTGATATCCTTTACTGTCTGCGCAACATCAGCAACCGGGATTGCTTTTCCTTTGCGAATAAACAGTGGAACTTCATTCAGGGCAACTTCTACATAGTGATGTCCTTTTTCAAGAATCTCCTGAGAAATTGTTCCGTCAGGCAGGAATTTTACGAACATCATTTCTTCTGGCAGATATACATAGCGGCCTTTTGCATTCTGTGTATAAACAGGTGCGATCATGATTTCGTTTCCGAGAAGAAGCTGATCCTCTACCTGAGTTGCAAAAGTATCGTCTGTATAGTCGAATGCCAGCGGGCGGAACATCATATCATCGTTTAATGCAGCTTTCATGTATTCACTGTACAGATATGGAACAAGGCGATATCTGACACCGATCACATGGCGGAAGTCTTCGATATTTTCAAACTGGTAAGCTTCCTGTTCTCTGGTTCCCAGAGCGGAGTGGTTTCTCATAAGAGGTGTGAATACACCAAGTGCCAGCCAGCGCAGTACCAGATCACGTGTGGTATCTGCACCGAAACCGCCCAGATCTGCACCTGTGTAAAGGAAACCGCACATATTCAGGGATGGAAGCATCTTTAAGTTCAGAAGGATGTGTGACCACCAGGATTTATTGTCTCCCATCCAGATTCCGCCGTATCTGTGCATTCCTACATAGGAAGAACGGGAGAACATCAGGAAACGTTTGCCAGGTGCGATTTTTTCAAATGCTTCACCTGCTGCACGGGTCATGTTATAGCCAAACAGGTTATGTACCTTGTCGTGGCGGATTTTCTGACCGTTTACATTGTGATAGAAGCGTTTGTAATCTTCCGGATTGTTTGCAAGGGCGTTTACTTTATCACCGAGTGTAAATCCAGGTGCTTCTTCCTTGTCCATGAAGTTGTCTTTGATGTATTCTTTTAATTCAGCAACGCCTTCCGGTGTACAGAACATTGCAGGTTCGTTCATGTCATTCCAGAAACCGTCGATTCCTTTGGAAATGAGACGTTCGTATTTCTGTCCGAACCATGCTCTGGCATCTGCGTTCAGGACATCCGGGAAATGAGTCCAGCCCGGCCATACAGCGGAAACGAAATCACTGCCGTCTTCACGTTTGCAGAAGTAGTTCTTCTCAACGCCTTCTTCATAAACATCATAGCCAGCCTCTACCTTAACACCTGCATCGATGATCGGGACAAGGTGGATGCCTTTTTCTTTCATTTCATTGACATAGGCCTCAAAGTCAGGAAAGTTTTCCTGATTGACTGTGAAATCTTTGTAGTCTTCCATGTAATCGATATCCATGTATACCATATCGATCGGAATATTGTTTTCACGATATCCGTCAGCAGCTTTTCTGAAGTCGTCAGCAGTTGTATATCCCCAGCGGCTCTGACCGAAACCAAATGCGAATTTAGGCGGGATATAGCTTCTTCCGATGATTTTGCGGAACTGTTTTACGATATCGTAAGGGGTTTCACCCTCGATCACATACAGATAAAGATCTGCATCCTCACAGGTGATCTTTATCTGGGAAGAGAGTGTGTAACCGATATCAAACTTCAGTTTTCCGGGATAATCAACGAAGAGACCGAAAGTCTGTTTTCCGGAGATTACGATGAAGTTGTGTGCTCCGTAGAGGGAGATTTTATCTTCTGTATGGTTTGGCTGGTCGGAACAGTTGCTTTCATAAACGTATCCACGTTTGTTGATTCCGCGGTTTGATTCGCCCAGACCATAGACAACATCGTTGTCATCCATGTCATAAGTAAAAGAGAAGCCGTTCTCTGTGGAGATAGTTCCGTATGCAGGAGTTCCCTCAGAAGTCGGGATAGAAGTTACGATGGCATCGGTTTCAAATGGGGTCCCGTAAGTATATTTCTGAATCATTTTGTCATGTCCTCCTTAGGTTGAAAATGGTCAAGCGGATAAAATCATCCGCTTTGCTACGTGGCGCTACACCGAATAACTGAAACGCTTAAGTACTGTTAGAAAATATATAGGTGTTTTCATTGATTTCATATTTACAATAATAGAGGTTTGAGTGGGGAAATGCTACTGAAATTATGACAAATTTATACGTTATTTTGACTTTTTAACCGAATCAAGTAAGTCCCCTTCTTCAATTACGAAAAGCAATGAGCAGTGGAGTGGATAATTTTAGCTGCTTGCTCTGGCAACTTGTTGTGCTTTAATGCTTTATCTTAATAGAATTTTTCTGTACATACGGTGAAAAAAGTGCTAAACTGTTATTATTACACGAAAGAAAGGTTTATTTAACATGCTTCAGACAATTGAATCCATCAATAACGTCGTAAATAATTTTATCTGGGGTGTCCCGGCTATGATCTGTATTATCGGCGTAGGGCTTTACCTGAGCCTGCGGACTGGTTTTGTCCAGATCCGCAAATTCCCGTATGCGCTTAAAACCACACTGGGAAGAATTTTTAAGAAAAAAGAGGCCTCTGACGGTTCCATGACACCTTTTCAGGCAGTCTGTACTGCGTTGGCAGGTACAGTAGGTACTGGAAATATCGCCGGTGTTGCCGGAGCTATCGCCATCGGCGGACCGGGAGCTGTATTCTGGATGTGGGTTTCCGCGCTCCTTGGAATGTGCACGAAATTTACAGAGGTTACCCTTGCAGTACATTTCCGTGAGAGAAAC
>ENA-OPWD01002300-OPWD01002300.1-human-gut-metagenome-genome-assembly--contig:-NODE-2300-length-11357-cov-1.729517_pt1 | contig 11357 bp, 6 predicted proteins | sample MGYA00241502_ERZ501996 | MGnify/ENA primary metagenome ERZ501996 (study PRJEB25962, sample SAMEA2042011) | human gut metagenome | biome: human gut; feature: human-associated habitat; material: faeces... | reverse complement strand
GCTCGTGAAATGGGAAAAGATAAAAATTGGGAAACGGAACAAGTTAAAAATTTTATCAGTCTGGCAAAAAATTATATTTTAGCCTGATTTTTTAGAGAGAGGATAGCGTATGTTGAAGTTATTCCGACCGGCTCCGGTTATCGATCCGCTTCCCAAAGAGCGGGTGGACAAGGAGTATAAGAAGTTAAGATTACAGGTCTTTCTCGGTATATTTATCGGGTATGCAGGCTATTATCTGGTACGTAAAAATTTTTCGATTGCCATGCCTGCCCTCGAACAGATGGGTTTCGATAAGGCCGATTTAGGTTGGGCTCTGTCTGCTGTTTCGATAGCTTATGGTATCAGTAAGTTCGTGATGGGTACAGTTTCCGACCATAGCAATGCTCGTGTGTTCATACCTTTGGGATTGATAGCTTCGGCAGTGATTATGACTGTTATGGGTCTTATCCCGTGGACGGTCAGTTCGCTTTCTATCATGCTTATGTTCTGCATCTTATTTGTGAATGGTTGGGTGCAAGGTATGGGCTGGCCTCCGTGTGGCCGGGTGATGGTTCACTGGTTTTCTGTCCGGGAACGAGGCGTAAAGATGTCTATATGGAATATCGCTCATAATATAGGAGGTGCTCTTATGGCTCCTTTGGCGGTTTTCGGTATTACCATTTTCGGAGTCTGGGGCGGAGCCTTCTATTTCCCGGCTATGGTTGCCGTAGTCATTGCTGTGATTGCCTATTTACTGGTGCGTGATACGCCTCAATCCTGTGGATTACCGCCTATCGAACTGTATAAGCCGGAAGAGTGTACTCAGGCATATTCCTCCGAACAGGAAAAGGAACTCTCTACCAAAGATATTCTGTTCGGGCATGTTTTCAATAATAAGCTTTTGTGGATTATCGCTTTTGCCAATGCGTTTATCTATTTTGTACGTTATGGTGTGTTAGATTGGGCGCCGATGTATCTCGAACAGGTGAAGCACATGGATTTGGCGAATAGCAGTTGGTCTTATTTTGCGTTCGAAATAGCCGGTATTTTCGGAACTATACTTTGCGGTTGGCTTTCCGATAAAGTTTTTAGAGGCCGTCGTGCTCCGGTTACTATTATTTATATGTTGCTGGTCATGCTGGCGGTTTATGTTTATTGGAATAGCGCTTCGGCGATGGTAACCAACGTAGCTATGGCCGCGATAGGATTTCTCATCTACGGCCCGGTAATGTTGATAGGAGTTTCGGCTTTGGATTTGGTTCCTAAAAAAGCGGCTGGTACGGCTGCCGGTTTCACGGGGTTGTTCGGCTATTTGCTGGGATCGGCCGTGTTTGCCAATATCGGTATGGGATACATTTTCGAGCATTTCGGTTGGGACGGAGGGTTTATTCTGTTGCTATCCGCTTGTGCCGTAACTGTTGTGTTAATGTTGTTTTGTAAAGAGAATCGGTTGTAAATAGTTAAAAGATAGTTTGTTAAAGGAATGAATTTTTCATTCCTTATAATAATATATAGAAACTTCTAATTTAATAAGAACCATAAATCAAAAAAATTATGAATTTACTAACGAACACACTGCACAGGAGATGGTCTTGTTTACTCTTGATTATCGCCTTTATGTCTGGTTTCCAGATGTTCGCACAGTCCGTAGGAGCCAGTAATCAGTTGACTGGTAGGGTCTTAGATGAATATGACCAACCGATTATCGGGGCTGTTGTTAAAGTTTCGGGTACCTCTATCGGTCGTTCGACCGATGCCGACGGTGCTTTTACTGTGAAAGACATACCTGCCAATGCAACGTTGGAGGTTTCGTATGTCGGTTATGAAAAACAGAGTATTCCTGTCAACGGGAAAAACTTTGTTCTGGTTAAATTAAAAGAATCCAATCAATTACTGAATGAAGTGGTTGTAGTGGGGTATGGTACGCAGAAAAAAGTCAATTTGACCGGAGCTGTGGGAACCATCAGTGCCAAAGAAATCAATGCTCGTCCGGTAAGTAACGTCGCCATGGCATTGCAGGGAGCCGATCCTTCGATGAACTTGAAGATGTCTTCCGGGCGTTCCAGTAGCGGATATAATTTGAATATTCGCGGTGAATCGTCTATATCGACGTCAAACACACCGCTGATTATGGTCGATGGAGTAGTGACCGAGCTGAATATGGTCAATCCCAACGATATCGAGTCGGTTTCTATTTTGAAAGATGCTTCGGCAGCTTCTATTTACGGTGCGACGGCTTCGAAGGGTGTGATTTTGATTACCACTAAGACAGGCTCGGATGCTGCCGGAAAGGCCAGTATAAGTTTTAACGGACGTTTCGGTTGGTCGCAAAACACGACATCGACCGATTATATGACCACGGGCTACGATCAGGTAAGTTTGGTCGATAAGGCCTATTATTCGCAATATGCGACCAATTTTACCAACTATACCGAAGAGGAAATGCAAATGCTGTATGAGCGTCGCAACGACAAGACCGAGCATCCCGATCGTCCGTGGATCGTTTTGCAGGACGACGGTTCGTATCGCTATTATGCCAACTTCGACTGGTACAACTATCTGTTCCGTAAAACTCGTCCCCAACAGGAATATAATCTTTCGGTGAGAGGCGGTAACGATAAGGTGAAATATTATGTGAGCGGTCGTTATAATCGTGAGGAGGGTATTTTCAATATCAACCCAGATACTTATGACACTTATTCTACAAGAGCGAAACTCGATGTGAAAATCAAGCCGTGGTTGCGCTATTCGACCAATATGAACTTTTTCTCCTCTTCTTATAAATACAGCGGTTTGTCGACCATAGACAATACGTTGATGGAGGTGGATAAAACCTTGATGTCATCGTGGCCAGCCAAGACTCCCGAAGGTAAGGCTATTTATGCCGAGACGCATGCCAATACTACCATTAATGGAACTCCTCCCTATTTGGTGGATAATCGCGCGCGCCATGCTAACAATCAAAAGTATATAATTATAGGAAACCGTTTCGATATCGATATTTTCAAGGATTTGGTATTGACGGTAGATTATAGCTACAAATTTCGTGGCCGTTTGAATAAAGTTCGGAACCATAATTTGCACTATTCCAATAAACAGGGTGAGGAAAAAACGATTATTACCGGTAACTTCAAGGATTATTATCGGGAAAATCATTATGAGACGAACGAGCATAACTTGAATGTGTATGGAACTTATACCCACACATGGAACAAGGCGCATAATTTTACGGCATTGGCCGGTTATCAATATCGAGGTGCACGAGATACTCATCTGAAGTTGGAGCAGTTGAATCTGTTGAGTGAGAATTTATCGAGTTTTGCCAATGCGACGGGTGAGATAACCCGTAGTCAGTCAATCTCCGAATGGCGTAACAGCGGCTTTTTCGGTCGGGTGAACTACGATTATAAGAGCCGTTATCTGTTGGAAGTGAGCGCCCGTTACGATGGCACTTCCCGTTTTCGCAGCGATCACCGTTGGGTGTTCGTGCCTTCTGCTTCCGCCGGTTGGCGTATCAGCGAGGAGAATTTTTGGGAACCTATCAGAGACGTAGTGGATAATACGAAAATACGTCTTTCTTATGGTAAATTGGCCAATCAGCATGGTGTCGATGAGTATGCTTATTTAGAGGAGATCAATACAGGTGGAACCTTGAATTATACGCTCGATGGGACGAGCAAATTGCAATATGCTTATCCAAGCAATCCTAAGACCAGTTATCTTACATGGGAGACGATCGCTACGTGGAATATAGGTTTGGATATGTCGTTCCTCAATAGCCGATTGAATTTTACAGGCGACTATTTTATCCGGGATACCGAGGGTATGTTGGCTAAGTCGTATGTGTTGCCGAGTGTTTTCGGTGCTAAGGAACCCAAAGAAAATTGTGCCGATTTGCGCACTAAGGGTTGGGAGCTTTCATTGAACTGGAACGATTCGTTCGCTTTGATGGGGAAACGGTTTAATTATACGGTGTCGGCCTCTTTGGGCGATAACAAAACGGTGATTACGAAGTATAACAATCCTGAAAAATTGCTTACTGACTATTATGAAGGTATGGTTTTGGGTGAAATTTGGGGCTATCGGGTAGACGGGCTGTTTACCTCGGACGAGGAGGCTACTGAATATACCTCGAAAATCAATCAAGATTTCGTAAACGCCCGTATTTTGTCGGATAAAGTGGATCCTTATTATCGTGCCGGCGATTTGAAATTCCGTGATTTGGACAATAATAATGTGATCAATAAAGGTGATGATACAGTATATGATCCGGGTGATAGAGAGATTATCGGTAACGAGACACCTCGTTATAATTATAGTTTTCGTTTAGGGGCCGACTGGAACGGTTTCGATTTAGGTATCTTCTTCCAGGGGGTAGGTAAAAGAGATTGGTATCCCAATCATCTTTCCACCGGTTTCTGGGGACCTTATTCCCGGGCATTCACGAGTTTTATTCCCGAGAACTTTATGGATCAATGCTGGTCCGAAGAGAATCCCGGAGGGTATTTCCCCCGTTTTCGCGGTTACCAGACGTTCAAAGACAGTCAATTAGGAGTGAATAATGACCGCTACTTGCAAAATGCATCGTATATCCGGTTAAAGAATCTCACAGTGGGTTATACGTTGCCGGTTTTGAAAAAGGTCTTTACCAAACTGCGTGTTTATTTTACCGGTGAGAACCTTTGGTATTGGTCACCGATGAAAAAATATACCAAGTATATCGATCCGGAAGCTGCCGGAGGAAACGGTAACACGGGTATGGCTTATAACTATTCGAGAAATTTCTCGGTGGGTGTGGACATTACATTTTAACGATTAAAAACAGAACAACGATGAAAAAGTATTTATATATATTCTGTACGTTGACCGGGGCTGCTTTGATGGGTTGTACCGATTTGGACTTGATCCCCGAGGATACGATGGCTCCCGAAAATTATTTTTCGAGCGAAGAGGAGCTGCGTCTGTGGACGAACGCTTATTATGGCATGCTTCCCGGAGCCGATGCCCTGAATGATATTTGTGCTGACGATGTCATCAAAAATATCTTGGATAACGAGATTTTAGGCAATCGTACTCCCGGTACCGAAAAAGCATGGGATTGGGAGGATTTACGTGTCATAAATACGTATTTCCAATGGTGTAAAAATTGTGACGATGTAAACGCGCGTAATCATTATGATGGCTTTTCCCATTTTATGCGCGCTTACTTCTATTTTACGAAAGTGCAGCGTTACGGCGATGTGCCTTATTACGACGAAGTAATCGGGTCGAAGGATAATGAGCTGTTGTATAAACCCCGTGATTCTCGTAAATATGTGATGCAAAAGGTAATGGAAGATCTGGACCAAGCGATATTTATGTTGCCCGAGACGAAGACTCCGTATGAAGTGAACAAATGGACGGCTTTGGCATTGAAATCCCGCGCTGCATTGTTCGAAGGAACGTTTCGTAAATATCACAATTTAGGTGATTGGGAGGAAATGCTGAAACAATCGGCTGCCGCTTCGTTGGAATTGATTCAAAAAGGAGGATTCTCGCTTTATAAGACAGGTTCTACCCCGTATCGCGATTTGTTCGCTCGTCTCGATGCTCCTGCCGAGGAAATCATCTTGGGACGTCGTTATAGTACAGAGCTTTCTATCTTGCATAATTCTCAGTGCAATTCGATGACAGGTAATCAACGGGTATCGTTCACCAAACGTTTCGTAGATCATTATTTGATGGCCGACGGTTCTCGTTACACCGATAAACCCGGGCATGAGAAGAATGAGTTCGTAGCCGAAGTGACCGGTCGCGACCCCCGTTTGTCTCAAACGATTCTGACTCCCGGTTATGTACAGAAAGGCACGACGAAGGAGATGATCAATACCTTGTCTAAATATACGTTGACCGGTTATCAATACATCAAATATGTGATGGAGCCGCAATACGACCAATCCAACAAATCGCCGATGTATTTCCCGTTGTTCCGTTTGGCGGAAGTTTATCTGAATTATGCCGAAGCTAAGGCCGAATTGGGAACGTTGACGCAGGACGATTTGGATATTTCGGTCAATCTGTTACGTGACCGGGCAGGAATGGAAGATGCTCATATCGATATGGACGAGGCGAATGCCAATCCTGATCCCTATTTGATGGCCGATGTGACCGGTTATCCCAATGTGACGAAAAGTGCGATGACCGGTGTGATTTTGGAAATACGTCGCGAACGCACGGTAGAGCTTTGTCTCGAAGGTTTCCGTTTGTTCGATATGATTCGTTGGAAAGAGGGTAAACAGCTTACCAACGAGTATCATGGTGTCTATTTCCCCGGAGAAGGTAAGTACGACTTGAACGGAGACGGAAAGAAGGAAACCGCTATTTACAAGGATCAGGCTCCGTCGGGTTTGGGATTGACCAAATACAAATTGGGTGTGGATTTCTTCCTGACCAACGACACCGAGGGATATATGTGGCCTCACAAAGATGTGAAACGGATTTGGAATGAGGAACGTGATTATCTGTGGCCGATACCGACCGACGAACGTACATTGAATCATAGCTTGACTCAAAACCCGGGTTGGGAAGACGGCTTGTCTTATTAAACTATTTTGGGGAGAATGGAGGTGACTATCTCTGTTCTCCTCGCTAAAATTAAATATTTACCAATAATCTAATCTAAAAAAAGTAGTTATGAAAAGAAAATTGACTTCTTGCCTGCTTGTTGCAGGGTTTATGTTGGCGACAGCGCCCAGCGTGTTGGCCGAAACGTATTTTATAAAAGTTGATGGTTCCGATGGAACAGACGGTTCTTCTTGGGAACAAGCCATTAGTTATGACTATTTTGCCGAGAATATGGAACAAGGAAATTTTGCCGATGGCGATGTCTTTTGTTTTGCCGGTGGAGTGTATAAATTGTCCTCTCCCGATTTCGACAAATATTTAGCTATTAATCGAAGTGTGACTCTTTTGGGAGGTTTTGACCCTGCCAGTACGGGTACGAATACAGATATTACGTATCCTTCTCCTTATGAAACTGTCATTTCAGGGGCTATCGAGAGCGATGTGGCAGCTGTTCCCGGTAACCGTACTCACTTGTGGTATATACAGAATGCATCGTTTACTCCTACGGATACCGTAAGGATTCGATTGGACGTTACTGTACAAGGATTTACATTCAAACACGCTTTCCGTAACTACGATAGTGCCAGCAGTTATAAAGGGGCGGTGATGGTGTTTGACACCGATTTGGATATGCAGTGGTGTAAATTCATTCAGAATGGAGCTGCCTATGTGGGGCCTTCCGGTCTTGATGTAATAGCTTCTCATGCTAATGTGTCAGATTGTGTATTTTCGGAAAATTTCTCGGGAGAAAAAGGTGCAGCGTTAGGTATGTTCACGGTTTCTGGCTATGCAGAGAAAGAATATAAAACGACAGCGGTTGTGCAACGATGTCAGTTTACCGATAATTATTTTACGACTGAGTATTATCCGGAAGATAAATACGGTGAAGATGGCAAACCGGCTTATACCAATAAACTTCGCGGATCGGCGATCTTTTTGGGTAGCAGTGACGAGCGTGTCCGCCTCTATTTGGTGAACAGTTTGGTTGCCGATAACTATACCGAAGGATTCGGTGTCATAATGGGCTACCCCGGAACGACGATGTGTATGATTTCCAATACGATTGCTAATAAAGATTATACCGCTGAACAAGAAGCTCGTACGGTTGGTAGTAATAACAATGGCACTAAGGATGTCGGTCGCGGTTTGGGTGTGATGAGTTATGGCGGTTTCAATTATATGGCGAATAATTACGTTGTAAACGGTGTTTTGGGCGAAGCAGCTCCTTCGAATACAGCTATATTGTTGAGCCGTAATAGTCCTGCTCGTCCGGGTACATGGAACAGTGGCGGTTATAATATTTCGGGTACGGCATGGTATTGTACCTCTTGGACTACTCCGAGGGATCGTACGCAAACTCCCGAAATTCAAAAGACGTCACTTTTGTATTTGAAAGATAACGATGCAGAAACATATACCTATGCCGATGTATTCGGAGAGACTACTTTCGGTGATAATGGAGGCAATACACAAACGCTGGTTCCGACGACCCGTATGTCGAGTTTGACTCTCGATGAACTGAACGCTTTAAAAACCGAATGGAGCTTGCCGGAGAATATCGATTTGACTGTCGATCAACGCGGTTACAAACGCGCTGCCACTACTTGTGTGGGAGCTTATGACGGTGATGCTACATCGGGTATTACAGATCTGACGAATGTTAGCAAGGTTTCGGTAAACACGCTGGGTAATGGTATATTCCAAGTGAATGGGGCAGATACCGACGTGACGGTTTACAATTTGAGCGGTAATGTCGTGAAAGTTGTACCGGCCAATGAAGTAATCGATTTGTCCTCTGCTGCTAAGGGAGTTTATATTATGACCGTGGGCGGACAGGCATTCAAAGTGATTAAATAACATCTCAATTAAGTAGTTTTTTCATCTGGTATGCTGCCGGAAAGAACTCCGGCAGCATATTTTCACATTCTCATTACCTTTTTTCTTAATAATAAGTTTGATGTCGTACTATGAAATTGAAAATTTGTTTATGGCTGGTTTTATGGTTAACGGTATGCAATTCATATGCTTCCGTTACGTGGAAAGTTTGGAATACGGACTATCGGGTAGATACTACGTTTCATGCTAAAATAGGTCCCGGGACTACGCAGACATCGTTGTTATTGACGGGGCCCGATACGACATTGACGGTTTTTTATTTGACGGTAGATCTTACCGATCCTTATGTGGATATAAGAACAGTGTGCGCTACGGATCATTTAGCCGGTGCTCAAACTGTTACACAGATGGCGGAAAGTCATAGTGTGGAGGGCGAAAGTCTTTATTTTGCGGGAATCAACGGTGGCTTTTTTGCGATGTCGGGGACTGCGAACGACGGAAAAACCAGTATTGTCGGTAGGCCGCATCATGCGTCGGTCGCCGAAGGTGAAATTTATAGGACATCTACATCGGCGATATGCCGTCATTTTGGAATTACGTCCGATAAAGTACCGTACCTTAGCAATGCTTCGGTCGATTTTACCGGGACGATTACTACGGCTACCGATTCGTATGAGATATCGGGAGTAAATGTTAACGCCGGAAACAATAAAATTATTCTCTATACCGATAAAATGCCGGGGCAAGTGACGCAGGTGACAGGCAGTTCTTTCCCGATGTATTATGAGGTCGCATTGATGCCGAAAGCAGGAGAACGCTTAGTTCCCGGGAAGCCTTGTAAGATGACCGTGAAAGGTGCATGGGCGAGAGGGACCAATATGGCGATTCCCGACGGTGGGTACGTAATTAGCGGAAAAGGCTTGGCAGGGCCTTTTATTCAAAGTTTGAATGACGGGGACGAAGTAGAGGTGAATTTACCGATGTCGTTTGATGGCGAGACTGTTATGGTGGAGCATCTGACTACCGGTAATCCCAAGATATTGGGAAACGGGGAGGTATTGAATACGGAAGGGGAGCGAGCTGATGCCATAGAGTGGCATCCCCGTACTTCAATTGGGTACAGTAAGGATAAGAAGAAATTGATTATGTTGGTCTGCGATGGTCGTACCGAAATTTCGCGAGGCGTTCGCACCCGGGAATTGGCCGATTTGATGCGATATGCCGGAGCCAATGAGGCACTGAATTTAGATGGAGGAGGTTCGAGCACATTGTATACCAGTATGTTGGGGGTAAGGAACTATCCCAGTTCGAAAGGTGTGCAGCGTAAGGTCGGCGATGGTGTATTCGTGGTTTCCACAGCGCCTGCATCTTCGTTTGTCGGGGGAATAGATTTTGCGACACCTCCGCATGTCATATCCAAAGGAGAGGAATATAGTCCGACTGTTTACGGGTATAATGCCTATGGACTGTTGATAAATACGGAAATGTCTAATTATACGATTACTTGTGACGAACGGATAGGATATGTAAAAGCCGATGGTAAGACTTTTGTTGCCGACGGTATAGGTTTGGGTAAAATTTATGCTCGTACACCGGCCGGATATACTTGTGAAATGAAGGTCGTGGTGAAAGAGGATATAGATAATATCGTTTTCAGATTGGATTCGGTTGTGAGCGATTGTCATTATGAGTATCCGGTGGAAGTGTCGATGACGAAAAGTACCGGCGAGGTAGTGCCTCTTAATCCGAGTGCGCTTTCGTGGAGCAGTTCGGACGAGCACGTAGCTTTTGTGGAGAATGGCGTTTTGAAAGGCTTGCAAAACGGAATGGCCGAGATATGTGGCTCTATATCGGGGGTGTCGGATACTCTGAAAGTGAAAGTGCAGGAGCCCTCGAAACATGTATTGAATATAAATGACGGAACTCCCGATTGGCTGAAAGTTTCTTTCACAACCTCGGCCGGGTTTAAAAATACGTCGGTAACTAATTCCGAGAAAGAGGGGTTACAAATATCGTTTTTATATAACAGTACTTCGGCGAAAACGATTTCTTTGGCAGGGGATATTCCTCTGTATAGTCTGCCCGATACATTACGGATTCATATAAATCTGGGAGAAGCGAAGGTTAAGACGTTTTCTTGTACATTGAAACTTCCGTCGAAAAAGACAGTCGCAGTTGATTTACCGATTCCCGAAGCGAATAAAGAGAATATATGCGATATAGCTTTCCCCGATGTCTTGGGCGATGTTTTCGATATAGCGAATTATCCATTGGAGCTCTCGCATTTTACATTGGGTATGGATATAAATACGTTGGGGCAAAATTATCGGATAGATATTCCGGCCGTGGAATTGGTTTATAATTATTATAATGAAAATGCTTCGGACGTTCAACCGGTAGAAGGTAAGTCTTTGGATTTGTCTGTGTCGGGGCGGACGATATTGCTGGGTAAGGCGGTTGATCGGGTCGAGTTGTATAATGTTTCGGGGTGTTTGATCTCTTTGACCGAAAACGGCGACCGTATATCGGCTCCGGGAATAGGTATGTATATAGTAAGGATAGTGACCGAAGGCAAAGTGCTCTCGCAAAAAATATGGATAAACAGATAGTTATTTTGAATATGAAAAGCAGATTTTTATTATCGGTGGTATTCTTTGGCATGATAGCCGGGCTTTCGGCTTCGCCTGTGTATAGAATGGGGTCGTATAATATCCGAGGGGAGAATGCGGCCGATACGGGAGATAAAGATTGGAATGTGCGGAAAGAATATGTGGTTAGAAATATTGTGGAGCATGATTTCGATGTGGTGGGCTTACAAGAGAACAGCATCAAGATGTTGCCTCAATTGGAGGAATTGTTGGGCGACGATTATGCGACTCATTCTTGGGTATTTATGAGATGCGGCAGGACGGGCTACGCCAGGTGAGCAATCCTTCGGA